>ERZ859817.669-NODE-669-length-19048-cov-2.904912_pt1 | contig 19048 bp, 18 predicted proteins | sample MGYA00509986_ERZ859817 | MGnify/ENA primary metagenome ERZ859817 (study PRJEB30046, sample SAMN00715155) | human gut metagenome | study: EMG produced TPA metagenomics assembly of the A metagenome-wide association study of gut microbiota in type 2...
TCGCTGGATTTTGCGAAAACTATCTGATGCAGTTTGTAAAATAATTCGGTGGAATTGAATTGCATCGTATCTATAAAGGTTAAGGAGAAAGGGCCGAAAAAATGCGGCGTTTTCCCTTATACATAAAATTTCAGATTAAAAACAAGGCAAATTTTTTCGTTCATTAGTTAGTTTGCGACAATTTTGATTATTTTCTGTAGCATCTGTATATTTATTCAAATTAGGCCAACAGCGTGGGCCGTACGGCAGCAAAACACTATCCAACACGATACTGAAATCCGGAGACCATAAAATAACAGTATCGCCTTCGATTCGCCAAGCACCTGTAGCTCCGTCAGCATAGGCCATTTGGTACAAAAAGCCGCCATCAGGATAAAAGTAAACATATAATCCAGGAGTTCTTGCATCATCTACACAAGTTGTACTTCGAAACCATTTACCGGTCAGTTTGCCGGGCCTGACACTACAACAGGAAACAATAAAGAAAAGTCCGATTAACAAAATTATTAGTCGTTTCATAATTACATTTTTTCTTTGTAGAAAGATAGATAAAATTCACCAATCTACAAAAGAAAACTGCCGGACATTAAGTCCGGCAGTAACAATCAAAGATTACTTATCTTTTTTCGGCCCAAAATAAATTCCTCTATTATATAGACCTAATTCAGGGCCCGGTTTCGGTATTGCGTACAAATATTCTATTAGAGACTTCCCGTTTTTCAGTACAGGATATAAAGTATCTCCTTTAATAATATATGCATCTCTATTACCCTCCATATCCGTAAATTTATAATACTCATCAGGAAAACGCCAATCTGTAATCTCTTCTTCTGCAAAAATATAAAGATCAATAGGACGAGTTTCGACATTGAAATTTGGCGAAGATAAAATCACTGTATCACCGCTTATGTACCAATGGCCGATTATATCATAACAGCCAGCTGACCTATATAAAAACGTACTATCGGCATAAAACTCAGCATACAAATGAATACCATAATCTGGCGATAAGGATAACCCAAGTAACATTTTCCAACTATTCTGCTGGATTTTACAACGGCACAGGAGGCAATGAAGAAAAGACTGATCAATAAAATTATTAATTTTTTCATAATTTTCCAGGATAATAAGTTTCACCATTTACACGAAATGCATGCTTCGAATATCCCAAATCTCCCATGTTCCTCCGTTTTATAAGCTAATATCCGAAGAGATCCTTATCAAAGGAGAAAAATCAGCTTTCCAAATATCCACTTCACAAATCTCATGATCTTGATCGAGATATAATGAGGCTAACACATCTATTCCATCAGAATCCTTAAAAGAGCACTCACTGACAAAAATCGTTGATATTATTTCTTTCGGCGGTAAAGACATATATAATTTCATACTGCCCATTCCTCCATCATTCAAACAAGAAACAGTCAAAGATCTTTCCCAGCCCTCGGACATATTCAAAGATGCCTTTTGTACCAAAAACTTAATGAGTCGTAGCTCCTCCGGATTCGGTTTTCTAATGTTTTTCTTGTATTCGTCCAACATCGACCCCACTTCTCTTCTTTTATTTTAGCGTCTTTTTTCGAAGTTGGACTACCGGTTTTTCCGGACAATACGGGCCGTCGATTGAGTTCTCTGCAACAGAAAAACCTCCGGCCCCGAAGCATATCGCTCCATCAAATCGCCGTTATAGCCCCGGATGGTGAGCAACTCCATGTTCTCGACCTTCATTACGTCGAACTCCTCGTTTCGGAGGGCTTGGATCGCCTCGTCGATATGCCAGGAGTTATCCACGCAGAGGCTGAGGTTCACCGCCGAGTTATGCACCAGATTGACCTTGATACGGTATCGCTCCAGCAGGGAGAAGATCGCCGCGAATTTCTCTTCGAGCACGAAGGAAAAGTCCCGCGAACGGATCGTCAGCAATACCTGATCCTTCTTCAGAATCAGAATCGGAACCTCGATCGGCGCCGACATACGGCGAATCACCGTGCCCGGTTTTCGCTTGTCCCCGAAAGGCCGCACGTAGAGCGGGATGTTCTTGTTTTGCAGCGGTTTGATCGTTTTGGGGTGGATGATCTGTGCCCCGCTGTAAGCCAGCTCGATGGTGTCCAGGTAGTTCAGTTCCGCGATCTGCACCGCATCGGGGAAAACCTTCGGGTCGGCATTCAGGATGCCGTCCACATCTTTCCATACCGACATGGATTCCGCGTCGAGGATATTGGCCGCCACCGCTGCCGAGTAATCCGAACCTTCGCGTCCCAGGGTAGTGGTCGTGCCGTCCGGAGCACCTCCGATAAAGCCCTGCCCGATGAAAATACAGGCCTTAGACTGTTTCATGGCGTTGCGCAGCAGAGTCCGCGATGCGGCGATATCGACCGAGGCGTCCTTGTGTCGCTGTTCGGTGCGGAAGCAACGTCGCATATCGAGCCAGCAATTGTCGATACCCCGTTCGGAGAGGTACTCCGAAATGATCGTCGTCGAGATCAGCTCGCCGAAAGCGACGACGGTGTCGTACCACAGCTCGGCGTCTTCCGGACGATAGACCGTTTCGGTCGCCACCTGTTCGAGCTCCCCGAAAAGCCGTTCGATCTTCTCGAGCCGGGTCGGAGCGCCGTACAGTTCGTTTACGATTTCGGCGTGGTATTGCCTCAGCGCGGTGATGTGCTCCATCGAGAAGGCTTTGTCGCCCTTCTGCAACCCTTCGAAAACCTTCTCCAAGGCATTCGTGGTCTTACCCATTGCCGATACGATGATGAACAGATCCCGTTCGTCACCGATGATCTTCAGCAGGTTTTGCACACCGTCCGCGTTGCGGACCGATGCGCCGCCGAACTTGTAAACTTTCATCGCTCAATAAAACAGTATGGTTATCGGCCGGTACTTCGTCGTGCCGGGTTCCGGACCCGCATCGGGATCGGCCCGGCTGCTTCCGAAACTCCGTTTTCAACGAAGTTTCGGACATGCGACCGGAATAGCATTATTTCGTTTCGACCGTCTTGTAAGGCGTGTCCGTATTCTCGAACAGGAACGAGAACACGTCGGTAGCCTCTTCGATGCGCTTCGAGACGGGTTTGCCGGCGCCGTGGCCCGCCTTGGTGTCGATGCGGATCAGGATCGGAGCGTCGCCGCCCTGGGCGTACTGCATCTCGGCGGCGAACTTGAACGAATGAGCCGGCACGACACGGTCATCGTGGTCGGCAGTCGTTATCAGCGTCGCAGGATACTTCGTGCCCTTCTTGATGTTATGCAGCGGGGAGTATTTGTAGAGGTAGCCGAACTGCTCCTCGTCGTCGCTCGAGCCGTACTCTACGACCCAGCCCCAGCCGATGGTGAACTTGTGGTAGCGGAGCATGTCCATCACGCCGACCGCCGGCAGGCAGACGCCGAACAGGTCGGGACGCTGCACTTCGCAGGCACCCACCAGCAGGCCGCCGTTCGAACCGCCCGCGATGGCGAGTTTCTTCGACGAGGTATATTTGTTGGCAATGAGGTATTCGGCCGCTGCGATGAAATCATCGAAAACATTCTGTTTTTTGTCCAGCATGCCGCCCCTGTGCCACTCTTCTCCGTATTCCAGGCCGCCGCGCAGGTTGGCTACGCAATAAACGCCGCCCTGTTCCATGAACATAATGGCAGCCGGGTTGAACCAGGGCGCGAGGCTGACTTGGAACCCACCGTAAGCGTAGAGGTAACAGGGGTTGTTGCCGTCGAGCTTCAGTCCGTTGCGATAGACGATGAACATCGGGACTTTCGTGCCGTCCTTGCTGGTGTAGAACACCTGTTCCGTAGTGTAGTCTTCGGGGCTGAATTTCACTTCGGGACGCTTATACAGGGTCGATTCGCCCGTTGCGAGGTCGTAACGGTAAACGGTCGAAGGTGTCGTGAAGTTGGTCAGCGAATAGAAGGCCTCCGTTTCGCCTTTTTTACCGGAGAATCCGCCTGCCGATCCGATGGCGGGCAGCTCGACTTTCCGAATGAGCTTGCCGTTCCAATCGTACTGGTAAACCTGGCTTTGGGCATCCTCCAGGTAGGAAGCCATCATATAGTCGCCCGGTTTGCTGACGATCTCAAGCATATTCTTCGGATTTTCGGGGATAATCTCCTCGATCACCGAAGGATTATTCAGGTCGATGCGGATCACGCGGTAGTTGGGAGCATCGAGGTTGGTACGCACGTAAAGTTTATCGTTCTCGGCGCGAATAATCTCGTGGTCGTTGGCAAAGCCGGGAAGCAGCACCTTGAACTTCTTATCGCTGCTTTTTCGGTAGAGGATCTCACTGCCCGACGTACCCTCCGATGCCGTGATGAAAAGCCACTTGCCGTCCTTGCTGACACTGGAAGCGAAATAGCGCAACGGATGTTGTGTGTCCATATGAATCAGACGATCGGAAGACTGAGGCTTACCGAGCGTGTGATAATATACCTTCTGATATTGGTTCTGGGAAGAATAGACGCCCGCTTCCGGAACGTCGAACGTACTGTAATAGAATCCCTTTTCGTCGGGTGTCCACACTGCGTTGGAGAGCTTCACCCATTTTACGATATCGCCCGTGGGCTGCTTGTCCGCCGTACGGATGACATGAATGTCGCTCCAGTCCGAACCTGAAGCCGAAGCCGCATAAGCCAGGTAGCGGCCATCTTCCGAGAAAGAGATGCCCGACAGCGCAACCGTTCCGTCCTCGGAGAGCGTGTTGGGATCGAGGAATACCTCCGGCTCGGCGTCGAGCGAAGCCTGGCGGTACAGCACGGCCTGGTTCTGTCGTCCGTCGTTGCGGTAAAAATAGTAATAATCCCCGAATTTAGCCGGAGCTCCCTCCCAGGGATAAGCCCACAGCTCGGTCAGGCGGGCACGCATCGCCTCGCGGAACGGAATTTGATCCAGGTAATTCTGCGTCACGGCATTTTCGGCAGCGACCCAGGCGGCCGTCTGTTCCGAACGGTCGTCTTCGAGCCAGCGGTAGGGGTCGGCGACTTCGGTGCCGAAGTAGTTATCCACGACTTCCGTACGCTCGGCATCGGGATAAGGCAGGTGTTTGATTTTCATAGATGACTTACAGGCGGTAAGTGCAGCAGCGGCACAGAAAACCGCCAAAGTAATTTTAACGTGTTTTAACATATTTTAGTATTTGAAGGGTTTCGAAAGACAAATATACGAAAAGTCCGGCGCAATCGTGCAGGTTTGTTCGCAAAGATTGTCCGAACATTCCATATATTCGCAGAATATACGAAAAAGTTGCCGGCATCCGGCGATCCGCAGGAGAATTTTGTAACTTTGAAACCGGAATAACGAAAGCGAAAAACAGGAATGGACAATCAGTTGCGACAAATTATCGAAGAGGCCTGGAACGACCGGGCATTGCTTGCGGAGTCCCGTGTGCGGGAGGCGGTCCGCGCCGTTATCGAAGAACTGGACAAGGGCCGCCTGCGAACGGCCGAACCCATCGATCCGTCCCGGAGCCAATGGCAGGTCAATGAGTGGGTCAAGAAGGCGATTCTGCTCTATTTTCCGATGCAGGAGATGCGCACCATGCGGGCCGGAGAACTCGAATGGCACGACAAAATGGACCTCAAGCACGGCTACGAGGAGCTGGGCGTACGGGTTGTACCGCACGCCGTGGCGCGCTACGGAGCTTACATTTCGCCGGGGGCGATCCTGATGCCCTCCTACGTCAATATCGGAGCCTGGGTCGGTGCCGGCACGATGGTCGATACGTGGGCGACGGTCGGCTCCTGCGCCCAGGTCGGCGAGCGCGTCCACCTGAGCGGCGGTGTGGGCGTGGGCGGTGTGCTGGAACCCGTGCAGGCGGCCCCCGTCATCATCGAGGACGACTGTTTCATCGGCTCCCGGGCCATCGTGGTCGAAGGGGCGCACATCTGCCGCGAATCGGTGCTGGGCGCCGGCGTGGTGATTACCGGATCGACGCATATTATCGACGTAACGGAGGCGGAACCCAAACAGTACAAGGGATACGTCCCCGCCGGATCGGTGGTCATTCCGGGCAGCTACCCCAAGCGTTTCCCGGCCGGGGAGTACGGCGTTCCCTGTGCGCTGATTATCGGACGCCGCAAGGAGTCCACCGACAAGAAAACTTCGCTCACCGCGGCGCTCCGGGATTTCGGAGTTTCGGTATAGTACCTTTCGGATGCACAGGACCCGTTATCACTTTCTCGAAGAGACGACCTCGACCAACGACGAGGCCCGGAATCCTCGCTACGGACACGGCGATGCGATCTGCGCCGAGCGGCAGACTGCCGGACGCGGCCAGCGGGGGCATACCTGGAGCAGCGAGGAGGGACGCAACCTGATGTTCTCGCTGGTATGGGAACCCCGTTTCCTGCCCGTTTCGGAACAGTTTCTGCTTTCGGAAGCGGTAGCTTTGGCTTTGACGGACCTTTTCGGCGGTTACGGCACGACGCCCGGATCAAATGGACGAACGACATCTATGCGGGCGACCGCAAGCTGGTCGGCATCCTGATCGAACACAACCTGACGGGCGACCGTCTGTCGCGTACGATCGTCGGAATCGGGGTGAACGTCAATCAGACCCGGTTCGATCCGTCGTTGCCGAACCCGTCGTCGATGTGCCTCGAAACTGGCTGCGAATACGATCGGCAGGAGGTGCTGCACCGCTTGGGCGACTGTCTGGCTGCCCGGTACGAACAACTCGAGAAAGGGGATCGGGAGGCGCTACAGGCGACTCCCGGCGGCGGATGTACCGGCTCGGAGAGCGGCATCGGTACCGTTATCCCGACGGCCGGACAGTGGAGGCCGTGCTGCGGGGCGTGCGCCCTTCGGGAGAGCTACTGCTGGAGCTGCCCGACGGCCGTACCGAAGGGTACCTGTTCCGGGAGATAGAGTTCGTTATCGAGGGGAAGCGGACGGCTCGAACGGACGGGACGGGCTGCGTGTTAAAAAAATAACAGGATAACGTTGGCCGAACGAAAAATAACCTTATATTTGCAATGATATTTTAGACCGCGAATAAATTTCATTTTAACCAATTCAAATACCGAAAATTATGAACGTACCTGCAAATCTGAAGTATTCCAATGACCACGAATGGTGCCGCGTAGAGGGCGGTGAGGCTTTTATCGGCATTACCGATTTCGCACAGAGCCAGTTGGGCGACATCGTATTCGTCGATGTTCCGACCGTCGGCGAAACCTTGTCCGCCGGTGACGTCTTCGGCTCGATCGAGGCCGTGAAGACCGTGAGCGACGCTTTCATTCCCGTCGGCGCCGAAGTGTTGGAGTTCAACCCTGCAGTGGATGCCGATCCCTCCATCGTGAACCGCGATCCCTACGGAGAGGGTTGGCTCGTCAAAGTGAAACTGACCGATCCCAAGGAGTGCGAGTCGCTGCTTACCGACGCGCAGTACAAAGAGTTGATCGGCTAATATTCGTTCGATGTAAATCGAACCCCGCAGCCTCCCGTTTTCGACGGGTGTCGGCAGGGAGTGTCAGGATAGAATCCGGCATCAAAAGATACCGTAACGTGAGTCCGACGTGTTCTGTTGTGACAGTATTTTTGTTTTACATCCGAAATCAATACGTCGGACTCGCCTTAAAACTATAACATTATGTCAAAGGTAACAGTTGTGGGCGCGGGCGCCGTAGGCGCTACTTGCGCCAATGTGATGGCTTGCCGCGAAGTGGCGAGCGAAGTGGTCCTCATCGACATCAAAGAGGGCCTGTCGGAGGGTAAGATGCTGGATATGTACCAGTGTTCTACGCTGATGGATTTCGATACGAAGCTCGTCGGCGTGACCAACGATTACAAGCAGACTGCCAACTCGGACGTGGTGGTGATCACCTCGGGTATTCCCCGCAAGCCGGGTATGACCCGCGAGGAGTTGATCGGCACCAACGCCAACATTATGAAAGGTGTGATCGAGAACGTGGTGAAATATTCGCCCCGCGCGATCATCATCGTGGTCGCCAACCCGATGGATACGCTGACTTATCTGGCGCTCAAGGCTTCGGGACTTCCCAAAAACCGGATTATCGGCATGGGTGGCGCCTTGGATTCGGCCCGTTTCAAATGTTACCTGGCGAAAGCCACCGGCGCCAACATCAACAACGTGGACGGCATGGTGATCGGCGGTCATGGCGATACGACGATGATTCCGCTGCTTTCGAAGGCTTCGGTCAATGGCGTGCCCGTGACGCAATTCGCCTCGAAGAAGAAACTCGAAGAGGCTGTCGCCAGCACGATGGTCGGCGGTGCCACGCTGACCAAACTCATCGGCACTTCGGCCTGGTATGCTCCGGGCGCCGCTGCTTCGATGATGGTCGAATCGATCCTGCATGATCAGAAGAAGATCGTCCCCTGCTGCTGCTACCTCGAAGGCGAATACGGCCAGAACGACATCTGTATCGGTGTTCCCGCCGTGATCGGCCGCAAGGGTATCGAGAAGATCGTCAAACTCGACCTCACCAAGGAGGAGGCTGCCAAATTCGAGGCATCGGCTGCTGCGGTCCGCAAGACCAACCAGGTGCTTCACGAGATCAAGGCGTTGTAAGCGTTTGCCGACAACGATAGCAGATCCCCGGTCTTTCGACCGGGGATTTTTCGTGAAAGAGCCTTCCGCCGCACATTTCGTCGGAAGTAAGTCGTATTCTATAAGAAACTTACCCGCATCCGGAAGCGGAAAGTTTCCCGTCTGACCCGTATGAACGGAACATAACAACCGATTTCGCTCCTTGCCGGGCAACAGCGGCCATATTCTTTCGGAACATTGCGACAACGGTCGCTCCCGGAAAAACTTTTCACTTCCCCGGAGTGTCTTTTTTACATACGTCGGAGGACAGTCTTCACCGTCTGCGAAGCACCTGCGTCATGCAGTGTGCGGCACCGTAGCCTTTGCAAAGGTTGTCAAGCCCGACCCAGGTGACCTTCACCCCTCGGTGTTTCAGTTCGGTCCGCAGGGCTTCGGACTGGCCCGCTACCCCGATGATACGGCGCGACCCGACCGTCAGGAAATTACCCGCCAGCCGGTCGGCATCCTCTTCGGAAATGGGGATGATGGCGGCACCGATACGGCTCCTCAACAATTCGACGAATCCGACATCTTCTTCGGTTTTGGTATAGACGCCGTTTGCACCTCGGAGATAAATATCGGCCAGCAACAGATCCGGAGAATCCGGATCGGTGGTCATACGCCGAGCTGTGAGCGTCACCAGATTGCGGTCTATAATGTTGAAATAGGTGTCCAAGTGCATTTCCGCCTGGCTGAACAATCGGTCCTTGACTACGACCAGACGGTTGCAGCCCAGCAGGTCGTGCTCCATAAGCTGATCGATGGCCGGTTGCGTGGTGCGCATCCCGCAGCCGATGAAAGCCGTATCGCCGAACGGATAGAAATCCCCGCCTTCGAGATGAGCTCCCTCCCCTTCGATGCGGTGTAACGGTTTCATGCCGATTTTTTCGAGGCAGAATTGCAGAATGTCGCATCCTTTCTCCCGCTGCGGGGAGTTCATGCGTCCGATTACGATGCCTTTGGCTGTGGTTATCAACTGGTCCCGCGTATAGAAGAGATTCATCACGGGGTTTTCCGAATATTCGGCCTTGAGCCCCGTGTTGATCTGCGTTTCCGACAGTCGGATGATCGGTTGTCGCAGAATAATCCGCACCAGATCCCGGGGCGATGTCTTGGCGAGGATGGATTGTCGGTACTCCTTTTGCTGCTCGGCTGTTTCCGGAGAGAGGTTTTGGGTGTCGAAGGTAAGAAAACCGGCCGCGAAGCGGCGCAGGTTCTCCAGCTTCGTCCGGTCGGCGGGTTTCCCGTCCGCGCCGGTTCCGTCGAGCAGGATCTGACGTACCGTGAGTACCCTCGCTCCGGCCTCCTCGAGCACTTTGCGATAAGTAGCATGTTCGGCGATGAGTTCGGGGATATCGATATGTTCCCGGAAAAGAGCCGCAGCCGGATGAAGGGCCCCCAGAAACAGCTCTTCGCCCGGGTCGTGGTCAGGATGAGTCTGGCCTTGCGGTACTCGCACGTTTGGCCGCAGCGGACGGAGCGTCGCCCGCGCATGATAGATCCAATCAGTGAAGAAAGAAACGTCGAGATGGAGATGGAAGATCGGGAGTTAAACATAACGATTCGGGGTTAAATCTGGTTATAGGGATCGTATGTCGGTTATTCAAGCCACCCCTGTTTCGAGAACAGAACAAAAATCGCAGCAAATACGAATTTTGACGGATGGATCGATATATTAAAAACGAGAAAAACCGTAAAATTGTTTTGCGGCTCGTGCAAATCGGTGCAATAATGGTTGCTAAAGCGTTCGGCCGCCATGAGCGAACGGAGCCGCCAAGCAGCTCCGTTCGGTTTATACCCGGAAAATATCATGACTTTCCGAAAGCGATATTTTCAAAAAAGTTCCGTATGCCGTCAATCCGGATGAGCGACAACGATATTCCCTGTCCGGCGAAGCAAGGAGCCGCCGGAGCTTCCGGCAGACCGTCAGAAGCTGATCTTCGCACCGACGAACCAGCTGCGGGGTAGCGACGGGCCATAGATGTAACCCGAATCGCGGTTGGCCCCCCGGTCGAAGTCTTTCTGGTAGGCGTTGAAGATATTTTGGATGCCGGCATGGAGTTGCAGGGCGATCTCCTTATAGAGAATGACGTCGTACGACACTTTGAGGTTCAGGTCGAAGAAACGAGGTGTCGTGACGGCCCGATCGACGGGCGTGCCCGAACCCGCCATGTGCTGCACGAGCATTTTGCCCGTGTAAGTTCCGGTAATGGCTGCCTGCAAATTGCGTACGGGGGTCAATTCAGCCGTAAGGTAGCCGTAGGTGTTCGGCGTGCGGAACATCTTGCGGGTCGGTGCGACCTCCGGATCTTCGCTCCACTGTTCCGGTTCCTTGTAGCGGCTCTGCTGAAGGGTGATTCCGGCCTGCAGGTCGAACCAGCGGGTGAAGGCGGCCTTGCCTTCGATATTGATGCCCATGACGCGGGCGCCCGAGCCGTTGTAACGCTCCTTGATCGTACTCCCGTCCGTATCCGGATCGGGCAGCGGACGCAAGGCGAAAACGTGGTCGAGCGTCGTGTAAAAACCTTCGACGAGCAAGTTGGTCTGGACTTTTCCGAAACGGTGATAAAGATCTGCCGAGAGGCTGAGGCTGTGCGATCGCTCCTCGCGCAGATCGTCCGCCAGGCGAATGCGTACCCGCTCGCCGCCCACGATGGCGATGTGCATATCCTCGTCGAAGGCCTGCGGAGCACGGAAGCCGCTCGAATAGCTTAGGCGCAGGCTCGCCCCCTCTCCGGGATTGTAGCGCAGGTTGGCACGCGGACTGAAGATTACGTGATCGACGAGGCTGTGCTTATCCAGACGGCCGCCGATAAGCAGCGACCAATGCTCGTTTTTCCACTCGTTTTGCAGGTAGGCGCCGATGATGTGCACCTTTTGCTTCGTTCGATAATCATAGCCGATCGATTCGTCGTCCAGATCGTTGTAGTTATATTCCACGCCCAGGGTCAGGTCGGCGGGAAGGAACCACAACCGGTCGAACGAATGGATGTACTGGGCGCCGGTCGCCACGGTGAGGTCGTGCGTGCGACCGTAGGCGTCGGGATCCTGCTTGGAGCCGTAGTAGCTCTTGCGGGCGATGTGCTGGAACGAAGCATAGACATTCACACGGTTGGAGAAGTCGGCGGACGAGAGGTCGAACGAGAGGCTGCCGCCGTTGATGTTGTGGTCGGTCTGCTCGGCGATCATCGCTTCGTGCGGCGGCAGGTCGAGCCGGTCGCCGCCCCGGCGGTACTCCATGACGGTATTGTACTGGAGCGTAATACGCGAATAAGCGCTGGTCTTGAAGAATGAGCGCAGTCCGAGGGATTGGGATTGCAGTTGCGGAATTTCGGTGAAGCCGTCCCCGTCGTGGTCGTACCCCGAGCGGTGGCGGTTCTGTCCATAGACATAAAGTCCCGCCTTACGGCTGTCGGTGACGAGCGAGGCATTGGCCGAGGTGACGTTGTCGTAACTGCTGCTGTTGCCGATCGCCGTGATCGTGTGACCGACTTCGGCGCTGTTGCGGTCGGGGTCCTTGGTGATGATGTTGATCGTACCGCCGATGGCCGAGGAGCCGAAGAGTGCCGAGCCGCCTCCGCGCATCACCTCGACGCGGTCGATCATGCTGGCCGGAATCTGCTCCAGTCCATAAACGCCCGAAAGGGCCGAAAAGACGGGATGCGAATCGACGAGAATCTGCGAATAGTGTCCGTCGAGTCCGTTGATACGCACCTGCATAAAACCGCAGTTCTGACAGTCGTCCTCAACGCGTACGCCGGGCTGGAAACTAAGCCCCTGAGCCAGACAAGCCGAGTTGGTGTTGTCGAAAATCTTGCGGTCGAGGACGTTCACCAGGGCCGGGGCCTTGCGACGCGTGGTTTCGCTGCGGCTGGCCGAAACGACTACGTCGTCCATGGTGATTCCGTTTTCCGTGATCTCGAAGTTGAGTTCGAGGGATTGTCCTTTCCTGAGCGATACCTCATGGCGCACAGGATCGTAACCCATCATTCGGGCTTCGACGGTAATCGTGCCCGTCGGCAAGTTCTTCAGGAAATAGTGCCCGCTCGCATCGGTGGCAGTACCGATGGTCGTGCCGGGGATCGTAACAGTAACATACGGCAGATGTTCGCCTGTTTCGCTGTCGATGACATGACCGTAAAGATGAGCGTCGCTTTGAGGTTTCGGGGTCGTTTCGTCTGCAAAAAGTGTATGATAAACCAGGCACATTACGGCCAAGAGGATCAATTTTTTCATATTATAATAATTAAGCGATTATATCTTCAATGTCCCATTATCCGACGGTCGCGGAATCGAGTTCGAGGGCGTTTATTCGCGGCCGGAGGCTGCGTCTGTAATGAAGTCCTCCTAAATCTCCTCCTCGGAATGGACTCGGGGCGCTATGCTCCCAAATGGATACACAATATAATCCTATGTTTTAAGATGTAAAATGGGTCTGTTTTCGCCAGGCAGGGGCAACGGCCCGTAATACGGCCGATGAGAGAGAATACCCTGTGAAAACGATGTTTTGCCGCGCCGCTCGGCACGTGCGGTCGAATAGTCCCGGAAACGAATGGTTCCGGAACGAATTTATCTACCCGATTGCAGGCGGCGCACGGAGCTGCGAGCCCGATATCGCAACGATTGCCGGATCGTAACACTCCGGCCGGAAAAAGGTTTCCAGCAAACGGAACTCACTGTCGAGGACCCAGTCGGTAGAATGGATATACGAGAAGAAATGGAAATGGCAAATCGCACAGTCGTCCACAAGAGCCGGCGACGTGGTATTTGCATCGTTCTCCGTGAGGTAACGATAGTACTCATCGGGATGGGTATGCAGGCTTTTGCCCGCATAGGCCGCGAGCAGGATCAGCAGCAGCGCCCCCGCATTGAATACCCGTATGAGTTTTTGTCCGCTCATTTCAGGTGCAAAAATAATGAAAAAAGGTTACCCGGCAAGGTGCACTCTCCCAAATACCTATATATTGGGATGCTTCTGCAGGGAATCAAATATCAATATCTCGAATCCCAAACATACCCTTTTCCTCGGGTATAAACGGACACAGGCTCCGAATTTATTCGAATGGTCAATATAATATCACAACAGCATCATACCCCAAGTTACTATGACCGGTTTCTTTACTTCCGGCAGTTCCGAGAATACGAATACAAAGTTACCTCTTCATAAGACATCAATCCAATTTTAAAAAACTTAAATTTAACATCCTAAAAAATCATCCGTTTTTTGTTTTCTCACTACTTTTATTTATTTTAGTAGTGAATTAATCACTAAAAAATAATAAGATTATGAAAAAAATTTTAATTCCTTTTCTTATTTTGGCGGTGTTCGCCGGAGCATGCAGTGACGACAAAACCGACGTACCCCCCCCCAAACTGATCCTAATCAACTGACATTCAAGGTATCAGTAAGTAACATTACTCCGACGACAGCTGAAATCACGGTTTCTCCGAGCAACGAAACAAAAAGTTATTTCAGTGATATCGTCACCGACGCCGATTGGCTGGAATCCCAAAAACACGGTTTTGACGATTACCTACAATATTTCATCGAGGTAGTGATGATGGAGCAGCAGGAGATGACCCGCGAGGAGGCGGTCAAAGCCATTACTTCTTACGGCAACGATGCATATACGGCCAGAGGACTCGAACCGGGAGCCAAGTATTGGGCCGTCGCAGTAGGTATCGATGCCGACGGACACACGACGACGAAGCCTACCGCAGAAGCTTTTACAGCGCAGACTGCACCCGAATCCACCAATACATTCGAAATCGCAACGACAGCAATCACACAGACAGGAGCATCGATTACCGTTACACCGTCGAACAGCGATGTTTACTTCCTGGATGTTCTGTCGGCTGACATCCAGTCCCAGGTGCCGACGGGTACGGATTATCAAAAATATCTGATCGATCGTTATTTCGGCTGGGGTATGCTCGACATGTATCTCCACGAGGGACCTTTCACGTATGAAGCAAAAGAACTCAACCCGGGCTGGGAATATCAAATTGCGGTTTTCGGATGCGAACAGGGATTCCCGACCACACCGATCAAAACCGAAACATTCAAGACTCTTGAAGGAGGGGATCCCCAAACGTTCGACGTTCAATTCGAATGCACTTTAAGTTCGGTTGTCGCCTCCAAGTTCTCCACCGTTCCGTCAGCAGACGATGTCGTTTACATATTCGATCTTATCTCGGAAGAGGATTATCAGGCCTTCGGCGAAAATATCGAGGAGGGTATGAAAAAAGTGCTTGAATCCAAAATCAAAGACTATATGGGCACCACCGGCCTGCATGCCGAGGCGGTTTCCATGCTCGCGGCCACAGGTCCTGTAGAATTTGAACGGAATCTTCAGACAGGCGATCAATTGCGAATGTGGGCCGTTGCCATCGATCAAAAAGGAGTCCCTGTCGCTCCCTTCATCATCAGTGAAACATATACGGTAGAAGAGAATACCGCTGCGCTTGCCGAAGTAAGCATCGACAGCTACGCATGGTATGATGGCGCAGAACTCGCCCAATTGGATCCCATCAACTTCGCAGGCTTCGAAGAATATGCCGTTCTGTTGTTGAAAGTATCCCACAACGACAAGGCAGCTCATTGGTGGACAGGATGTTTCATGGGCGATTTGAGTAATCCGGACGAATATTCGGACCGCAGCATAATCAACAATCTGGTTACTTACGGAATACCTGAATTTAAGGATGCGGTAGATCAGTTGCTGGCAGTCTATTGGGATGAAAACACCATCTGTGGCGTAGCAGCGGATGCAGAAGGCAACTATGGACCCGTTATCCGCCAAATGGTAAATCTGACCAAAGAGGGTGCAAGCCCCGCCGGAGAACTCATCGGTGGTGGCCTGTCAAATATCAATCTTATGGATATGCGACAGGCAAAATTCGCACATCGTTAAAATAGCTCCTCCAAAACGAGAAAACAGAGAACGTCCGACCTTAAGGTCGGACGTTCGTTTATTGCGCGATCATGGCACCGAACTCCCCTTGCATGCAATCCGCCGTACATAGCAGCAATCGCCGGTATCGACTGACAAAGCACCGGAATCATACAAATACGAACAAAAAAGGAACGCCCGAAAGCATTCCTTACCAAAAAATAATCAACAACAGTTTCTACATCCTAAAAAGATTGCCTCACCCCGATCTCCCTATTTCAGATGTTGATATCCAGAATTTCGAAATGGATCGTCCCGGCAGGCACGGTCACGTCCACCCGGTCCCCTTTCTTATGTCCCAGCAGGGCTTTGGCAATGGGAGTGCCGATGGCCAGCTTGCCTTCGCGCAGGTTGGCTTCGTGCTCGGCGACGATAGTATAGATCACCTCCTTGCCGGTATTGTGGTTCAGAAGAGTTACCCGACTCAAGATCTGCACCTTGCTCTTATCGACTTTCGATTCGTCGATGATACGCGCATTGGCAATGGTATCTTCCATTTTGGCGATACGCATTTCGAGCAGTCCCTGTGCTTCCCGGGCCGCGTCGTATTCGGCGTTTTCCGACAGGTCTCCCTTGTCGCGTGCTTCGGCAATGGCCGCCGATATAGCCGGACGCTCCACCGAGCGCATATGGTCGAGTTCGTCCTTGAGCTTCTTGTAACCCTCTGCCGTCAGATAAATAATCTCTTTTGCCATGGTTTTATCAAAAAAATAAGAATCCCGACCCGTGAAGGTCAGAACCCTGATACGTTTGTTTTACAAAGATAGAAAGTTAAATCGGATTCTCCAAATATTTTTTACAGGCTCCGGGCTTTCCGTGGTGTGGCTATGTTTTTTGCGAATCGGACAACAACGGAAACCCCGATCGCCGTCATCGCCTCCTCCGGCCTTACAACAGCGGGGAAAAGAGCCGCATGAACGACTCGCTCAATCGCTGCGGAAGAGGTCGCCGCAACCATTCCGAAGGAATAAGCCGCCGGCACGAGCGCAGGTCTTCGTCGAAAACACGACGCATTGCCGTATTGAAATCCTGTCCGTAAACGAACGCGTTGATTTCGAAGTTGTGCTCGAAACTGCGGAAATCCATGTTCGCAGAACCCACAACCGTCAGCAGATCATCGACGATAAGCATTTTGGCATGCAGGAAGCCTTTGGTATAAAAGTAAACCTTCACCCCGGCCCGGAGCATATCGTCGATGAACGAATGCACGGCTTTATCGATAATCCGGGAATCGGAACGCTCGGGCAGCATCAATTGTACGTCAATACCGCCCAATGCCGCCGTTTGCAACAGGGAGTTCAGGCCCTCGGTCGGCAGGAAATAGGGCGTCTGGATGCAGATACTCCGTCGCGCACCGGCGATAGCCGTCATAATACCCTGCAACAACGTTCGCCAGGGCCCCAACGGACCGCTGGTAGCGAATTGCATGGTCGATGAGGTATAGTTGTCGGCTTCGGGAAAAAACTTCGAGGTATCCAGGTGTACGCGTTCGACGGTCGACCAATCCACCAGAAATGCGGATTGCAGGCCATACACCCCCTTTCCTTCTACCTTGAAGTGGCTGTCCCGCCATACCCCCCAACCCGGTCCTTTCACATAGCGGTCGGCGATATTCATACCGCCGAAAAAACCTACCCGGCCGTCGATGACCACGATCTTGCGGTGGTTGCGGTAATTGACCCGGTCGGTCAGCATCGGAAAGCGTACATGCAGCAGGGCATGAACCTCCGCACCCGCATCGCGCATCTGCTGGAAAAATTCTTTCTTGACCCCGTTGCAGCCTACGTCGTCATAGAGTACGCGGACTTTGACACCTCCTTTGCCTTGCGGATCAGCGCCTGCTGAAGACGGGCACCCGTTTCATCGTCACAAAAAATATAATAGAGAATGTGAATATGGTCGCGGGCCTTTTCGATCTCTTCGAGCAGGGCGGTCATCTTGGAAGCCCCGTCGCCGTAATGGGTCAGGCGGCTGCCGTAAAAGGAAACCGCCTGCGAAGTATTGGTAAGCAGAGTGGACAGGGATTGACATGCGGCCGGAACGGGGGCATCGCTTCGACGCACATGGGCCGGAGAGCATAGACCATGAGCCGCTTGTAGGTACGGCGCGAAATAATCCGCTTGCGCCGCAGATCCTGCCCGAAGAAGAAATAGAAAACCAATCCCACGACCGGAGCGAAAATCAGCACGACGACCCACGGGATCGTCTTGAGCGGGTTGCGGTTGCCCAAAATGACAACCAGGATGATGCCGATAACCGTCGCCGTATAGATGGCGATGAACAGATATGTCAGGAATTGCAACACCGGGGCGGCGGATTATCAGGATTCCGACGAGATTGCTTCGGGTTTCGGATTTGCGTCCCGGGATGCCGGAGCATCTGATTTTGCCGCCTCCCGCCTGCCAGCGGTGACAGTCGCAGATGCGGAACCGGTCGCTGCGGGGAATTTCACCAGATGAAGCAAGTGTTCCACTTCGCGCATATAATTGCGTTTGGGAAGTTTCGGAGAATAAACATAACAATCCAGCGTGAAAACCCGGTCGGTCGCCGTATCGACGGTCGTATAGCTTACGAACGGACCTCCCATGAAATCCCCTTCGACATCCCAGAATCCGCGCATTTCGACCCAGGCTCTGCCTTCGAGCCGGAAAAACCGATACCGGGGCGTAAAGACTTTCGATGTGGTCATATAGGAGCCGTCGCTCGGCCCCGGAATGCGAGCGGCGAAACGGTTGCGGGCAGCCAGCAACGCCTCCTCCGAAAGGGACTGCTTCCCTTCGTAAGGATAGGAATAGAGCATGAAGCCCTGGCTCGCAGCCGGGAATTCGTACCGGAACCAGAGGAAATCATCGCTTTGTTGGGCCAGGATGTAGCCTTTGGGAATCTTCATCTCCACGCCGAACTTTTCTCGAACGAGCTTGCCGGATTCCGTCTGATTGAACTTGTTGGCGAAAGCGATCGAGCGGTCGCGCTCGGCCCCTTCGAAGGTTTGCACCAACTCCGCACGATGCTCCGCGACATATTGCGTAAGTGCCTCCCGGGTCGGTCCCTGAAGCGTCACCACGACCTGCGGAGAAGCCGTAACATCGTATTGCACACCGGCCGAAGCCGCCGCAAGGGAGGGATCGACGAGCACTTTGAGGATATTGCGGTAATCGACGACCGTACCTTTGAATCCCGATTCCGGAAACTGCATCACGTTGAACAGAGGTTCCCGTTCGTTCAGATAGGGAATCGGAGCCAACAGCACCGAACGCAGCGTATCACCCAACTCGCTCTCCCACAACTGTTGGTTGCACACGACAATCAATTCGTACGGTGCCCCCTGAGCGGCTTTGAGTTTCGAATCCATCAGAGTATGGAACGCTTTGCAGCCCGTCATGAGGGTAACGAGTAGCAGCAATGTCAGCAGATACGATAATTTTTTCATAGTCCGGTCCGGTTAATCTGTTTACTACAAATGTAGGGATATTTTTCGAGAATGCAAACGGCTTCGGCAGAGTTTCCTGCAAAAACCCCCCCCGGGGAAATTTCCCCGCCCGGCGTGCTGCCCCC
>ERZ859817.677-NODE-677-length-18816-cov-2.461436_pt1 | contig 18816 bp, 16 predicted proteins | sample MGYA00509986_ERZ859817 | MGnify/ENA primary metagenome ERZ859817 (study PRJEB30046, sample SAMN00715155) | human gut metagenome | study: EMG produced TPA metagenomics assembly of the A metagenome-wide association study of gut microbiota in type 2...
CCCTGCCTGTCACACCCACTCGCTACGGCCTCGCTTCGTGAGGGGCGAACTGCTGATAACGGTAATCTCCGGATAGGCCTCCTTGATCGCCTTGCGGAAAAGCTCAAAGCGCCTGAAATACTCCCCGCCATAGTTCTCGCTGCCGATCTCGACATACTTCAAGTTGAAAGGTTCCGGATGCCCGTTCCTCGCACGCAGGGCGCCCGGCAGGGAATCCGCCGGGGCGTTCGCGTAGGCGATAGCGTCCAAGGCATCTCCCGTGAGCTTATCCATCGCCGTGATATCCTCGTAGCGGGGCCGGCGGCTTTGGCTCGTGATCCCGCTATTAATAACGTAGATAGGCTCCGCCCCCATATCCTCGCACATTTGCAAGTACTCGTGGTAGCCCATGCCGTTCGTCGTACCATAGGCCCATACGTTCCAGAAATGCTTACGCTCCGAGATATCACCCAGCGTCTCCCTCCAGATAGGGTACGTACCCGCCGTATACCCCTCCACGAAACTGCCTCCGGGGAAACGGATAAAACGAGGGGCCAAGGAATCGACCAGCGCCGCCAAGTCCGGTCTCAGCCCGTTCTTCCGTCCCTTCCACGTATCCTCCGGGAAGAGCGATACCACATCCAGCCAAAACACGGCGGAGGTATCGGCCGTGATCGTCAAGACCGCGTTCGGCGCGTCCTCCGTAGCCGTAAACGTATGCCTGTATCGTTTCCACTCGTATAGCGGCGCTACCTGAAACACATCGCTCAAGACCGTATTAGCCATCGAGTCCTCCAAGGCCACCCGGATGGTACGGGGCACCATATTCGCCCCCTTGGCGAAAAACGAGAGATCGTATCGTTCCCCTTTCCGGATCGGTATCCCCCGGTATCCCTCGGCTATCACGCCTCCGCGCCCCGACTCCCCGGAAGTCGATACGGCCACGAGCAACGACCGCCGGTTCTTATCATTCACCAGCTCCTTCATATCCGGGTATATCTGTGTATTAGGGACGATCCGCCTCCATCCCGGTACGGAATCTCCCCGCATGAAAGGGATCGTCCATCCATTCGGGGTAATCAAGACGTTCCGGGCGGCGTCGTAAGGGCAGTTCAAGGGTGGCACGCCATCCTCGAAGCTCCGGTTCTGGATCAGCTCGGCGTACAGCCCCCCATCGATCCCGTGGTTGATCTCCTCAATGGTCAAACCATACAGATCCGGGTTCACGGGAACCGTCAGGCCATCCGCCTCCACGGTTATCGTAGAGATCACCGGCATCTCCGGCTGGCAAGAGGACAAGCCCATCCCGACAATAGCGCCAACCAATAAATGAATAACATCAAAATCTATATATTTCCTCCAACGCATCTTCGAATACTCATCTCATTTATGTGCGTACAAACTTAATCAAAAAATCGCAGTTTCCCCTATTTTCAAAGTCCGAACTGTTTTTTCAAAAAAACAATTGAAAAACATAGATTTTTTCAATTTAATATCCTAAATTTGCATAATAGATAAAACAAAAGACGACAATATTATACGACTCTATGGAGAAATCTGTTCTTTTAGTGGATGACAAGCAAGAAATCGCAAAGATAATCATGCTTTATTTATCAAGTACTTACAAGGTATCCTATAAAGAAAATCCTTTGAAAGCGATCGCTTGGCTTCAAGAAGGCAATTTACCGGATTTGATCATCTCTGACTTGAATATGCCAGAAATGTCCGGAGAGGAATTCTTGGTTTATTTAAAAGCGAACGATATGTTCAGCCATATACCGGTCTTGATCCTATCGAGCGTAGAGAGCAGCTCAAATAGAATACGTTTGTTTGAGGAAGGGGCGGAAGACTTTATCTTGAAGCCTTTCAATCCAGAGGAATTAAGGGTAAGGGTAAAACGAATATTAAGATAATGAATTATGTCTTTTTCGGTAATAACGTGCCGTTGGCCGAACGTTTACGTAAGGCATTAGGCACCGGGGTCATAGAATGTATAACGCTTCTGCAGATGAAAAACACGCTTCTTCCTGCCGAGGAAATGGATTATTGTGTATTCATCGAGAAAACAGATCCTACGTTAAACATTCCTGCGATCATGCATTTGCATAAGACGTTTCAAAATATCTATATCGTATTAATCGCCCCGGAAATGACCCGGGAGGAGAAAATATCCTATTTGCAAGCCGGAACGGACTGTGTCATCTCCGAGTCTACCTCTAAGGAAGATTTAGTGAAGCTACTGGGTATTGCCGAGAAATGCAAGAGAATGGAAAAAGCGCGTAAGCCTCAAATAAAAGAGCCTGATCTCGCCATTTTCAAGCTGCCTTTATGGAAAAGGGTCTTCGACATCATTTTCTCATCCATGGCGCTCCTCTGCCTCTCCCCTATCTTTATCATCACGGTGATTTGGATCAAGCTGGAGGACAAAGGCCCCGCTTTCTACAAGTCGAAACGAGTAGGCAGCAACTATAAGGTTTTCGATTTTTATAAGTTCCGCTCTATGTATATGGATGCGGACAAGCGCATAACAGAGTATAAAAAGCTTAATCAGTATACGGAATCTATTGCTGAAGAGGCTACAGCCTCTTCAGCAACTTCTGTGAATTCACAGAAGCAAGCTTCTTTTTTTAAAGACGATGAGCAAAATATCATTTTATATTCCGACAATGACGCTACTCCTGAAAACGACTATTTAAAAGTAAAACGTCACGAACGCTCCAACGCTTTCATCAAATTAGAAAATGATCCCCGTATAACGGGAATCGGCCATATTATCCGGAAATACAGCATTGACGAACTTCCCCAGCTATTCAATATATTAAAAGGAGACATGTCAATAGTTGGTAACCGCCCTCTTCCCGTATACGAGGCGGAATTATTGACCAGCGATGAATACATACAACGCTTCATGGCTCCTGCCGGCCTTACAGGTCTTTGGCAAGTAGAGAAACGTGGCAATTCTGGTAGTATGTCCACCGAGGAACGTAAACAATTAGATATTAAATACGCTCATACATTTTCTTTCTGGCTGGACATGAAGATCATCATTAAGACCTTTACGGCGTTCGTACAGAAAGAGGACGTATAGATCCATTAATAAATCGTATGAAGAACTTATTTATCATCCTATTCATATTCAGTATCCTTTCGGCTATAGCTCAGAAAAAGAAAACCTATTTCGATAAAGCTACAACCGTGGAAGTAACATCTGGCTCAGACTCTATTCAAGCGATGCTAGATGATTATGAACGTATCCAATTACCACCTTTATCTGTTTTTTTAGAATCAGTATATGATCACCCTTCGATCAAGATTTACGAAGCTAAGAAAGATGAAGCTAATGCTGAAATGAAAGTGACCAAAAGAGAATGGCTAGATTATTTCAGGGTATACGGACAGTACCAATATGGACGATTAGTGCAGCTATCCTCTCATGAAACCGTAGAATATCCTGAATATCTCACAAGTCTGGGTAGTAATCAACATACTTATAGCGCAGGCATATCGGTGTCTATCCCATTTGGTGACCTATTTAGCCGTGGCCAAAAGGTACGAGCTCGGAAAGCTCGTTTCCGGCAATTAGATTATGAATATGAGATCTCAATAGAAGAACGGAAATTAAAAATATTGGAAGCTTATAATAACGTATTGCAAGCTTTAGCTACTTTGAAAGCTAAATCAGACGCTGCTGCCCTTTACAACGCCCAAATGAAAATATCGGAACAAGACTTCATCAACGGTAAAATTGACATTACGACTTTGGCCATGGAAAGAGGACGTCGTTCTGGAGCCGTAATCTCTTATCAAGAGGGTAGAGCTACCTTACACAATGCGGTAACCCTATTAGAGATGCTTACAAATGTAAAAATCATAAATCGATAATTTATGGATATTACACTATACATATCCCGTTTTTTATATAGAATTCGTCACCAACTGATATTTGGAACGCTTATTGTAACAGCATTGGTTGCCTATTTCAGTCAATTCATGGAGAAAAAATACACCGTGACAACTTCGATCTACACAGGTATTACCTCCAACACGGGTTTAGATGAAGAGACAAAACCTGATTGGCAGGCAGTAAACAACACATATGATAACTTGGTTAATTTAACAAAATCAAGAGGAACCCTAGAAAACGTATCACTAAAATTATTAGCATTAAACCTAACACAAGGAAATCCTGAAATAGATAATCTCTATATAACAGCTGACAATTACAAGAAATTAACAGCATCTATACCTGAAGAAATAATAAATTTAATAGACACGGCTTCTCTCGATAACACTATAAACAGATTTAAAGAATATAAAAACAGTGATAGCCGCAATTATTTGCATGAATTGCTCAACGGAGGAGCTGCATTCTATAGCTACGCAGCTTTATCCAGCATAATTATTAGACGCCAAGGTAATAGCGATTTGATAGAGATAGCCTACACTAGCTCAGATCCCGGAATCACATGGAATACGGTTAAGTTAGTCAGCGAAGAAATGAAATATTCTTACGATAATTTAAAATATAAAACAGCAAATGATATCGTAAAATATTATGAGCAGGAATTGAATAAATTAAGGACAAAACTCAATCAACAAGAAAATGATCTTACAGATTATAACGTACAAAACAGCGTCATAAATTATACAGAACAAACAAAATCTATCGCAAACTCTTTTGCTGATTTTGAGAACCGTTACGAAGAAACACAACGAAGTTACGAGAGCTCAACCAAAATCATCAACGAGTTAGAGAAATACATGGAAGTTCGTACTAAACTTGTCAAAACGAATGAAGAGTTTATCAACGCATTGGAAGATGTTTCCCGCATCAGTGGTAAAATCACCGAGATAGAGACTTTCACCTCTGAAAACGCATTAAACAAGGATACAGAATTAACACGATATCAAGATCAACTGAAAGATGTCGAGAAGAGAATAGCATTACTGACAGATAAAATTAACAGCTATAAAGAAAGTAAAGAAGGAGTCGCTATTGACGGATTAGTACAAGAATGGTTGTCACAGACCTTGATACAAGTGAAATCCAAGGCAGACTTAGAGATTTTAAACAAAAGAAAGCACGATTTCGAGGAGCAGTATAAGAATTATTCTCCCATTGGGACTAAGATCAACCAGCAAGAACGAGAGATCAATGTCACTGAACAGTCTTATCTACAAGTTCTCCATGCCTTAAATATGGCTAAGATGAAACAGGTGAACTTACAATTAACCTCATCAAACTTAACAACTATCTCAGAGGCCGCTTATCCATTGTTTAGTGACAAAGGTAAGCGCATGTTTTTAGTCATAGCCGCTTTTATCGGTAGTTTAATTTTCATTATAGCCCTAAATTTGGTCATTGAATTACTAGACCGTACCCTCCGGGATGCAGAACGGGCTAAACGCCTCACAGGAATGAATATATTAGGAGCCTTCAACGGACGCAACTCCCAATTGAAATACAGGGGATTTGTAAAGACCTGTAACCGAATATCAGCCGCATACGCTTGCAATCGGTTGGCTCCTTATTTGCAAAAAAATAAGACTCTATACATAAATATATTAAGTATAGAAGAAAGAGAAGGGAAGACATTCGTTGCCAAATATTTTCAAGAACGTTGGGAAGAGCTAGGTTTCCAAGTACGATATATAAGGATCGGAGAAGAGATAAACATTGAATCGTCACTATTCACCACAGAAAATATAGAAGAGTATATTAAAGCCGAAAGTCAACCAGACATTGTATTAATCGAATATCCTTCCATTCAAGGAAACAGTGTGCCTCCACATTTGCTAAGCTCAAGTCAAGTTAATATTCTAATAGCTAATGTACGCAGAGTATGGAAAAATAGCGATAAGGAATTTGTTAGTTATTTGCGTGAGATAACTAAAAATACATCTTTGTATTTATACTTGAATAACGCCTCACGAGAAGCCGTAGAAGATTTCACCGGGCAATTGCCCCCTCAGACCTCCATGCGCTCTTTCACGAACCGTATGATGTATATGGGGTTAACCGCAACCAATTCGGCCATAAAATAGCGAAGCTCATGGATACTTCAAGAGAGATAAAAGAGGATTCTTCTTTCAATATGACCCTATTAATCCTTGTCATAGGACTAGTAGGAATAGGAGGAGCTTTACTATTTAATAACATCCCTCTTTTCGGGATGATAATAGCTTTGCCTTTGTTATGTATAACCTGTATCCTATTATTGAAATATCCTTGGTTCATACTATTTGTCATTTTTACGATCAACTATTTCATATTGGGTATTACCCGATATATTCCAATAGAAGGCGTTAGCGTAATCATGGATATCCTATACGTAACAGCCTTAGTATTACTATCCATTCATGCGGCCCTTTATCAGAACATCGAATGGAAAAGAGCAATTCACCCCTTAAGCGTCATGTGCTGTATATGGATGGGATATTGTATCTTTGAAATCGCTAACCCCTCCGGAGTACTTGAGGCTTGGATATTATCAAGAGGACTGATATTCAATGGGTTTATCATTGTTATTATTACATCGTTATTATGCACTCGTTACTCTTTTTTAAAATCCTTGATATTTTGTTTATCCCTATTCACCCTTTTAGCTATAACTAAAACCTTCATGCAAAAATATATTGGATTTGACAGTTTCGAGACCAAATGGCTTAATGAAGGGGGAGCTACGACTCATATCATATGGTCCGGAGTCCGCTATTTCTCTTTTTTCACCGACGCTAGCAATATGGGGGCGAATATGGGAGCCGCCACTATGTTCTTTGGGATCGCAGCATTCCACATGCGCTCCTATTTATGTAGAATATATTATTTAAGCATAGCTATCCTAGCCATTTATGCGATGTTCCTTTCCGGTACAAGAGGGGCCATGATCGTTCCATTAGCGGGATTGGCGCTTTATACATTCGTCAGTAAACAAACCAAAACCATTATCACAAGCTCGACCTTATTATTGCTTACTTATGTTTTTTTTGCCCTTACTACTATAGGAAATAGCAACGCTACCATCCGAAGGATGCGTACCGCATTCACCCCGACAGAAGACGCCTCATTCAATGTTCGAAAAGAAAATCAAAAGAAATTGGCATCCTACATGAAATACAAGCCTTTTGGAGAAGGGCTGGGATTATCAGGTGACAGGGCTGGAGAGAGAATATCAAAACGCTTTACCACCTCCATTCCAACAGATTCATGGTATGTCAAAATCTGGGTGGAGACAGGAGCGGTTGGCTTGACACTTTACCTAAGCATGATCTTTCTATCCATTGGATGGGGAGGATGGATCATAGCCATGCGGCTCAGAGATCCGGAGCTGAAAGGGCTACTGACAGGGTTACTTTGTGGCATATTCGGAATGTTTATCAATGCATACGGGAACTCTTTCTGGGGACAATTCCCGACAATGGTAATTTCCTTTACGGGACTTACTTTTATAATGGTAGGACCCTATCTAGATCAAGAAATACAAGAAAAAAAATCAACTGATTCAAATATAAAACACCATGATTGAGCAATTCTTTCAAATAGGAGAAAATTGGATAGACAAGGAGGAGTATCTATTTCAATTGATAGACGCCATCGTATTCCTATGTTTTATGGTATGCGTACTGTATTTATTCGTATTCGCCGTTTACTCTAAAAGGAAATCGACTTATAAATACCCTACGACTATGAAAAAATACCGTTTTGCGGCCTTATTTCCGGCCTATGGGGAGGATGAGGTAATTATAGACTCCGTCAAAAGTTTCCTTCAGCAAGACTATCCAAGAGAATTATATGATATTATCGTGATAGCCAACCAAATGCGTCAGGAAACCCTCGATAGGCTAAAGTCATTATCCGTAAAGATTATAAAAATGGAGAACCCACAAAGTACCAAAATAGAGGCCCTCAAGGCAGCCATCCGTTACATTGAAGAAGGAAAAACAAAATATGACAACGTGATTATCCTTGACGCCGATAATATCGTAAAAAACAATTATATAGAGAAAATAAACGATGCTATTTACGCAGGTTGTTCAGCCATACAGACGCATAGGGTAGCCAAGAACAGAGATAGCAGCATAGCGGTGCTCGACGCCGTTAGCGAGGAGATCAACAACTCTATTTTCAGGAAAGGACATACCCGCCTAGGTTTCTCGTCCGCCTTAAGTGGCTCGGGTATGGCTTTCGAATACGGTCTTTTCAAGAATATCATACAAGGTTGCAACGATATCGGGGAAGATAAGTACATGGAGCGAAAACTGTTACTCCAAAATATATATATCGAATATCTTGAAGATGTCTATACATACGACGAGAAAGTAAGAGGCAAGAAAGACTTCTATAATCAAAGACAGCGCTGGCTTGCCACACAATTCCACAACTTACTCTCAGGGATTCTCCAGATACCGGGAGCACTAATAAAAGGAAATTGGGACTATTGCGATAAATTATTTCAATGGATGATGCCCCCTCGTGTCTTATTGCTAGGGTTTATCACGTTAATTGCCGCCATCCTAAGTCCACTTGATATCATAATCTCCATTAAATGGTGGTTCCTCTTGATATGGCTAGGCATCACTTTTAGCGTAGCGGTTCCAGACTATTTAGTGGACCAAAAATTCAGGAAGGCGATCGCCAGTGTTCCCATCCTATTCTTCCTCATGTTCCTAAACACGTTCCGAATAGGGAAAAAGCATACATTCTCTCACACCAAACATTCTCCAAATCATGAAGATAGCCATTGAAGCCCAGCGAATTTTCCGTACGAATAAGCACGGGATGGATTTTGTAGCGCTCGAGAGCATTCGAGAGCTACAGAAAATCGACAAGGAAAATGAATATTTCATATTCGTAAGTCCGGGAGAAGATCATTGCCTAGAAGAAACAAGCAATACGCACATCGTGGAGGTAAAATGCCCCACCTACCCCCTTTGGGAGCAGGTGGCGTTGCCACGGGCTGTAGCCAAGATAAGGCCAGACCTATTGCATTGTACGAGTAACACGGCTCCGATTCATTGCCCCGTCCCATTGGTATTGACCTTGCACGACATCATCTTCCTTGAGCCCAAGCAGGGAGGTAATACATCATGGTACCAAAACATGGGTTGGCACTACCGACGTTTAGTAGTTCCCCGTATACTCCCTAAGTGTAAGAGAATCATTACCGTATCTCATTTTGAACGTGATCGGATTCGAGAGGCCTTATGTCTGCCCAAAGAACAAATCATGGCGATCTACAATGGATACAGCCAGCATTTTCATCCCCTATCAGGCATATCCGCCATCACCCATAAATACATTCATTCGGACGATTACCTTTTCTTCCTAGGAAATACGGACCCTAAGAAAAATGTACCCCGCACCTTGAAGGCATACAGTCTGTATCTCAAGCGCTCATCAAGAAAGCGTCCTCTATTAATAGCGGACTTACGCGAAGACAAGCTGGATATGATATTGAGAGAGCAGCATATAGAGGAAATCAAGCCTTACCTGTCTTACCCAGGTTACATCTCCAACAAGGATTTGGCATACTTGTACAATGGGGCCTTCGTCTTCCTATACACCTCCCTAAGGGAAAGCTTCGGTATCCCCATGCTAGAAGCTATGGCATGCGGTACACCCGTGATAACGGGGAATACCTCGGCCATGCCTGAGATCGCCGGAAAGGGAGGATTATTGGCAGATCCTTTCAACGAAGAAGAAGTAGCTTCCTTATTGCTGCGGCTAGAAGAAGATCAAGCATTCCATGATGAACAAATAAAATATGGATTACAAAGATCCCGATTATTCTCATGGAATCATACGGCTAGGAAACTATTGCAAGTTTATATGGAAGTCATTCAATCCTTAAAGAAATGAATATCAGCGATCTTAAACAAAAGATAAAGAAAAATGACAGATTAAAGAGAACGGTTCATTACTTAATAATGAATCAAAGAGGCTCTTGCCCTAGATTATGGGTTAAATGGTTTGTCAATCCATTTATGTTAACCTATGGAAAACGGAGCAAGATCAGAAGATCTGCTATAATGAATGTCAGTCCCATTAACTCATTCATACTTGGACAGGAAAGTATAATTGAACATTACGTCACGATAGACAACGGGGTAGGCCACGTACACATCGGTGATCATTCACGCATAGGCATACATAATACGATCATCGGTCCCGTTTTTATTGGGAATCAAGTTATCTTGGCTCAGAACATCACTATATCCGGGCTCAACCATACATACCATGATATTTCTAAACCAATCGTAAAACAAGGCATAACTACCTCCCCTGTGATCATAGAAGATGAGTCTTGGATAGGAGCGAACACGGTCATTACCTCAGGCGTACATATCGGCAAGCACTGCGTGATCGGCGCGGGCAGTGTCGTCACAAAAGATATACCAGATTACTCTGTGGCCGTAGGCAATCCTGCTAAAGTTGTCAAACATTATGACCCATGCGGACAGCAATGGAAACGAACCCGATAAAAGGGATCAATGCGATTCCTCAAAATGATAACATTTCGCATAAAGACCGGCTATCTTATCGGGATGGAGATACTTGTCGGCATACCTCCGGTTCTTAGCTCCTAAATCGTCCAAATCCATGTTCATGGCAGAGCGAAGCATTGAATTGACAGACCCTTGATCCGAGGGGGAAAAGACCAAGTTCGCTGTCACCCTCAGTAATTCACCCACATTCCCGCTATCAGGGCCAACGACACCCCGCCCGAACAAGAAAGCCATCGGAACTACTCCGGAATTAAGGATAACGCAACGCTGTATAAAGACAACATCAGACACCGCAAAATAATACGGTAAATCCTCATCTGATATAATCCGCTCATTATTCTCCGTTCGTACCCCTAAAAGATGTAATAAACAACGTATTACGGACAATAAAGGCTTCGGATAACTCCCCGGAAGCATTCTTGGGGCCAGCAAGAGCTTCTTCCTTCGAGGCAAAGAGAAAAAAGCTTTCAACGTCATCCAGACCTCATCTCTCCTCCGGAATTTGCCAAACGCCGTAACCACAAAAGTCCTCCGGTCAATGCCCCAATATTCTCTTGCCGCCTCTCTCGTCAGAGTATCGTCATAAGCGCCCAGATAAATCGGATGAGGAATTAGGACATGCCTACAATCAGGATATAGACCGGCCATCTTGCCTAGACTATAGTTACCGAGGTGTACCATGCAATCGGCCATTCTCTCTACCACTCTATAGCAAGCTTGATGCAAAGGACTTCCATAATGAGGGGATAAGTTGTGGCACGTATAATAAACCCGAGAGCCCTTCTCCTTAAAATATCTCAGCCGGGTCTCCAGTCGCTTATCGATATCCACGTCATTCACATTCCATCCCACCACTTCCTCAGGCCAATGAATGTGGATGATATCATAAGACCGGGATGGATTCCAAAACTCATCAACTGAGCTGATAGCCTCTATTCCATGAACAGAAAGCCTCGTTCGAATCACGGGAACAAATAAATTATCCCCATTTTTCTCTTTATAGACAAATAGGACTCTCATTTAATTTTATTGTTTTAATGTAAAGGTATGTATTTTTATCGAAAATAAGGAACACCTCATGAATAATTTAAATAAAAAACATATATTTGCCTATTAGGAGAATAATACACCTCTACTAGAAAAATATGGCATCAATACAAAAAGAGTTGGCATCTGGAATAATCTATACAGCTATATCAAAATACTCAGGAATCATCATTTCTTTAGCCGTGGCAGGTGTACTGGCCCGGCTGATCGATCCAGAGGAATTCGGGGTCGTAGCGATCGCCACCGTCATCATTTCATTTTTCAGTATTTTCAGTGATTTAGGGATCGCTCCAGCTATCATTCAAAACAAGCATTTAACAGAGGATAAACTTAACGATATATTCTCTTTTACACTATGGACCGGGATAGGGATCTCCATTTTATTCTTCTTGTCATCATGGCCAATCTCCTTATTTTACAAACAGAGTTCATTGCTATCCATATGTCATTTATTATCTTTCAACTTATTCTTTGCCTCAGCCAACATCGTTCCAAACGCACTATTATTCAAGGACAAAGAATTTAAATTTATAGCATACAGGAGTTTATTTGTTCAATGCATTGGAGGAATCATAGCAATCTTAGCAGCTATATCAGGAGCTGGATTATATGCCTTAATTATCAATCCTATATTCTCAAGCATCCTTATATTCATTATTTCCATAAGAAAAAAGCCCCAGAAATTAAAATACACATTTGGATCAAAATCCATTCATGAGATATTCAGTTATTCCGCATATCAATTCATGTTTAATGTGATAAATTACTTCAGCAGAAACCTTGATAAATTATTAATAGGAAAGTATATGAGTATGAATTCCTTAGGATATTACGAGAAGTCGTACCGCTTGATGATGCTCCCGTTGCAAAACATAACACATGTCATATCACCAGTCATGCATCCCGTCTTCTCCAATTTTCAAGATGATCCGCTTAAATTAGCCCTTTCCTACGAGAAAGTCATCCGCATCCTAGCATTCATCGGGTTCCCATTATCAGTATTATTATGGTTTTGCGCCAAGGAGATTACGCTCATCCTATTCGGAGACCAATGGCTGCCATCCGTTCCCGTATTTCAGATCCTATCCTTATCCGTAGGCATACAGATCATCCTGTCCACCTCCGGCTCCATCTACCAAGCAGCCAACGATACGAAAAGCCTGTTCATATGTGGCGTATTCTCAGCCCTATTGAACGTATCAGGCATCCTCGCCGGCATATTCATATTCAAGAGCCTCGAAGCTGTCGCATGGTGTATATGTGCGACCTTCGCCATCAATTTCATACAATGTTATGTATGGATGTATAAAGTGACGCTAAAACGCAGCCTAGCGTCTTTAATCAGACAACTTATTTCCCCGGCTCCGCTCGTGGGTATATTGATAGTATGCCTATGGTCTATCCACCAATCATCCATTATATTACCGGAGCTGGCAAACTTGTTCATAAAAGCGGTTATTGCCGTTCTCATCTCCTGCATATATATTCAATTGAGTGGCGTATATAACATAATTAACTTCCTAAAATCAAAGATAAAAAGATGAAAGCCCTATTCCTTATATTCCATGGATTTAACCCGGCGAACGGGATCAGCAAGAAGATACAATATCAAGTAGACGCTTTACAGGCATGCGGAGTGGATACAAGGCTTTGCTACATGCGAGAACCAGCTGGCAGGAAACTACGCATGATCGACTCCGAGATTTTACGGGATTACGGAACTGGCATAAAAGGCAAGATCCTTAAAAGAATCGAGTATTCCTCTATAGTGGAATACGTCAGGAAAGAAGGTATCGACCTCGTCTATATGCGCTCAGACAATAACGCGAACCCTTTCACGCTCCACATGGTATGGCAGATGCGTAAAAACCACGTGAAAGTGGTCATGGAGATACCTACATACCCCTATGACCAAGAATATATCGGTTTCTCCCGTAAGGCAACGCTGCTTATCGACAAATGCTTCCGCCATACGTTAGCTAAGCGGTTAAGCGGGGTCATCACCTTTTCCGATTACCAAACAATATTCGGTAGCCGTACCATACAAATATCGAACGGGATAGACTTCAAACAAATCAAGCTAAAGAAACACATAAACGACACGAGCCATGAGCTCCACTTGATCGGGGTGGCGGAAATCCATTACTGGCATGGCTTCGACCGCCTAGTAAAAGGCTTAGTCAATTATTACCAAGCAAACTCCGGATATAATGTATATTTCCACATCGTCGGCAATTTCGCAGCGAAACGGGAAGAGAACGATATTCTCCCACTCATCAAGAAATATAACTTAGAGAGATATGTGATCCTACACGGGATGAGACACGGGGAAGAATTGGATGAGCTCTTCGAACAGGCCGATATGGGCATAGGGAGCCTCGCACGCCATAGAAGCGGCATCACCCACATCAAAACACTGAAAAACAGAGAGTACGCAGCAAGAGGACTCCCTTTCATTTACTCCGAGATGGACAGTGATTTCGAGGGAAAGCCTTATATACTGAAAGCCAAAGCAGATGAAAGCCCGATCGAGATTCCCGCTATCCTGGAATTTCATAGGGGGCAAACGCTATCTCCCTGCCAGATCAGGGAGTCCGTCCTATCGCTTTCGTGGGAGAGCCAAATGAGTAAAGTATTAAGTGAAATTGATATAGAAAACAAAAAATAGAATAAGCCATGATTCCTAAAATCATACATCTCTGTTGGTTAAGTGGTGATCCATATCCACGGAAAATACAAGACTGCCTTGATAGCTGGAAAAAACACCTTCCTAGCTACGAGATCATTTTATGGGACACGAAACGTTTTAACATCCACGAAGTCCCATGGGTAGAGCAAGCGTTCAACACCAAGAAATACGCGTTCGCCGCCGATTACATCCGGTTGTACGCTCTTTACCACCATGGAGGAATCTACTTAGACTCAGACGTGGAGATACTGAAGAGCCTCGATAACTTTCTTGAGCTGCCCTATTTCGTCGGGGCGGAAACTTCCGGTACGATTGAGGCGGCCATATTAGGAGCCGAAAAAGGTTGTGACTGGATCAAATGCTGCTTGGATTATTATGAAGGACGAAATTTCATACGTGAAGACGGAAGTTATGATATCCGTATGCTACCGGAGATCCTGAACGAGACCATACTCCGTCTAAAGCCCGTCATAAACATGCCCAGCGGTAGCAATATCGACGATCTGAAGAAAAAAGACCTAGGAGAGGCTGTCTATGTCTTGCCCAAGGAATACTTCTCGCCTAAGGTATTCGATTCGAGAGAGGTATTCCTCACCCCTGAGACCCATGCGATTCATCATTACCAAAACTCATGGTTTTCGCATAAGGCTTTCGCCTACTACCGTACACGGACATTATTCATCAAGATATTCGGATACAAGGCCGTAAGGTCTTTGGAGAAGATGCTATTAAAACGATAATTATCATGAAATGGGCAAAAAAATACATATCCATATACAATCAACCCCTAGACAACGTCCATGAGGGGATCATTCAAGAAATCAAGCAAAAACTAGCGAAGGTACAAAGCGACGAGCCCGTGGTTACCGTATCCGTCATAGCTTACAATGAGGAGAGGCATTTATTGCCTTGCCTATGGGCGCTGAGTGAGATGAGATGCGAATATCCCGTGGAGATCATCGGCGTAAACAATGATTCATCCGATAGGACCGGTGAGATATTCCGTCTCGTAGGCCTCCCGCATTATTTGGAAAAACGACATAGTTGTGGATATGCCCGCCAATGCGGACTAGACCACGCACGAGGCAGATACCATATCAATATCGACGCAGATACCATGTACCCTCCCCTATACGTCCAGATCCTAGTAGATCATTTGCGGATTCCGGGAAACGTAGCCTGCTGCTCCTCATGGAGCTATATCCCGGATGAGCGACACTCAAGGCTCGACCTGTTCTTCTACGAGTTGTCACGGGATATCTATCTATACTTTCTATCATTCAAGCGCCCGGAACTAAGCGTAAGAGGGCTCGTTTTCGCCTATCATACAGAGCCGGCCCGGAGAATCGGGATTCGGGTAGATATAAAAAGAGGAGAAGACGGTACATTAGCCATGCATCTAAGAGAAGTAGGTAAGATCGTATTCATTCACGATCGCAAGGCGAGGGCCGTCACAGGGTACGGAACGGTGGGTCAAGACGGCTCCTTGCTCAATAGCCTAAAAGTAAGGGTATACAAAGCGTTAAGGAACATACACCAGCTTTTCACCAAACAAGAAAAGTATCAAGACGAGGAATCTAATTTAATTAAATAAGTAACATTATCATATAATAAGAGACGGGATATACCCCGTCTCTATAACAAACATAATTTTTTAAAGATAATAAATTCATTTTTAAGCAAAAGGTTACTCACCCCAATCTAGTCATAATAAACAATCAAATTAATCATTTAAACCTACATTAGGAAAAATTATACCATGTTATAAAACAAAATAATTAACCAATAATAATGCTTGCATAAACCAAAACATAACCTTACCTTTGTAAAGAAAGTAGGAAATACAAATAAGTTGATTTAATGAGATACAAAATAAATAATTATTAATTCAAAAAAAGAAGGAAACGTTTCGTTTTCTATTCTTTTATTTTTATTATAAATACCTATTTATATCTTATATAGTGCGAAATGACGTTAAAAAGGGCATTCGAAAAATAGACACCTATTCAAGACAAACCACTATTTAACAGATTGTTAATCCTTAACCCCCCCATTCGATCGGGGGTTCGAAACTAGGTTCGATTCTTTATTTTCACCATTCAAAACAATACAAAGTACAATGAAACAGACAGTTAGCGTCAAAGAGTTAAAAAGTGGAGGTTACACACGTTTTCCGAGGTTATTTATCGACCTATTACTGCAAGATTACTATCCGAAGAACAAAACACGCCTTAAGATCGGCGTGTTCATATACATTTTCGGTAAACTAGCCAACAAGCCTTACAACTATCGATACGCCGGCGGCAAGCGGGTATCTATCTACGAGGGGCAGTGCATCATCCATATCACGACCATGGCCAGGGCATTGGGATGTTCCTTATACGCGGCGAGGAAAGCGCTGAACGAGCTGGCCGAGGAAAACATGATCCATAAGATCAAGGCAGGAAACGGCCTCGCCATCAAGGTACCCTTCTACAAGTCCCTCTTCATCAAGGAGGAGAAGATACAGAAAGATAACGACAAACAAGAACAGGAGTAAAGCATGGCAAACACGAGCAAAAACAAGAGCGACCGCCCGGCGACACTGCCCGACGGCCTCGCCCTCCCGCAGGAGCAGGAGATCGAGAAAGCGATCTTATCGGGGCTTATGGCCTCCCACCGGCATATGCCCACGCTGGCGGCGCAACTGCTGCCGGAGATGTTCACCTACCGCAAGTGGCGATGGCCTTCGAGGCGTACCTGAACATCTACAACCGGGGGGAGAGCGCCGACGCCCTCTCCGTGGAGAAGGAGCTGCGGAGGATAGCGCCCGATAAGGAGACGCTGGCCACCGACCTGTACCAGCTGACGCTGGGCGGACGGTATCTGGAAACCGGCGACGAGTACATGCCTACCCACGCACGGCACCTGCGGGAGGCCTACGTGGCGAGGCAGTTCATGCTGAGCTGCTACGACTCGGCCTTGAAAGCCTCACGGCCGGACCGTGACACGGAGGCCTTGCTGAAGGAGATGGACTCGCACGTGGGGCGGCTGATGGAACGGCTCTCGCACGCCACGAACAGCGTAGGCATGAAGGAAGCCACCCTGCTGGCCAAGGAGCGCATGCTGGAGATACAACGCAGGGTGACGGAAGGACGCACGCCGGGCATACATACCGGCCTAGAGGGATTGGACCGGATGACGGGCGGCATGATGCCGGGCACGCTCAACGTGATCGCCGCACGCCCCCGGGTAGGCAAGACGGCCTTCGCCCTCTTCATGGCGCTGAACGCGGCGAGGAACGGGCACCCGGTCTGCCTCTACAGCCTAGAGATGTCGAAGGAGCAGCTGGTGTTCAGGCTGCTGGGATGCATAGCGGACATAGAGCCCTCCAAGATCCTGAAAGGGACCCTCTCCGCCCCCGAGATGAAGAGGATACAAAGGGCCTCCGACGAGCTGGAGCGACTGCCGATATGGATCGACGAGCGCACGGACCTGAGCGTGGCCGACCTGCGTTACCAGATCTCGCTCCGGCGGAAGCAGGGGCGGTGCGAGATGGTGATCGTGGACTACCTCCAACTGATGCTCTCGCCTTCCGAGGACCGCAAGAGCACGAACGACCAGATATCGGCCATCACACGGCAACTGAAGCTGATCGCCAAGGAGAACGACATCCCCGTCGTGCTGCTGAGCCAGCTGAACCGGAATTGCGAGGCGAGACCCACGCTGAAGAACATGCTGTCCGACCTGCGTGACTCCGGCTCCATCGAGCAAGACGCCGATACGGTATTCTTCCTCCGCCGCCTCTCCGTGATGAATATCGACGAGGACCCGGAGACCCGTCTCTCCACCGAGGGCCGGGGTACCCTCTCGATCGCCAAGAACCGGCACGGAGAGTCCGGGGAGGTGCGTTTCTGCCACAACAAGGGGGTTACCCGGTTCACCGACGACCGCACGCCGGTGCCGAACGACCGCAGACCGGCGAAAGCTGAGCTGGATAAAGACCTGTTCGGATGATCACGCATGACACTTTACTGCGGGTACGGGAAACCGCCCGCATCGACGAGGTAGCGGCCGGGTACCTCACGCTACGGCGCTCCGGCAAGGACCTCGTGGCACTCTGCCCTTTCCACGACGAGCGTCACCCCTCGTTCCGGATCAGCCCGGCGCTCAATATCGGGAAATGCTTCAGTTGTGGCGAGGCGGCGGACCCCATACGCCTCGTGCGCCACATGGAGGGATGCGGCTTCGAGGAGGCCGTACGGCTGCTGGCCCGCAAGTATGGCATCGAGGTGGAGGAGGAACGGGGCACGGAAGAGGCCGGACGGCACGAGGCACGACAGGCGATCTTACGCGGCAACGAGGCCTTCGCCCGCTCCCTCCTTCCCTACGATCCCGCCGAGGGGATAACGGGCGAGGACGAGAACGGCGAGGAAGACCTCAGGGCGCTCCGTGAGGCCTTTTCCCACTTCGGGGTAGGTATCTGCCCGCCCGACGCCCACGAGGGCTTCAGGCGCTTCCGGAGGCGGCTTGTCTTCCCGGTAAGGACCACCGGAGGGCAGATAGCGGGCTTCGCCGGGCGGTACCGGGGAACGGAGTCTGTATTTCCGAACAGA
>ERZ859817.681-NODE-681-length-18716-cov-1.847061_pt1 | contig 18716 bp, 17 predicted proteins | sample MGYA00509986_ERZ859817 | MGnify/ENA primary metagenome ERZ859817 (study PRJEB30046, sample SAMN00715155) | human gut metagenome | study: EMG produced TPA metagenomics assembly of the A metagenome-wide association study of gut microbiota in type 2...
CTGGATGGATATACTGCCCCGGCAGGGAAAAAGTCCGCCGTTGTTAAATGAACCGTTGTTGCCGCATCCGCCGCAGAAGAACAGTAAGAGGATAATCCACAGGCAGCTGTTGTCGCCACAGCCGCAGCCACCGTTGTTGTTTAATCCGTTGCCACAGCTGCTGCAAAGAAGGAGCAGGATAATAATCCAATAGCATGAGCTGCCTCCAAATCCATTGCAATCTCCACATCCGCCACAGTTTGTTGCTGCTAAATCACTCATTTTGATTCCTCCAAAATTCATTTACAATACAATTTTATGTATAGAGGCTTGTTTGTGTTCCACAATATTTAAGGATTATTTCATTGCATTCTTTTTTTCTTTGTTATATTATCTAGTAATAATACGGAAGATTGAAGAAAGGTAGAAAAAATGTCTGAAAATAAAAGAAACTTTCTGGTGCATGGGGGGATTCTTGCCATGGCGGGTATTCTGGTAAGAATTATAGGAATGTTTTACCGGATACCACTGGTAAATATTATCGGAAGTGACGGAAACGGAATCTATGGTGCGGCGTATAATGTATACAATATTATGCTGGTACTGTCGGCATATGGGCTGCCAATGGCAGTGTCAAAGCTGGTTTCGGCAAAATTTGTTGCAAAGCAGTTTAAAAATGCAGCTTCTATTTTTAAGTGTGCGCTGATTTTTGCGACCTGTACAGGCGGTATCGCAGCTCTTTTATTATTCTTTGGAGCGGATTTTATCGAAAATGTATTTTATAAAGGTGTTCCGGGCATGGCAATTCCGCTTAGGATTCTTGCACCGACCATCTTTTTTGTGGCGATTTTAGGCGTTATGAGAGGTTTTTATCAGGGACAGGGAACAATGATTCCGACTGCGGTTTCACAGATTGCAGAACAGATTGTCAATGCGGCAGTCAGCCTTCTTGCGGGATATTTCCTCATTCAGGCATATCAGTCATCAGCCAATACGGCGGCTTACGGTGCGGCAGGGGCAACACTTGGTACAGCAATGGGTGCATTGACAGCATTAATCTTTTTAATTGTGCTGTATCTGATATACCGTCCGACCTTTGCACGCATGGTGGCAAAGGACAGAGTCAGTAAAAGACAGTATGACAGGGATATTTACAGAACCATTGCACTTACAATGATTCCGATTATTTTAGGACAGACGTTTTACCAGATTAGTGCGGTCATTGATGATATGATGTTTAGTAATATGATGATTGGCACCGATATTACAAAGAGCATTACGACCGATATGGGTAATTTTAATTCCAGTTACAGCTTATTAATCGGTATTCCGCAGGGTGTCGCTTCCGCGATGTCGGCTTCAATGTTACCGAGTATTGTGGCATCGTACACACAGGGCGAAATCGGTGCAGTGCGCAAAAAGATAAAAGAAACATTAAAGACCAATATGTTTATTGCAATTCCGTCTTTTGTCGGATTGTTTGTTCTCGGCAAACCGATTATCCAACTGCTGTTTGCACGATATGACAGCACGCAGGGCGGCATGATGTTAAAAATCGGTGCGATAGCCGTAGTATTTTATACATTGTCTACCGTAACCAGTTCGGCTTTGCAGGGCATTGACGAGATGAGTACGCCGGTAAAGCACTCCTGCATTTCACTGGTTGTGCATATTATTCTGGTATTTGTGCTGTTAAAGTTTTCAAGACTGGGAATTTATGCTATAGTAATAGGTAACGCAAGTTTTCCGATTATTATTTTCATATTAAATATAATTTCATTATATAGACATATCGGATACCGGATGGAATACCGTCAGACCTTTATTGTTCCGGCTGTGTGTGCTCTGATTATGGGCGTAGCAGCAGGACTTGTTTATGACGGAATGATAAAATTAACAGCTTCTAATATCCTTTCTTTAATGGCAGCATTTATCGCGGCGGGAATCTTTTATTTCGGACCGCTGTTTGTGGCAAAAAAGAAGAAGTGGTATTAAATAGGCATTAAAATGCCTGCGGAATGAGGAGTATATGTGGATAACGGTTGATTTTGACAGCAGCGAGGCAATTTATATGCAGCTGTGTAATCAGATTGTGGAGGCGATTGCCGTGTCAAAGCTGCAGGAGGGCGAGTCCCTGCCGTCCGTGCGTCAGATGGCAGAATATGCAGGGATTAATATGCATACAGTCAATAAGGCGTATGCACTGCTTCGTCAGGAGGGCTATATTACACTGGATAAAAGGCGGGGCGCAGTGGTCAATCTTGGACTGGATAAGAGAAAAGCAATCGAGTCCATGACAAAGGATTTGCGCCAGATTATTGCACGCGCAAAATGTAATGGCATGAGCGCGGAAGAAATTCATGGAATTGTAGACGGTGTCATATCAGAAATGGAAGACAGTGGCAGACTATAGAAATGGAGAAGCATATGTTGTGTGAGAACTGTAAAGAAAGAGAAGCAACCGTACATTTTACAGAGATTATGAATGGGAGAGTGCAGAAACACCATTTATGTAAAGAATGTGCGGCACAGATGGAAATGATGGGATATGCTTCCAATGAAGTTCCGTTTGTGAAATTGTTGACAGGTATGCTTGCGGCGGGACAGACGCAGGAACAGGGAGAAAATCCATTGCAGTATGTACGCTGTCCGAAATGCGGCATGACGTATGAAGAATTTACGAGGGTGGGAAAGTTTGGCTGTGCAGAGTGTATCGATGTATTCGGTCCGCTGATTGGCGACCATATGAAAAAGCTTCACGGCAGTGATACCCATACCGGCAAGACTTACACAAAAGAAAAAATGCAGCCTGAAACAAAACAGGAGCAGGAACAGCAGGATATAGAAGCTTTGAAGCTCCGGTTAAAAGAAGCCGTCATGCTGGAAAATTTTGAAGCGGCGGCAAAATACCGTGACGAAATTAAGGCATTACAGGCAAAGGAGGAGCATAATGCTTAGATGGTTTGAGCAGAACGGACCGGAGGGTGATGTGGTCATTTCCAGCCGGGTGCGCCTTGCAAGAAATTTAAAGGATTATAATTTTTCATTAAAACTGGATACACCGGATGCGCATAAAATGATTGGCGAGGCGGCACAAAAGCTGCGTGTTCTGCCGGAATTCAAAGATTTTCACGAGTATCATTTTGAGAATCTGGAAGAAGTCCAGCGCGAAGCAATGAAAGAACGTCATGTCATCAGTCCGTTTTTATTAAGTCAGAGCGTCGCAGGCGGATTTGTATCATCGAATGAAGATTTGTCCATTATGTTAAATGAGGAAGACCATATCCGCATACAGGCATACCGTGCAGGAATGGATATGGAGCGCGCCTATGAGGCGGCAGACCATATAGATGACTGTATCGGTGCGGTGCTTCCGTATGCGTATGATACGCAGTACGGATATCTGACAACCTGTCCGTCCAATGTCGGAACAGGCATGAGAGTGTCTTATATGTGTCACCTTCCGGCGCTTGCATGGAATAATAAAATACAGGGTATTGCGGCGGAAATTGGCAGATTCGGACTGGTCATGCACAGCGTTTATTCGGACGGCAATAAGTCTGCGGGGGATATTTATCAGATATCCAATCAGATTACGCTGGGCGTTACGGAAAAAGAACTGATTGAGAATATTACCAACATTGTGCAGCAGATTGTCACACAGGAGCGGATTTTAAGAAACCGTTTAAAAGAAAAACAAAAGATTTCCGTGCTGGACGGCATTTACCGTTCTTACGGCATTTTAAAATATGCAAGGAAGGTATCATTAAAAGACGGGCTTGTACTGCTTTCACAGTTACGGCTCGGTCTGGCGGAGGGGCTTGTAAAAACGCCGGATGAGAGAGATTATGCGATTTACCAGCTGATGATAGGGATTCAGCCGGGCAATCTTGAAATGCTTGCATCACAGGAACTTACAGAGGAAGAAACCGATGTGATGCGGGCGCAGTTTATCAGGGAAAATTTACCTTCAATTGAATAAAGTGAGGAGAAAAAATATGCAGAGCAGATTTACAAAAAAGGCGCAGGAAGCGCTTGACATGCGGCAGAAACAGCAGCAATGCTGGGGCATGGCTATATCGGTTCGGAACATTTGTTAATCGGACTGATTCAGGCAGAAGACAGCCTGGCATCAACCGTGCTGTTAAATAACGATGTCACAGCGGAAAAAATTATCAACCTCGTCTATCAGCTGATTGCACCGGATAATCAGGTTGGCGTGAAAGAACCGTCAGGCTATACGCCGCGTGTACGCCGCATTTTGGAAAATTCAGCAAAGGAGGCAGCACGTTTTCATGCGGACAGTATCGGAACGGAGCATTTGTTAATTGCGATTATTAAAGAAACAGAGAGTGTTGCGGCAAGACTGTTAAATACACTCGGCATTGCGATAAAGAAGCTGTATGTGGATACGCTTGCGGCAATGGGCGAGGATGCCAATTACTACCGTGAAGATTTCCAGAATGGCAGACCGCGCGGAAAGAAACCCACACAGACCTTAGACCAGTATAGCAGGGATTTGACAGAACTTGCAAGAAACGGCCAATTAGACCCGGTTATCGGCAGAAGTGAAGAAATCCAGCGTGTGATTCAGATTTTAAGCAGACGTACCAAAAATAATCCGTGTCTGATTGGTGAGCCGGGTGTCGGTAAAACGGCGATTGCGGAAGGACTTGCGGCACGGATTGTCGAAGGCGATGTACCGGAAACAATTAAGGGGAAAAGACTTCTTACACTGGATTTATCGGGAATGGTTGCCGGTTCAAAATACCGCGGCGAGTTTGAAGAACGTATTAAGCGCGTGATCAATGAGGTCAAGGCAGACGGAAATGTCCTGCTGTTCTTAGATGAACTGCATACGATTATCGGTGCGGGCGGTGCGGAAGGTGCGATTGATGCTTCCAACATTTTAAAGCCGTCTCTTGCAAGAGGTGAAATCCAGTTAATCGGTGCGACAACACTGGAAGATACCGTAAATATATTGAAAAAGATGCCGCACTGGAACGAAGATTCCAGCCGGTAAAGGTTGAAGAGCCGACAGAGGAAGAAGCTGTTTTGATTTTACGCGGTCTGCGCCCGAAGTACGAAGAACATCATCATGTAACAATTACAGATGAAGCTGTTGAAGCGGCAGTCAAACTTTCCAAAAGGTATATCAATGACCGTTTCCTGCCGGATAAGGCGATTGATTTAATTGATGAAGCATCGTCTAAGGCGCGTTTGAAGGTTTATGTCATGCCGGACGGCATTAAAAAAGCAGAAGAAGAAATCAAGGCATTAGAAGCGGAAAAAGAAGAAGCGATTAAGCGTGAAGCTTATGAAGAAGCCGGAGAGATTAAGAAAAAGCAGCTTCGTAAAAAAGAAAGAATTGAAAAGTTAAAAGAAAAATGGGAAACACAGCGTACGGGTTCTGAGATTGTTGTCGGAGAAGAAGAAATTGCTGATGTCGTTGCAATGTGGACAAAGATTCCGGTCACAAAGATCGCACAGGCAGAGTCAGAACGTTTAATGCAGCTTGAAGAAACACTGCACCACCGCGTTGTCGGACAGGAAGAAGCAGTGGCTTCTGTTGCAAAGGCAATCCGCAGGGGCAGAGTCGGTTTAAAAGACCCGAACCGTCCGATTGGTTCGTTCTTATTCTTAGGACCGACCGGTGTCGGAAAAACAGAACTTTCAAAGGCGCTTGCCGATGCAATGTTTGGCAGTGAAAATGCGTTAATCCGTGTTGATATGTCCGAATTTATGGAAAAGCATACCGTATCAAAGCTTATCGGTTCACCTCCGGGATATGTCGGCTATGACGAAGGCGGACAGTTAAGTGAAAAGGTACGCAGAAATCCGTATTCCGTTGTTTTATTTGACGAGGTGGAAAAGGCACATCCGGATGTATTTAATGTGCTGTTACAGGTATTAGATGACGGACATATTACAGATTCTACAGGCCGCGTTGTTGATTTTAAAAATACAGTTATTATTATGACATCCAATGCCGGTGCGGAAAATATCGTTACACCAAAGACACTCGGTTTCCTTTCCGTCAATGATGAAGCACACAGCCATGAAGACATGAAGGGTAAAGTTATGGACGAGGTAAAACGCATTTTTAAACCGGAGTTTATCAATCGTATTGATGAAATTATCGTCTTCCATACATTGGGAAAAGAGCAGATTGGTCAGATTGTAGATATTATGATGCAGACCGTCAACAAGAGGACACTCGAACAGATGAAGCTGTCCATTGAGCTAGATGAGCAAGCAAAGAATTATCTCGTGGAAAAAGGATATGACTCCAAGTATGGGGCAAGACCGCTGCGCCGGGCTATCCAGAATGAGATTGAAGACCCGCTCGCAGAACAGATTTTACAGGGAAAAGCAGGACAGGGCAGCCGTGTAAAAGTAACGGTAAAAGACGGAAAGCTGCATTTTGGATTAAAACGTGGACTGAATAAGTAGAAAAATTGCCAAAACTACTAGCATAATTTGTCGGATTATTGTATAATGTAAACACCAAAAAGATTTACGGAACATATGATAGGAGGACAGAACATGCCAGTAGTAAAAGAACTGATTCGTTCAGAACAGGACGGAAGTTTAAGTTTTGGTAATTATCAGTTAGATACAAAGTCAAAGGTATCTGATTTTGAACATTGTGGAGATTCTTATAAGGTAAAGACTTATAATGAGATTACAAAGCTGGAGAAGAACGGCTCTTTTGTATATGAATCAGTGCCGGGAACAGCAGTGAATCATTTTAAAGCAACCGATGACAGTGTAAGCTTTAAAGTAGAGGGTACAGAAGATGCCCAGATTACACTGGAACTGGAAGAAGGTTCAGAATATGAGATTACCATTGATGGGGAATCTGCTGGAAAGATGGCTACGAACATGGGCGGAAAGCTTGTGTTATCTGTAGAGTTTGAAGCTGGAAAAGAAGTTTCAGTCAATGTTGTAAAAGCATAATTTGAATAAAACTGTAGCGCATACGAATTTTAGGCTGCTGTACCAAGCGGGTAATGAAAGGCTTGGTATGGCAGCTTTTTTAAAGAAGGTGAGAAGGGAAAATGGCAAAGGCAAGGGATACCGCATTTTTTTGTAAAGAATGCGGGTATGAATCAGCAAAGTGGTTCGGACAGTGTCCGGCATGCCGTGAGTGGAATACGGCATCGGAAGAACCGGTAGCAAAGACAAAGACGGCAAAAGGCAAAGGTGCGTCGGTGCATATTGTATCAGACGGGAAAAATGAGCCGTCAAAGCTTGCGGATATTAATACCAAGGAAACAGACCGGATGTCAACCGGTATTAAAGAGCTGGATAGAGTACTGGGCGGCGGCATTGTAGCCGGTTCACTGGTGCTTGTAGGCGGTGATCCCGGTATTGGAAAGTCGACACTGCTGTTACAGATGTGTAAAAATCTGTCCCACATGGATAAAAATGTATTGTACATTTCAGGCGAGGAATCTTTAAAACAGATAAAAATGCGTGCGGAGCGTATCGGCACGTTTACGGATAAGCTGCTGCTTTTATGTGAAACCAATTTGGACATCATAGAAGAAACGATGAAAAAGACGATGCCGGATGTGGTAATTATTGACTCCATTCAGACAATGTACCGTGAGGACGTCAGTTCTGCGCCGGGCAGTGTCAGTCAGGTGAGGGAATCCACGGCAGTTCTTATGCAGCTTGCAAAGGGACTTGGCATTTCCATTTTTATTGTCGGTCATGTGACAAAGGAAGGTGTTGTTGCAGGTCCGCGCATGCTTGAACACATGGTGGATACCGTGCTGTATTTTGAAGGCGATAAAAATGCCTCTTACCGCCTGCTGCGCGGTGTGAAAAACCGCTTTGGCTCGACCAATGAAATCGGCGTGTTTGAAATGCAGGAGCAGGGACTTGTGGAAGTGGAGAATCCTTCGGAATATATGCTGAGCGGAAAGCCGGAAAATGCGTCCGGTTCGGTGGTAGTATGCTTGATGGAAGGTACGCGTCCGATGCTGGTGGAGGTACAGGCACTGGTCTGTGATTCTAATTTCGGACTGCCACGAAGAACGGCTGCGGGAACGGATTATAACCGTGTCAACCTTTTAATGGCGGTGCTGGAAAAGCGCGCCGGCGTGCATTTATCGGGAAGCGATGCCTATGTCAATGTTGCGGGAGGTATTAAGGTCAATGAACCGGCACTGGATTTAGGCATTGTAATGGCACTGGTGAGCAGCTTTAAGAACAGAAGCGTAGATGATAAAACCATTATTTTCGGGGAAGTCGGACTGGCAGGAGAGGTGCGTGCGGTCAGCCAGCCGCAGCTGCGTGTAAACGAGGCAGTCAAACTGGGCTTTGAAACGTGTATACTTCCACAAGTATGCTTGAAAAGTATCAGAAAAACTGATAAAATAAATATTATTGGTGTTCGTAATGTAAGTGAAGCGATGAAACTGATATAAAATAGTAACACGGAGCAGGAAAAAACAAACCGGCAGCAGCAGAAACCGTACTGCCGTGCCGGATAAAAAGGAGAAGTGGGAAATATGGAAAATACAGCATTGGTAAATAATTTGACAAATATTTTAAACGGTCTGGATGATTCACAGGAGAAGCTGGAAAAAGATGCGTTTGATGTGATTAATTCATCGGATACCTCTTTGAATCTGGTGCGTGAAAGTATCGGCAGTGTGGAAGAAATCTTAAAGATGATTGATACGCTGAATGCAGTTGTGGAAGAATCATCCGAAAAGATTCAGAAGCTTGAGAAGCTGTCTGCGGATATTGAGCAGTTTGCATCGGTCATTGCTTCCATTGCCAACAGAACGAATATCTTATCCCTCAATGCTTCTATTGAAGCTGCAAGAGCGGGGGAACACGGCAGAGGATTTGCGGTAGTTGCAAGTGAAGTGCGTAATCTTGCATCCCAGTCTGCAAAGTCTTCTAAGGAAATTACAGACACAATTAACCAGGTACAGCACTCTGTAAAAGAAACCGTTTCTTCCATGCATGAAGTATATGACAATGCTTCCGCACAGAAGGGCAAGGCAGACAGTGTCGGCAATCTGTTAAAGCAGGTTGTAGATGCCGCATATGCTGCCAACGAAGTCGCAAGAAACATTGAAAACGAAATTGCTTATCAGAGAGAAATCACGGATGAAGCAAAGAATGCGCTGAAGGCGTAAAAAGAGTCAAATAAATAATAAAAAAGTGCTGATTGGGGTGTGAAAATATGCATGAAAACGTATTAATTAAAGCACAATCGCAAAAAATGAAAATTTAGACTTCCAATTTTCTAAAAAATGTATATAATAGTGATAAGAGGAAAGAGGCTGTCCACAAAAATCAGCCCACATAAGAAAGGAGCTTGTATTATTATGAGTACAATGGCAGACAAATTTGAAGAACTTGGAGTAATTCCTGTAGTCGTATTAAATGATGTAAAGGATGCACTTCCACTTGCAAAGGCATTATATGAAGGAGGACTTCCATGTGCAGAAGTAACATTCCGTACAGCAGCAGCAGAGGAATCTATCCGTGTTATGCATGAAGCTTATCCTGATATGGTACTTGCAGCCGGTACAGTTCTTACAACAGAACAGGTTGACCGTGCAGTTGCAGCAGGTGCTTCTTTAATCGTAAGCCCAGGATTCGACCCTGAAATCGTTGATTACTGTATTTCTAAGAACATCGAAGTTGTTCCGGGTATCGTTACACCTTCAGAACTGGCTCAGGCAGTTAAGCGTGGTCTTACAAGAGTGAAGTTCTTCCCTGCAGAAGCAGCTGGCGGCTTAAAGATGATCAAGGCTATGTGTGCAGCTTACACAAATGTAAGAATCATGCCTACAGGCGGAATCAACGCAAAGAACATCTCAGAATATCTTGAATGTGACAAGATCTTCTGCTGCGGCGGAAGCTGGATGGTTAAGGGCGATATGATTAAGGCTGGCGAATTTGACAAGATTAAGGATATGACAGCAGAAGCTGTTTCTCTTGTTAAGAAGATTCGTGGCTAATCAGCAGTCTTGAAAACAGATAATACATGACTATAATCCCTTCAAAGGAGCGGCTTTTGGCAGTTTTTTTGAAGGGATTTTTAAATGGCGGCAGGATACGGACAACAGCAGGAAGCACACCGCTGTATCGTAAATTTTTTTGAACCTGCTGGTAAAGGTAAGGGTATGGGTTTAAAACCAGATAAAACCGAATAAAGTCAGATAAAGGGGAAATTATGAAGACACGGAAAGAAGTATTGGAATATGGGCTGTCGTTTCCAGATACGTATCAGGAAGCACCGTTTCATGATACGAATTGGCAGCTGGTCCGGGTAAAGGGCAGTAAAAAAGCATTTTTGTGGACATATGAACGGAACGGCTTTATCAATTTAAATGTCAAGGCAGACCCGGAATGGCGGGATTTCTGGCGGCAGACATATACGGCGGTGATTCCGGGGTGGCATCAGAATAAGGAACACTGGAATACCGTGATTTTAGACGGAAGCATACCGGATAAGGACGTACGGCGCATGATTGCCGAAAGCTATGATCTGGTGACTGCCAGCCCGACAAAGCGCATTTATGAAGCCGTCCAAAAGATACCGAAAGGGACGGTTGCAACCTACGGACAGATTGCGGAACTGGCGGGAGATAAGAAAATGGCACGTGCGGTCGGAAATGCACTGCATAAAAATCCCGATCCGGAAAAAATTCCGTGTTACCGTGTGGTCAATGCAAAGGGAGAACTTTCCGGTGCATTTGCATTCGGCGGCGCAGATGAACAGGCAAAGCGGCTGGAAGCAGACGGCATTGAAGTGATAAACGGCAGAGTGGACCTTGGAAAGTATCGCTGGAAAAATCAGGATTATTATTGATTTTTAAAATGGTATCATGTATAATATACTCTATGTTTTTTTGTCTTTTGAAAAACAAAAATCAATAAAAATCGAAGGAGTAAAACGATGGCAGATACAGAAGTAAAACAGGAAGCCGCATGGTTAAAGTGGACAGGCATTATTGTATCGGTAATACAGATTATATTAGCGGTATCGTTTGTGGGAATGGTGTTTTGGATTAACATTTTTCCTGTAAAGATTGAAGTGATTATTATTGTAGTGCTGATTCTTTTATCAGCGTTGGCATTATATTTACAGTTTTTAAAATACGGCTGGGTAAAATGGGCCGCAAGAGTCATAGCACTGTTGCTGGCAGTAATACTGGCAATCGGTGATTTATACATTTATCAGGCAAAAGAGGCAATGAATTATGTCAGCAACAACGAGCAGACAGAAGTTATTTCCGTTTATGTATTAAAAGATGATGAAGCAAAGACGATTGCAGATGCAAAGGATTACATTTTTGGATACCATGAAATCTTAGACAGAGAAAATACAGATAAATATGTACAGAGTATTAACACTTCTTTGAATAAGACGATTACATCAAAGACCTATAATGATCTGCCAAAGATGGTCGAGGCACTGTACAATAAGCAGATTGGGGCAATGATTTTAAATGAGTCTTATGTAAAGACACTGGAAGAAGAATTCCCTGATTTCGAGGAAAAGACAAAAGTTATTGCAAATGAGTATTACAGAACAACACTGGATAAGCCAGTGATTACAAAGAATACACTGACAGATACATTTACCATTTATCTTTCAGGAAATGATGAATGTGGTGAATTAAATCAGTCCGGACGAAGCGATGTGAATATTCTGATTGTTGTCAATCCGAAGACAAAGCAGATTTTACTGATTAATACACCGAGAGATTACTATGTCAATGTCAATTCCTTAAAGTCGGGAATCGGCAAGGATAAGCTGACACATGCCGGAAACTTTGGTGTGGAAGCATCCATGAAGACATTGAGCACCTTATATGATAACTGGGATATTGATTTTTATGTCCGTCTGAATTTTACAAGTGTGGAAGAAATTGTAGACGCAGTGGGCGGTATTACGGTAAATTCAGAAATTGAATTTTATACAAGCCCGGATACCAGTGATGAGAAATTCCATTTTGTAGAAGGTCCGAATAAGTTAAACGGTAAGGCAGCACTGGCATTCTGCCGAGAAAGACAGTCTGTGGCAGCCGGTGATAACCAGCGTGGACAGGATCAGATGCTTGTTATTGAAGCGCTGATTGATAAAGTAACATCACCTTCTATTTTATATAATTACAGCAATGTTCTTGAAACAGTCCGCAACCTGTTTCAGACGAGCTTAGATGATGATGATATTGCAAGTATGGTAAAACTGACAATGGAAGATGCAACAGGCTGGAATGTACAGTCTTATGCAGTAGAAGGAACCAGTGCATTTTCTTCATCATACTTCTTTGGTTACAGTTCAATGTGGGTTATGGAACCGGATATGTCTACGGTTAAGACTGCGGTTGAACTGATGAATAAGATTAAAGACGGTGAAGTCTTTGATATGGATGAATATTTAGAGTCAAAATAAAAGATTTTTTGGAGGATTTATTACATGATTAGTGCAAATAACGTAACACTTCGTATTGGTAAGAAGGCGCTGTTTGAAGATGTAAATATCAAGTTTACGGAAGGAAACTGCTATGGCTTAATCGGTGCAAACGGTGCCGGAAAGTCTACATTTTTAAAGATTCTGACAGGTCAGATTGAGCCAAGCAAGGGTGATGTAAGCATCACACCGGGACAAAGACTTTCATTCTTAGAGCAGGACCACTTCAAGTATGATGAGTATGCTGCTCTGGATACGGTTATCATGGGTAATGAAAGACTCTATGAAATCATGAAAGAAAAAGAAGCAATTTATGCCAAGGAAGATTTTACGGAAGAAGACGGGAATAAGGCAAGTGAACTCGAAGCGGAATTTGCCGATATGAATGGCTGGGAAGCAGAATCTGATGCGGCACAGCTGTTAAACGGACTGGGTATTACAACAGATTTACACTATAAGCAGATGGCAGAATTAAACGGTAGTGAAAAGGTGAAAGTCCTGCTTGCAAAGGCATTATTTGGCAACCCGGATATCCTGCTGCTTGATGAACCGACAAACCATTTGGATCTGGATGCGATTGCATGGCTGGAAGAATTCTTAATTAACTTTGAAAATACAGTCATTGTCGTATCCCATGACCGTTATTTCTTAAATAAAGTATGTACACACATTGCGGATATTGACTATGCGAAGATTCAGTTGTATGCCGGAAACTACGACTTCTGGTATGAATCCAGCCAGCTCTTAATCAAGCAGATGAAGGAAGCCAACAAGAAAAAGGAAGAAAAAATCAAAGAATTACAGGACTTTATCCAGCGCTTCTCTGCAAATGCTTCTAAGTCGAAGCAGGCAACCTCAAGAAAGAGAGCATTGGAAAAAATTGAACTGGATGAAATCAGACCGTCCAGCAGAAAGTATCCGTATATTGATTTCAGACCATCCAGGGAAATCGGAAATGAAGTGCTTCAGGTTGAAAATCTTTCAAAGACGATTGATGGTGTAAAGGTATTGGATAACATTTCATTTATCGTAAACCACGATGATAAGATTGCGTTTGTCGGTTCAAACGAACTGGCAACAACGACACTGTTTAGAATTTTAACCGGTGAACTTGAGCCGGACGAGGGTTCATTTAAGTGGGGAATTACAACGAACACCGCTTATTTCCCGAAGGACAGTGCGGCAGAATTTAACCGTGAAGATACGATTGTTGAGTGGCTGACACAGTATTCACCGGATCCGGATCCGACTTATGTCAGAGGATTCTTAGGCAGAATGTTATTCGCAGGCGATGACGGTGTTAAGAAGGTAAAGGTACTTTCCGGTGGTGAAAAGGTGCGTTGTCTGATTTCTAAGATGATGATTACAGGTGCAAATGTACTTATTTTTGATGACCCGACAAACCACTTGGATATGGAATCTATTACGGCATTAAATAACGGACTGATTAAGTTCTCAGGCGTAGCACTGTTTACTTCACATGACCATCAGTTTATCCAGACAACGGCAAACCGTATTATGGAAATTGTTCCGAGCGGTCAGCTGATTGATAAGATAACAACGTATGACGAATATCTTGAAAATGACGAAATGGCAAGAAAACGTCAGGGATATGCGGAAGCAGCAGAAGATGACAATTAGAAATATACAATAAGAATAGCCCCGGCAGGAATTTTACAACATTTCTGCCGGGGGTTTCTTGTCTAAAAGAGGGATAGATGATATAATATTCTAATATGCGAAATGGAGGAGTTTTAAATGGCATCAGGTGGACGCAGTAGTACAGCTAAGTCTTCAAAAAACAAGGCAAAGACAACGGCTGTAAAGAAAAATACTTCCCCTGCCGGAAAGAGAAAGCGGACAACCAAAGCAAAACAGCAGGCGGCAAACCAGCTTCGGGATGAAGTGCTGGTGTTGCTATCGTTTGCGGTGGCTGTTATCCTGCTTTTGAGTAATTTTAATCTGGCAGGCAGCGTAGGCGTGCAGATCAAATGGTTTATGTTTGGACTGTTTGGTGTAATGGAATACATTTTCCCGATTGTCGTGGCGGCTTCGCTGATTTTTTTGATTTCAAACAGAGAATATATTGCAGTTGCAAGAGTAAAAACAGCAGCTGTTTACATACTGATGGTGCTGCTTTCGGCAATGGCATTGCGGATTGGCAACCGGCCGGATATTGCGGAAAGCACATTAATGGAAATATTTCACTACAGTGCGGTGCATAATACCGGCGGTGGTTTCTTTGGTGGCATGTTATGCAAGCTGTTAAAGCCGCTCGGTATGTTTGGCAGTATGGTGGTACTGCTGTTACTTATTATCATCTGCCTGATTGTGATTACGGAAAAATCATTTATCAGCGGTGTGATGAAAATGCAGAAAAGCGGAAGCAGAATGGTGCATGCCGCAAGCAGGATTACGATTTGTACCGGGAACATTCGGCAGACAGACAGAGAAGAAAGCCGGATGAGGAACTGTCGGAGGAAGAATATCTTGCCAGACGGCGGGAAGAAAAGTTAAAAAAGATACAGGAAAAAGAAGAAAAAGCACAGGCGCGCATGAATAAAAAGGCGCGTGGCATTACAAGTGCAACAACACTGCCGAAAGAAACGGCGGCAGAACCGGATAATCCGATTGATATTCATGAAATTGTTGTGGATACACAGCGGGAAGATGAATACAGTGGAGATATTTACAGTCCGGTCCAGCAGCAGGAACAGGCATATGATTATGAGCTGGAGAGCATTTTAACCGAAGAACCGGAAGAAGAAATGATTAATCCGGTGGAAACGGAAAGCATGCCTGATGAAACAATTCATGGTCTGTCTGAGCGTCTGGAGCAGATGACAGGACAATATCAGGAGCCGGAAATGTATCCTGACGCATATGCAGAGAATGGCAGTGAACCGTCTGCCTATGAGGCATATGAACAGGCACTGCCGGAGGAAACGGTTGAGCAGGATATGGAGCAGGACGGCTATGAAGCGGAAAATGCAGAATATCCGGAGCCAGAGGTTATGGGAGATGCAGAAGAAACAGCCGAGGTATCAGGACAGCCGCACACGAAAGTCCAACGGTATCAGTTTCCACCACTGTCCTTATTAAATCAGGCTTCGTCAAAGCAGGGCGGCTCACAGGATAGGGAAAACAAGGCAACGGCGCTGCGCCTGCAGCAGACCTTACAGAATTTTGGGGTCAAGGTAACGATTACAGACATCAGCTGCGGTCCGGCGGTTACACGTTACGAATTACAGCCGGAACAGGGTGTGAAGGTCAGTAAGATTGTATCGCTTTCCGATGATATTAAGTTAAATCTTGCGGCGGCGGATATCCGTATTGAAGCACCGATACCGGGAAAAGCTGCGATTGGTATTGAAGTTCCGAACAAAGTCGCCGGCAGTGTTTCTATCCGGGAACTGTTAGAATCGGAAGCCTTTGAAAAAAGTGCTTCGCCGATTACATTTGCAGTCGGAAAGGATATTGCGGGAAAGACGATTGTAGCGGATATTGCGAAAATGCCGCATTTGCTGATTGCGGGAGCGACAGGCTCCGGTAAATCGGTGTGCATTAATACGATTATCATGAGTATTATATACAAAGCAGACCCGGAAGACGTCAAGATGATTATGATTGACCCGAAGATGGTTGAGTTAAGGGTATATGACGGCATCCCGCATCTGATGATACCGGTAGTCATTGACCCGAAGAAAGCTTCGGGTGCATTAAACTGGGCAGTCAATGAAATGACGGACCGCTATAAAAAGTTTGCGCAGATGGGTGTGCGTAACCTAAGGGATACAATGACGAGATTGCGAAAATGGAAGTACCGGAAGGTGAAGAACCGCCACAGAAAATGCCACAGCTTGTCATTATTATCGACGAGCTTGCGGATTTGATGATGGTAGCGCCGGGCGAGGTAGAAGATGCAATCTGCCGTCTGGCACAGCTTGCCAGAGCGGCGGGAATCCATTTAGTAATTGCAACGCAAAGACCATCCGTCAACGTCATTACGGGACTGATTAAGGCAAATGTGCCGTCACGAATCGCATTTGCGGTATCATCGGGTGTCGATTCACGAACCATTATTGATATGAACGGTGCGGAAAAGCTTTTAGGAAAGGGCGATATGCTCTTTTTCCCGTCCGGTTATCCAAAGCCGGTGCGTGTACAGGGCGCGTTTGTATCGGATGATGAAGTATCAAGAGTTGTAGACTTTTTAAAGGAAAATTCACAGGAAGTTGTCTATGATGAGGCGGTGAGTGAAAGCATTACATCGACCCAGTCACAGAATGCACATAATACAGCAAGTGAGAAGGATTCTTATTTTGCAGAAGCGGGACGGTTTATCATCGAAAAAGAAAAAGGCTCGATTGGCATGTTACAGCGTTATTATAAAATTGGCTTTAACCGCGCGGCACGAATTATGGATCAGCTTGCAGATGCAGGTGTTGTAGGACCGGAGGTTGGTACAAAACCGAGAAAAGTCCTGATGACACCGGAAGAATTTGAAACATATTTAAAACAAAATACATAAATGCTATAAATTTATAGCAGGCAGGAGGAAAAAATGGCAGTAAAAACAGATATTGAAATCGCACAGGAAGCAAAAATGCTTGACATCAGAAAGGTAGCTGCAAAGGCAGGCATTACCAATGAAGACGACCTGGAGCTTTACGGAAAGTATAAAGCAAAGATTTCCGATGAAGCAGCAAAAGCACTTGAAAAAAATGAAGACGCAAGTTGATTCTTGTTACGGCAATCAACCCGACACCGGCAGGCGAAGGAAAGACAACAATCAGTATCGGACTGACAGAAGCCCTCTGTCATATGGGTAAAAATGCAGTGGCAGCGTTAAGAGAGCCATCCTTAGGACCGTGCTTTGGTATCAAAGGCGGTGCGGCAGGCGGCGGATATGCCCAGGTTGTGCCGATGGAAGATTTAAATCTGCATTTTACGGGAGATTTCCACGCAATTACATCTGCAAACAATCTGCTTGCGGCAATGTTAGACAATCATATTCATCAGGGCAATGCACTCCGCATTGATACAAAGCGTGTTGTTTGGAAACGCTGTGTGGATATGAATGACAGAGAGTTGAGAAATATTATTATCGGTATGGGCGGCAAGGCAGACGGCATTATGAGAGAAGACCATTTTATTATTACGGTGGCTTCTGAAATCATGGGTGTTTTATGTCTTGCAAACGATATGAAGGATTTAAAGGCACGTCTCGGAAAAATGATTGTGGCGTACAACGTAGACGGAGACCCGGTTACGGCAGATGATATCCAGGCAACCGGCTCAATGGCAGTTTTATTAAAGGACGCATTAAAGCCGAATATGGTACAGACTTTGGAAAATACACCGGTACTTGTACACGGCGGTCCGTTTGCCAATATTGCACACGGCTGTAATTCTGTACGTGCAACAAAGCTGGCATTAAAGATTGCGGATTATGCAGTTACGGAAGCCGGATTCGGTGCAGATTTAGGCGCTGAAAAATTCTTTGACATAAAGTGCAGATTATCCGGTCTAAAACCGGCTGCGGCTGTCATTGTAGCGACCGTGCGTGCATTAAAGTATAACGGCGGTGTGCCAAAGACGAACTCGGACAGGAAAATATGGAAGCCTTAAAGAAGGGTATTGCAAACCTTGATAAGCACATTGAAAATATTAAGAAGTATGGTGTGCCGGTTGTTGTAACCTTAAATGCATTTATTACCGATACACAGGAAGAATATGAGTTTATTAAAAAACACTGTGAAGAACAGGGCTGTGAATTTGCACTGGCAAAGGTGTGGGAAAAAGGCGGCGAAGGCGGCGTAGAACTGGCTGAAAAGGTATTAAAGGCTGTGGAAAAACCGTCTGAATTTAAACCGCTTTATAAAGATGAAGCTTCTCTGGAAGAAAAGATTGAAACCGTGGCAAAAGAAATCTACGGCGCAGACGGCATAACGTATTCCGATGCCGCGAAGAAAGAATTAAAGCACATTGAAGAAATGGGCTTTGGAAATCTTCCGGTCTGCATGGCAAAGACACAGTATTCACTTTCAGATAATCCGAAACTGCTCGGTCGTCCGGAAAATTTCACGATTAATGTCCGTGAAGTTTATATCAATGCAGGCGCAGGCTTTGTGGTTGTCCTGACAGGCAAGGTACTCACCATGCCGGGACTTCCAAAGAAACCGGCGGCTTACGGTATTGATTTTGATGAAGAAAATAATAAAATTGTGGGATTATTTTAGAGGGAAATGCGAAAATCCTTAAATCAAAGATTTTCGCATAG
>ERZ859817.688-NODE-688-length-18577-cov-1.491524_pt1 | contig 18577 bp, 12 predicted proteins | sample MGYA00509986_ERZ859817 | MGnify/ENA primary metagenome ERZ859817 (study PRJEB30046, sample SAMN00715155) | human gut metagenome | study: EMG produced TPA metagenomics assembly of the A metagenome-wide association study of gut microbiota in type 2...
TCATAGTATTTTGTATTTTCATCATTTCCAATATTCATTTTGTGTAATGGAAGGATTCTCTCTAACACCTCTTCTGCTATAGGCCAATAAATGCCTCCTTCATTAATCAACTTTATCATCGCATCATCATCTCCAACAGTCCGCGCTTCACGAATGCGGTCAAACCAACGATGTCCCTCCCCCATTAGTTCTCTACGACGCTCACGAAAGATTTCTTTTAACAATGCTTTCCATCTCCTTTCAAATCTTTCAAATAAGACAAATTTCGCAAGTTACGAACTCCACGAAGCTCATTCAGACAATTTATTGCATCCTCCGAACGATTTAACATCACTAAAGCTTCGGCACGCAATAGCAAAATATCTTCTAAACGAGACCAAATGATAAACGAAGTAAAAACGCCCAAATCACCTGTATTATCTTTCCCTTCACGTACAACATTTATTTTTGAAAATATAGGATATTCTCTGGAAAGTCCTGTTACATAGTTAGAGTAATACTTCATCGGCTTCGACAACTCGTCATATCCGAAACGATTGTCTGTCGTGAATTGGCTCATAAACAGATTCTTTAAGGTATCTATCGGCACGTAAATCTCCGGTAACTGCTTTCTATAATTGGTTCTGCTAACGTCCATGACTCCAAATGACCATCCGTTCCTGTTTCGTTTGCATTATCCGTACCATATCTATAACCAAAAGTAACCAAACGGGCAGCCTTATAATCATTACTATACTCCTGACTGAAAATTCCTGTCGGACTAACTAAATTGGCAATAGTGACATAATCAGGAGAGCCTTTAATATAAGTATCTATATTCTTGATCACATATGCAGTATATGCTTCTGCATCTACATAATTGGCTTTCCAAGCTTCCACATAAGCTAGCATAGCATACACAGAAAGACGATTAATAAGTAATCCTCGCCATGCACTAGTATCACCATCATAATACTTATCTGATGAAGATCCTAACTGCAAGGGTAGTAACTTAGCCACTGCCAGCAACTCACCCTCCACATAATTCAATACAATTTGTGCATCTGTTCGTTTCATTTCCGGAAACGAACCATTGTCATAAGACTGGGTAATCAACGGAACATCTCCCCACATCTGTATCATATAAAAATAGGCTAATGCCCTAAGAGCACGCACCTGCGCTACATCATATATATAGTTGGTTTCAGAATAAGCATCATCCTTATCCATCACTTTACCAGCATTCTCTATGAAAACACAGGAAGCATTAATCACTCTATAAAACCGATTCCAATTGGATATCTGGCGAATATTCTCATAAGGAGCATCTAAACGATTGTCACGAATAGCTTGCAAATCATCACGCATCCGTACAGAAAAATCACCTAAACGTAAATCACCGGCTGCCCAAAAAGTATTGTTTTCTCCTAACGCTGTGCGCATCAACCCATAAACACCGAACAAAGCAGCACGAGTATCCGTCAGCGAATTCCATTGTTGCTCTTGAGTAGCTACATGAAAAAATGCATCATCATTCTCCAACAAATCACTACATGACGAGAAGAACAGAACAGCAACAAGCGCTAATGGTTTTATCTTTTTTCTGATCCACAATATCTGATTCATATATAATTAATGTATAGATTAGAAATTAAACTTCATTCCTACGATAACCGAACGAGAAAGTGGCTGACCATATCCTCTGTAATAACCATCCATATCTATCAACTCCGGATCATCACCGCTAAAACTGGTAAGGGTGAGTAAATTATTGCCAGTCACATAGAAATAGATATTTTCCAACTTATTTTTGGATACGACTTTTTTCTTTCCACCTCCTTTATAAGCCTTTTTTCTATAGGCAATGTATATCCTAATGTTACTGAGCGTAATTTCAAATAAGAAAGTTTCTCCAAAAACAAGTCTTGCTCTGCACGATAAGGAGTCAAACCGCTCATTTGATTGTATAAAGGATAATCATCCTTGTCATACGTACTTTGCCAGAAAAATATTTCACGCAGACCTTCAAGTGATGGTGTGTTCTCCAATGCAAGGAAATTATAACGTTGCGAGGAACGATAATTAATAGCATCATGTCCTAATGCAAAGAAAAGATTAATACCCAAGTCAAACTGACCTAGTCTGAAATTATTAACCAAACTTCCAGTTACGGGCGGTAGACTATGCCCTTTTAATATTTTATCATTTTCATTGATTTGGTTATCATTGTTCTGATCTTTCCATTTTGGATCATTCTTTGTAAATGCAATAGCCCCCATAGCAAGTTTCTTACCATTATGTACCGGAACCTCGGCATCAGAAGCATAAATTCCTTCATTTTGATAGAGCCAGAATTGATCAATGGCATGTCCCACTTTTAGCTTACGATTACCTATAACTAATTCTTTCAAATTTTCTGGCAATTGTAATAATTCATTCTTATTGTAAGCCAAGGAGAATGAAGCATCCCATGAGAAACCTTTAGTATTTTCAAAAGGTTTACCGGATAGAGTCATTTCCACTCCTGAATTACGAACTTTCATTCCATTGGCATACCTATATTTATATCCAAATTCTTCATTTACAGGAATAGTTGTAATCAAATCACAATCTGTATTATTATAATATTCTATGTCCAGAGAAAGACGTTTGTTGAAAAAAGAGGTATTCAAACCTATGTTCCATTTATCCGAATAAGGCCATCCCAACCCATAACCAACCCAAGCTGTATTATAAGGGCGCGCTATCGTAGCATATCCATAATAGGAAGACATAACTGGTTGCCCGATACCGGTTAACTCTTCTCCCGTATATTGCGGTCCTGCAGCAAATCTGTTATTATCCTGATAACGTCCTATCCTGGCCCATGAACCACGTATCGCCAAATCAGATAGCTGTTTAATATCTTTCAATAACAGATCTTTCAAATTTAAACTTACACTAGCTGCCGGAGTAAATAACCAACGACTATCTTTCTGTACATTAGATGAACCATCAGCACGAAGCACAAGCTGGGCATCAAGCAGATTTCTATACCGATAGTCAATCGAAAACAATGTACTTACCATATTATTTTGCATTTTATCGACATATCGCTTCGTCTGCTTGAAACCACCGCCACTGGTAGTCGGTTTAGTATCATCATCTCCATCATAACCTTGCGTATAGTTATAATGCTGTACACTTTTCATTATAATTTCTTGCAAGCCCACTTTAAAAAAATGGCTTTTCCAAAAATCAAACTTATAATCAGCAGATGACTGCCAGATCAACCGACGGTTATATCCGGAATAATTGGATACATAATTCACTGATTCCATCAAATCCATAGGCCAGAAGACATGACGTACATTGGTATTATAGTCTAACATCAAACGAGTATCTACATATAATCCACGCCAATTATAATTCACTCCCAAATAACCATTCAATAAATTGTTTAAGTTGTCATTCTTCTTATATTCCTCATAAACATCAAGATAAGAGCGATAGATAGAAGTAACAGGAGAAAGAGGAGTTGTCAAATCCGGTAAATACTCGATCTCTGCATAGCGATCACGCAAATTACGATTACCATCACGAGAGATACGTGAAAGATTAATCAGACAGGAAACTCCCAATTGCTCCATAAGCTTCATGTTCAAGGCAAAATTAGCAGTCAACTTATTAAACTTCGTTTCATCAGCTACCCCATTATTACCTGTATAACCCAGCATGAATATATAATTTGAAAAGCTACCACCGCTTCCCATGGAAGCACTAAAATTATAAAGAGGTGACATACTATAATAATCATCTGCCCATCCCGGCTCTCCAAAAAAATTCATATCACGGACATCTTGTATCCATGCTGGCATTTTGTTCAAATAAGCAGCACTTGCTCCTTAGTGGTACAATAATCAGTAAAACGCATACGAAAAGCATAATCGTTGGCTGCATTTGTCATTTTTACATCTGACGGAGGGATGGCGATACCTCCATTAGCACGAACAAACATATTACTACCACCATAATAACCATCTTTCATGTTAACTAGAATCGCCCCATTAGCAGCAAGTGGTCCTAACTTCGCTAAGCGAGCCGCATCTTTTATTACTTCAATAGACTCCACATTATCCAGATTCAAACCGGACAATATATTAGTGGCCGTACCAATGGGATTTACTTCTGTCGATTTAATACCATATACAAAGGCGTCATTTGTTAATAGTGGGATGCCGTTAAGATAAACAACAGGTTGTGCAGAAGACATATCTCCTTTAGAAAAAACAGGAGAAGACAATCCACGAATCAACATATTCTGAATACTTCCCGGCTCACCTGTTGTTTCCTGTACATATACTCCAGGCAATGTACCTTTTAGGTATTGTTGTACAGAGATATAAGGAGAACATGACAACCGCCATAAATCAAGCGTGTCTTTAGAAGCGTAAACTACAGCATTTTCCTTCAAGGCATGTGCTGCACGAATAGAATCATACTCCTCTATTACTTTCCCGTTATTTTCATCCGGGGAAATACTATCATTCAGAAGAAAAAGGTGTCCACCACTTCGGACTGCCCTTATTTCATTTCCAAATCCCAACAAAGCTACAATAGCGCAAAAACGAATTATTGCATTTCTCATCTGTTGATTAGATTTTAAAAGATATTATAAATTCAATTACCCAAACATTATATAATGAAAGCTCGATGCCACAAAGGAAAGTAAAATCCCATCAAACTATGTCCCACATTTGGTTCAAAAAGGTCTAAATTCAGACCTAATTACGGTTCAGATACCTCCAGAATGGCATATTACCAAAAATCATTCAGAAAGGTATAAATATAGTTCAAACCATTACTGCAAGAATTACACTCATACCTTTTTCTTTCTTCTAATCTGATGGCATTAATGCTTTTATGATATGAACCAGTTCTCCATTTTCCGCTATACCTTCTATATTTAGGAAATAATTACCAGGTTGGTCAGAAGTATAAAAAGAGAAAGTTGCATTACCTTGCTCATCTGTCACTAATCTCGGACTCCAATAAAGAGTAGTACGCAAATCAGGTATTTCACCGTTTTTTTCAGCGGTCGTATCATATTTAGGTGAATAAAACTCTACTGGCTGTTGATAGCCCAAAGGATAGAATGTAGTATTCCGCATGTTCCGTTGCTGGATACCATCATAATATTTCGACCACCACCCCAAACAACGTGAATCAAAGTTATCCTTTGTAGTTACATTTAAAACTGCAATCTTTTTCTGGTTAAGGGGTATACGACAATAAGCCTGACACAAATCACGACCTGTATTTAAATAAAATTTTTCGCTCCACTTCAATGTCCCCTGCAACAAAGCGTTCGCCCGATTCCGATCAACATCTTTGACTAACACCATATTCTCCACATCACCTGGAGTGATCCAATTGACCAATATATCCGGCTTACAGAAATTATCATCAACAAACAACAATATCTGTTGGTCTCCATAATAAACCATATCTTCAACCAATTGAGAGGATCGGGAAGAATTACTTTCTACTGCATCTGACTCATATCCATTAAGCAACGATGTATCACGCACCGCTAATGTTTCGTCTGCCTTCAACCGAGTCTGCATAACATCTGCATCTTCAGCCAATGTAGAAATAGTCAGACCTTGAGATTTCAATAATGTACGCATATCTTTATAACGTACTATTTCTCTATCCGTAAACTTACTATAATCACGACTCCCCCATATCGGTGCCCTGACAATGACATCCTGCAACATAAAATGCAAATTATCCAAACGAGTAATCATCTCCATATCCTCTTTCTGTACATTGCATATAGAATCATCTTCTAACGGACTTTGGGGATAAAGAGGAATATTTTGAGGATACTCTCTATCAAAAAGTTCGATTTTTCCAGTCTCCTTCGCTTTCACTTGCACTGCGTTAATATGAAATCCACTGCCATCGACATAGGCTATACTATCGAAACAAAAGTAGCCATTCTTATCAGTTGAAGTAATTCGCTGGAAACCTTTCAAACTACCCGTACCAGAAATTGAAACAAGATGTTCATTACTTGATTTTATCAAAACCCCTCCAGCACTCACTGTACGTCCCTGTACTGCCATTTCACTATGTTTTTCCAAAATTGGTGTTTCATATTTTCCTTGAATAATTTCCGGTAACTTATATCGTCTCCAGCCTTGTGTCAACATTAGCAGATCTAAACTATTTCGAGCTATTGCACTTCCTTGTTTAAAATAAAATCCGGGGGACTGTATAGACCCCTTTAATTCAGAAGTCAATAACAGACGAGAAAGAATATTATAGCATGAATCTACTGGTGCAAATTTGCTATCGACTACTGATACTGAATAGATTCCTCTCAAAGGTCGTTGATCGGCATCTAAAAGATTGGTATTTATTGAAACTGCTTCCCGCTTCTGTGTAAGAGTACCATTAATTGTCAGATTACAAATAGTAGGAAGATAAGAATCTGAAAATGCAAGACGTTCACTTAACACCTTTCCATCTTTGTTTAACAGCAAAAACTGTACAACACCAGCTGGAAAATGTTGCTTGGGAAACAAATATTTTTTTTGAGGTTCTTTCCATTCCTCTGATGCAACAACAATTCCACGAACATGAGCCACTAAATAAAGAGGTTCCAAAGGTACTTCATCCACAGATAATAAAGAAACTCTGAAATTCTCCCGTTGTACGTCAACTCTCAATCCATACAATGCTCTCATATCAACAGAAGGTAACTTAAACTCTTTTCTCCGCCCAAATTCATCCACACATTTTGCTATATAAGACTTACCTGTTTCCGGAGTTAGAATAAACGATCCCATCCTTCATAAAATGTACGAGTAGAAGTAACGACCTCTCCAGACTCATCCACAATATCTAATTGTACATCTGCTGCATTTCCTGTACAGCCCATCACTTTAAAAGCAATACGACAGGCTTGTCCGGCCAATAAGTATCCGCCTTCAGGATAAAATGTCATATCATAATCTTCATTTCGGGTAGAAATCGGCAGATACCGGCGATAGACATTATCATCTTTATCCTTCATTGACAAAAGCCATGATGTATTGCCTTTCCAATCTTTTTTACCCCATTCTACCATAAATCCATTTTTCATTTCCAACAGTTTCAATGAAATGTTCGACTGTCTATTAACCGACATAGTTGCCTGACTAAGAGACATAAGGGTATCACTGACAGTAAACTTAAAAGTCAAATCTGAAGACTTACTATTATTCTGCACAAGAGACTTCATCTTCACTTTATTCCATGAAACAGTCACTATCCGAATAGGACGTCTAAAAATACATTCACTTCCATTTTTCAACATATAACGGGAATAAGCACGCAACGTATAATCTCCATCAGGCAATTCACGAGCCAAGGATAGATAACCATGATAAACCCCATTGTCAGGACGTATCAATGCCCGAGAAACAATAGAATCCAAAGGACTTACTAATTCTACATATATATACTTGTCATATAAAGGTCTATGTAATGTAGCATCTACAATATAAGACCGAAACCACAAAGTATCCCCTGCCATATAGATGCCTTTATCAGTATGTAAATAAACTTTCTCTTGTGGAAATATACTTAATTGAGTTACGAAACGATTAGTCAATGAATCTTTATTAAACTTTTCAGTTTGTCCATACCCCTTCATTGTTCCTGTTACAAACAGGAATAATATTAATAGAATACAAATTTTCCTCATAATATGTATTTATTTAATTTATAAAAATGGGGAATCCATCATTTATGCCTTTTTCATCCATTCTCCACTGGTTAAACATCTTTTTTTTGTCCACCCATTTGTTCAATAAATCGACAAATGAATCCTGTTTCATCTCACTATCACTGAAATATCTAAAAGAATCGGGTATTTTCATCGATCCATACATAATTCCATTCCAAACGTCAGAACGAATTTTATTTCCTTCGAAACGAGGCTTCTTGATAGTGGTCAGCTTACAAGATTCTTCACTCCAGTAACATGCGGCTCCATACGATTGATACGGTCAATAGTTGGTATTACCAAATTATCAGAATCGGCAAAATAAGCATATACACCTACCAACCCGTCAGTGACAACAGGATATCCTGTACGAATTTTTCCAGAACTATAATTATTAGCAAACACAACTTTCCATGTAGAGACCTGTATTGGATGCAGATTTATATGCCCCGCAATACCACCTGCCACATCTCTCGCCATGATAATTCCTGTATTATAACAATTAGCCACAGTATCATTGGGAAGTTCTTTTAATCCAGTATCTTTTATTGACTTTTGATAAGGTTCCGTAAATTCACCTATAATACCTCCTACATGTTCATAACGTCCGATAATCTCTCCCCTATTAAAAGAATTATAAATAGCCCCACCTTCAAAATAGCCAATAATTCCTCCAACACAACGGTGACCATAAACCTTGCCATAATTACTACAGCCGACAATACGATTTTGTCCGGAAGAAAAACCTATAAGTCCACCGATAAAATTACGTTCATTTTCTACAATACCTTCATTTGAGCAATTCAATATCTGCGTATTATAAGATATATAACCAGCAATAGCGCCAACATAATTGTATGCAATGATATGAGAATAGCGAATATGAGTATTTTTCACTGTTGCTTTCTTCAAAAAGCCAAAGAGTCCTTGAAAAAAGGTTTCAGAACCAGCTTTCGTAAATAGACCTGCGATATAGTGTCCATTCCCATCAAAAGTACCTTCAAAAGGGCTCTTGGATGTTCCAATGGGAGTCCATGACTTTATTTTTGTTTGTCGACTCCACCTTTGCCATCCGATTGTATCATTTAACCAAATGTCAGCTGATAATTTGACCACTTTTCCTTCATAAGAATTTCCATTATTCACAGACTCTGAAAAAGCTCTTAGCCCTTCAGCAGTAGAAATTATTAATGGACTCTCCACATGCTGTGCCGCATGTATTATAGAAATAAAAGTCAAATACATGCTCAATATAAAAAATCGTTTTTTCATTTACATAGAATTAAAATTAGTACTCATTTATCAAATGACAAAATTGAGACTTTCCCCGGAAGTTAAAGTACAGAAATCAATCAAATGGGTTTAAAATTGGAGCAATCATAAAATAACTTATTTATGTTATCATAGCTAATCCAAAAATGATTCATGAAGTTCGAAAATCAATTATTTTTTAAGTAATAAGAATTAATACACCTAAGAAATATCATGAATATCAACTATAAATTCACTGTCGATATTCATGATAGATCACACAAAAATTAATATGTTTATAATTTACTCATTTATTTTTAGTATCTACTTTTTGAAACTCTTTAGGAGTTACCCCAAATTCTTCCTTAAAACAAGTTGAAAAATATTTTGGATTAGAGAATCCACAAGTATACGCAACCTCTGATACAGAAATTGATTTGTTTTTCAGCATCTTTACCCCCTGTTTCAAACGGACATTCCGGATAAATTCAACCGGAGACAAACCTATTATCGCCTTTGTCTTACGATAAAGAGAAGATTTAGACATAGCCAAAGCATCTGCCAACTGAATTACGTCAAATGTAGAAGAAGATAAGTTTTCTTGTATAACCTCTATTACCTTCTTCAAGAATTCTTTATCAATATCCGTTGCATCCAACAAATTAAAATTTATATCTTCTATATCAGTACGAAATTCTTCCTGCTTAGTCTTTTTATCCATTAAAAAATTATCAAGACGCGCTTCAAGCACCTTCAGTTCAAAAGGTTTGGATATATAAGCATTAGCTCCGGCATTATAACATTCAATACGATCTTCTGCCGTATTTTTCGCTGTTAATAGAATAATAGGTATATGACTCGTTTCTAAATTTCCCTTAATGGCACGACATAATTCCAGACCATCCATTTCGGGCATCATAACATCACTTACTATAATATCGACTTCATTATCTTTCATCAGTTCAAAAGCTTCTATTCCATTTTTTGCCATTATAACATGATAACGTCTAGATAAAATACGCTCCATCAGATATAATAATTCTTCATTATCCTCTACCAATAACAGACAGATGTCACTAACCATAGCATCTGTATTCCCTCCTTCAAACTGCTCCCAATTCTCCATATCAACATCTATGATATCTGTTCTACTCTCCTTGATTAGCCCCTGAAATGCCCCAACATTTATCTCGTCCTCTACATAACTCTCTTTATCAATAGGAATTATTACAGTAAATGAAGTTCCCTTTTCTATTTCACTCTCTACACTAATTGTTCCATGGTGTAATTCTAATAAATCTTTTGTAAGTGAAAGTCCAATGCCATTGGTTTCACTAGACACCCAATGTTGATTAGTATAAACCGCGTAAATATCTTATCTAAATCTTCCGAAGCAATTCCCTTACCTGTATCACTGATAATAATAGATAAATAAATATGACCATTCTGCAAATAAGTCGATAATATGGTCTTTATTTCTCCTCCTTCTTCCGTATATTTACAAGCATTAGACAAAAGGTTAAAAACGACTTTATCTATTTTGTCTGCATCAAAATATGCTTGTATTGTTTCCTCTGATGATTCAAAAGTGAAAGCCAACTTTTTCTTTTGAATTAAAGGCATAAAATTAGATTTACAAACATCACGAATGAAAGATACAATATCTCCGGAAGTCACTTTCAATCTCATATTCCCACTCTCAACCTTACGGAAATCAAGTATCTGTTGTAACAACCTTTTCAAACGATTTACATTAGCACGAATCATTTCAAACTGCGGAATCTTATTTTTATAAGTGATTTCTGCATCATCAATCAAACAAGTAACAATAGTCAACGGAGTGAGAAGATCATGCGAAATATTTGTAAAATAGCGCAATTTTGCTTGAACGAGCTCTTCCGATTTTTCCTTTTCAATCTGAACTATTCTCAACTCGTGACGCAATTGCATCCTTCGCTTTGTTCTATAATAAAATGAATAACCAGCCAATAAAACAAACATAATATAAGCTGTATAAGCCCACCAGGTTTCGTAAAATGCTGGAGCTTTGTCTACTTGTATCTTTGTCACAAGACTACTCCATAGCCCGTTTACATCTGTCGCCTTCACACAAAAAGAACGTTTCCCTTTTGGAAGCCGATTATAATAAGCAAAACGACGTCCATCTTTAATATATACCCAGTCTTTATCTACTCCTTCCATTTATAAGCATACTGTATTTTGGTTGGGAAGCTATAATTTAAGGAAGAAAAATCAATTTCAATATTCTGATCTTCAGCATGTAGTTTTAATGTCCGTTTAAGCAAATTAAAACGTTCATTAGTCTTTCCTGTCAATAATGACTCGTCATCCATTTTCACATCTACAATATGTGTCCGGATTTTCTTTGGTTTATCAGCCAACTGTTTATAAGGTACAAACACAGCAATCCCCCTGTTCCCTCCATAAAACATCTCTCCGGTTGGGCTTTTGAAACAAGAATGTTTAGGGAAAGAGTTTACAACAATATCCTGTCCAGCCTGATAACTAATTTGCCCTCCAGTTTTAGGATCATATTCTATAATCTTCTTGTTCGTAGAAATCCAAAGATGACCTGTATCATCCATCTTCATATCCTGTACCCCCTCTGTTAAGGTAGGAAATATATCCGAATAATCCTCAACCGTTTTTGTCTTTTGGTTATATAGAAAAACATAGCCTTCTTGACTTCCCATCCATACTCGTCCTTCTTGATCAGTACATAAGTCTTCGATATTATTACTTATCAAACGTCCTGACTCCATATCAAACCTCACTATATTTTCTTTTTTAATCTGGAAATTTTCAGATACAGTCAAACAAAAAACGCCATTGCGTCTAGTACTAACCCATATATGTCCCAAATTATCTTCAGCTAAGCCTGTTATTTCTCTTTGAAGAAAACCTGTTTCCTTTAATACATCATGACTATTAGCAGGTTTTACCAATAATCCCAATGAGGTTACAATCCATACATTCTGTTTTTTATCTTCATAAAAGAATTGTGGGTTATTGCCTGTCCCTTTTGTATATTGCTGCAAATTTATACAAGAAATAAGTCGTACTTTTCCATTCTCCTTTCTCATTGTATAAATACACGGTTGATAAGATGGACCGACCCAGATTTCATCATTTGCAGAAGAATATCCTATGAAATTAATAGTCTCCATACCTGGCAAACCATTCAAGTCCGGTATATCCTTATACCAGATAATCTTACACTATTTTTATTATAAATTCCTAATCCTAAGCGATTTTGATTTATCCAGATGTCTCCATCCTTATCCTTATAAATAGCTTGGATATTGGTAGTTAAGCCTATTGTCTTCTTAATAGAGGGCATCGGATAATTTAAAATAACAGGTTTATCCATATTAATATAAGATACTCCCTCATTAAAGGAAGCAATCCACAAATTACCTGCTTTATCTTACATATTTCACTAAATATATTATTCAATTTTGAAGAAATATCACTAATATCAACAGTCTCTACCAGATTATCTACTCTTTTCCGAATGGCATAAAGTCCCCGAGCACTAACTAACCAAAGATATCCATATCTATCATCCTGCTGAATGCTGAAAAATGTCCCATTTTCCGGTAATTCACCATCCCTAGCACTTTTAACTGGTATATAAATTTGCTCTTTTTTTTCTTCCGGATAAAATTTATAAAGTCCCTCTCCCCAAGTACCTATCCAATGCTGTTTTTTATCATCCTGAAAAACACAAACGGATTGTTCTCTTTACCAACCGCTGGGTATTTAACAAAAGTATCTTTCACCCGGTCATAGCGGAATATCCCCTTTCTCCAAAAAGTTACCCAAATATTATTATCAACATCTTCATAAATAGAGTTCACACTAGTGATTGGTAAAGAATTGTCATATCTTTTGCAAGAAGAAAAATCACTGGAACATCTGTATAGAGCAATGTAAGTACCTACCCAAATATATCCTTTAGAATCAAAAAGAATTGAACGTATTTCCTGATCTTTTAATTCTTCATTATCCACATGATAAATTTCATAAGTTTTCTTATTTAATATATTCAACCCTTTCTTTGTACCAATCAATACACGTTCCCATGAATCAGTGATACTTGTTATTTGATTATCTGTCAAAAGATTCGGGGTCGTTTTTCCAGATCGGAAAGTCAATACTCGATAGCCATCGTAACGTGATAACCCTTCACGAGTACCAAACCACATAAAACCTTCGCGATCCTGAAAAATTCTTTTACAGAATTGGAAGGTAATTGCCCACCTAAAGAAAGTATGTCAACAGACAATTGTTGCGCAGCAATGAAACTCCATATATTAAAGATAAATGGCAGAAATATGGTAATCCATTTCTTTATTTCCATAGTACTTTTATTATTTTAGCACAATATTAAAGCAAAATATATTTTCAAGCAAGTCATTTAACTATAAAATAGAACTAAAATGATATGAAATGATGTTTATGAATGATTTTCAAACCTCATGAATGATTTTTAGACCTACTTTTTCCTCCATAAAAACTATTAATTCAAAATTATACGTATTTGATTAATTCAAGGACTCTTATCATAAATAGTTTCTGCAACTTTGCAAACGAGAAATAAACAGAGTGGAAACATGAATTTATTATTTAGAAATAAAATAATCACTTATAATTTTTTGATCATGAAAACAAACTATTTCAAATCTATTTTTCTAACATTGTCAATGAGTGTTATCACAAATAATATTTGGGCAATGTACTCATCTGCATTTTCCTGCGTACAGGAAATAAATCAAACTAAAGATGAAAAAGACAAGGAAAAAGAATCTGATGATGACAATGGCATTACTGATGAAAAGAACAATGCTCCAATATTAACTGTAAACGGAACTGGAAAATCAGCTACATTTACAATTAATACTGGAAACCTACAACATGACCAACCTATACAAATTACCGTTCCACATGGTTTCAGTGTTAGTCCAACCAATATACCTGCAAACACTAAGAATGCCAAAATTACAGTCACACTGAATAGCACTAAAAAAGAGACTAAAGGCATAATTGTTCTGCGTAGCGGAGACAGCAGATCCTACATCAGAATACAAGGAATAGGCACTCCTCTCCCTACTAAAACAATAGCGGAATCTCCCATTTATAAAGGAGGAAAGAATGAAACCTTTGAAAACACCAAGTTTAAACCGACTGAAAAAGGATATACCGTTGAGTTCAGAGTGAAAATAAATGAAGAGGGAGATGAGTTCCACCCCTATATGGTAGATAATGATGGGTATGGCATAAAAGGTTTCGTGGCCTCAACTTCAATAGGCGTTTATAATTCCAATAGTCAGAAAGGATTTAGTAATCCTCTAACTAAACAAGAAGGAGGATTAGGCAAATTCTACAATAATGACAATCGCATGCATACTTACCGTTATGCAATCACCCCAGACAAAAGAGCTTTTGTTTATCGCGATGGATTCCCTATTGATACCATACGTCTAGCAGATTACGGAAATCAGTCGGACTTTGCTGTTGCAAACGGTGAACCCAAAGAGAATCTTTTAAAAAATCCAGGATTTGAGGGAGAATATGATTATATGGATGGAGGAAAATTAGTAAAAGCAGTAGAAGGATGGAATATTGCAATCCTCGATCGTTGGAATAATGAACAATTCATCCTTCCTCAAGAAATAGACAATGAACAAGATTTTAATAACCATATTTTTCGTATCAAGCCTTATAAATGGGCAGGTGGCTGGGGAAACGGCAACATTAACCAAACAATTGATGTTGCCCCTAATGAAACATACACTTTATCTGCACTAGCTAGAGGAGGACTTGATAAGAAAAAGGGAACATTAACAGCGAAAATGTTCATCCAAGAAGTAGAAGACCGTGAAAAGAAAGTAGAGACAGAAATAGCCAGTGATACTTGGGAAACTTATTCTTTGGATTTCACAACCTCTCCTACCTGTAAGCAAATACGTGTAATATTTCAGATTCAGGCAGGAACATGGGGAGCCAATATCTCTCCTCTAGATGTAGATAATGTAAACATCTAGAACCTATTCTCCTAAAATCGGCTTCGAAAATAATAATGCCGAAATAGAATATTTCACTTATGATTTAAGTGGTGCTTATGCTCCGGAACAACCTGAAATAACTATTAATATTACAGAATAAATAACGAAAACATGAAGATTATTCTACTTATCTGTTTTGTTTTCTCATTCAATACTATCTTTTCACAAAACGCCCAGATTAGTCCGGGTGTTTTGTGGAATGATATAAATGGTGAACAAATTAATGCGCATGGCGGGTGTGTCGTTTTTAACAATGGCTATTATTATTGGTTTGGAGAAGATCGTACCGGTTCAGTCTCCAACGGAGTCAGTTGCTATCAATCCAAAGACTTATATAATTGGAAAAGACTGGGCTCTCATTAAAGACAAAAGGAGAAGCCAGAGAAGACATGAATGACATATCTCAAGGACGTTTATTTGAACGTCCCAAAGTTATTTATAATCCTAAAACAAACAAATGGGTTATGTGGACTCATTGGGAAAGCGGTAAGGGTTACGGAGCTGCACGAGTTTGCGTAGCAACCAGTGATAAAGTAGAGGGGCCTTATATACTACATAAGACCTTTCGTCCCAATAAAAATGAATCACGTGATCAAACCGTGTTCGTTGATTCCGATGGAAAAGCATATCATTTCTGTTCAACAGACATGAATACCAACATGAATATATCACTTCTTAGAGATAACTATCTGGAACCCACTCCGACAGAAATAAAAATATTAAAGGGGCTTAAATACGAAGCTCCCGCTATTTTCAAAGTTGGTGATATTTACTACGGACTCTTTTCCGGTTGTACAGGATGGGCACCTAATCCTGGAAAGACAGCTTATAGTACTGAAATATTAGGAAAATGGAATACAGGTCCCAATTTCGCAGTAGATAAGCTCAAACAAGTAACCTATAACTCACAAAGTTGCTATGTTTTTAAAGTGAACGGTAAAGAAAAGGCTTATGTTTACATGGGCGACCGTTGGAATTCTAAAAATGTAGAAAAATCACATCATGTATGGCTACCTATCAGTATGCGTTCAGGATATCCTGTAGTAAAATGGTATGACCAATGGAATCTAAATGTATTCAATCGCATGTACCGTTACAAACGAGCAGAGAGCATCATTCCTAATAATATTTATTCACTATTAGAAAAAGAATCAGACCGCCTTATATCTAAGCCAGCTAATGGTTTCAGCATAGCCGACGATAATGATGACATAAATTTGAGTTTTGAATTTATTAAAACAAGTGCTCCAAATGTATACAAACTGAAAGACATCAAAACTGGGAAGTTTTTAGAATCATTATTTGGAACTATGCGTTTGAACCCTGAAAAGAAAGACGATACTCAAAATTGGATATTCAATCTACAGGAGGACGGATATTACCAAATACAAAATGCTAAAGATAAGAAATGCATCACTGTTTCCGGTTCAAATACATTTAACGGGACCAATCTGTATCTTACCGATTATTCAAAAAAACTAATGCAGGAGTTTGCCGTATATTTCGATTCTGAGAAATACAAGTATAAAGAAGCGGACATATTCTCCGCTACATACAGGGCTAATAATCTGCAACAAATGAAAATCAAATAATTTTCTCGTGTGTAAAATCAAATAAAAACACTCAAGAATCAATTCAATCAATTGTATTATGAATAAAGTTAAAATTCTTTTTTTATTCTCTTTTATATGGGTTTGTGTTCTATCGACACTTTCTTCTTTCGCTGCTCATACTAAAGATATAACAACAGAATCTACTGATGTTTGGGCGGTCACCGCTACTGCATTTAAACTTGTTGGTGAGAAAGATGTCAGAAATATAAAGCTAAATTGGATGCAGTTGGAAGATGCCGATCTCTATAAGATATACCGAGATGGTACTTTAATCGGAGAAGCCAAAGGAGATACCTATGATGACTATGGTTTGGCAAACGGAAAAACTTTACTTATTATGTAGAGGCATTCAAAAACGGACAGAAAGTAGCCACATCCATCTCACAACAAGCCAGCACATTTACCCCTATTGGTGAAGGAAGAGTATATGATAATCTGAATGGCAAATATATAACTAAAGCTACTTCCGACAAACCACAGGGTATGCAAATCGGCGATCTGTATTTCTCCTACAAAATAGAAAATGTAGAAAAAGAGGTAGACGGACAAAAAGTAAAAGGCTGGTCAGTTACCGAAAGCTACTCAAAGACCGGACTCAACGGAAGCTGGAGTACTCCCCGGGAATTAGCTTTTTATCCTAATGTGAAATTTGAGGGCAATGCTTTCCGATATAATCCAAAAACAGGAAAGGTGGTATTATCTTCACATTATGAGGACCAAAGTGGTTATGTTGCAGCCAAGATTTATCTGGCACAAATCACTCCGAAAGGCAAACTGGAAGTGGGTACAATGGAACGGCCATTGGGACATGACTCAAGAGACCAGTCACTTTTCATAGATGACGATAATACAGCATACCTTCTGTCTGCCACCAATACAAATAAGGACATAAACATCTATAAATTAGATGAGTCTTGGACTAAGCCTGTTGCATTAGTCAATACAATATGCAAAGGGCTGCACAGAGAAACTCCCGCTATTATTAAAAGAGACGGAGAATATTATTTTTTCAGTTCAAAAGCTTCCGGATGGTACCCCAGTCAAACTGTATATACAGCTTCATCAGATTTAGCAGGTGAATGGACGCCAGTAAGAGAAATCGGCAATAATACAACTTTCGACGCCCAGTTCAACAGAATCAGTATGGTAAAAAACACCTGTGGGGTATGGAGTTACCACTGGGGAGCACAACGGAAATATAAAACTCCAGATGGTAATTTCCCGAGAATTTCTATCGCTGCATTCAATAAAGGATATGCTTCGATGGATTATTACAGATATGTGGAATTTAATGAGCAATATGGACTCATACCTATACAGAATGGCAAAAATCTGACATTAAACACCACTGTGAAAACTATGGTTCCTGGTGTGAAAGGAATCAAAGCTGATTGTATCATTGACGGAGCCGATCTGGATCCTTCAGCTTATTTCCAGAAAAGTTCGAATGCACCTACAGGCGTACCTTACATGTTTATTATAGACATGCAAAAAGAAGCAAATATTTCAGAGATTAACCTTTCTACAAGACTGGTCAATGGTTCTGAAGCTGCCTACAAATATACGATTGAAGGAAGTACAGATGGAAAGAGTTATAAAATGCTTGTGGATGGTAGACAAAACTGGCAAGTAGGATTTCTGATCTTAAACATTGAAGATCCTGCATCTTACAGATATTTGCGTTTGAGAGTATACGGTGTTGTGAATGTACATAAAGGCAATTCTGCCATGTGGGCAGATGGTATTTACGAGTTTGCAGCTTTTGGGACTCCACAGTAAGTTAGATAACTTTGTTAGGAAAGTAATTTAGTAGTCAAAGCCGGTCAGCTGTTTTAAGCAGTTAACCGGCTTTTGTTTATATACATATAAAAGATATTAAAAGCCTCTTA
>ERZ859817.690-NODE-690-length-18556-cov-2.287660_pt1 | contig 18556 bp, 18 predicted proteins | sample MGYA00509986_ERZ859817 | MGnify/ENA primary metagenome ERZ859817 (study PRJEB30046, sample SAMN00715155) | human gut metagenome | study: EMG produced TPA metagenomics assembly of the A metagenome-wide association study of gut microbiota in type 2...
GTGTTGCGTAAGCTGGTACCGGATCGTACGGATCGTTTGAAATATGCCTGTATGGTGATTATAGCGGCGAACGCCGGTGGCTCATGGTCGCCGATTGGTGATGTGACGACCATCTTGCTTTGGGTCGGAAAGAATATCTCGGCGATGCACCAGATCTCTCACGTATTTATCCCTGCTTTGGTTAATATGTTGGTGCCGTTGACGATCGCCCATTTCTGGTTGTTCAAGAAAGGATCTACCTTGCGTGTGTTGAGCGAGGAGGAGCAAGGTGACGAGTACATACCAGAGATACCGAACCGCTCACGTCGGATGATCTTTGTGATCGGCGTGCTTTCCTTGGCGTTGGTGCCTGTCTTCCAGATGGTGACGAACTTGCCGCCGTTCTTGGGCGTCTTGCTGGGATTGGTGATCCTTTGGTTCTATACGGATTTGATGTATAGCAAGCTGCATATGCATGAGTCCCAGAAACTCCGTATTTCCCAATTGTTGCCGAATATCGATTTGGCTACGATCTTCTTTTTCTTGGGTATCTTGATGGCCGTGGGAGCGTTGGAGACCTCCGGGCAGTTGGGCATCATGTCCGCTTTCTTGGATAAGCATGTGCATGAGCCGTATCTGATCAGCTTCGTGATCGGCGCCTTGTCCTCCTGCGTGGATAACGTAGCCTTGGTAGCTGCTACGATGGGTATGTACCCGATCGTGGAGCAGGCGGCCGACTTATCGCCTTATGCTCAGTTCTTCGTATCGGATGGTGGTTTCTGGACCTTCTTGGCTTATTGCGCCGTGACGGGTGGTAGCATCTTGATCATCGGATCGGCCACGGGCGTTACGGTAATGGGATTGGAGAAGATCGATTTTATGTATTATACGAAACGGTTCTCTATCTTGGCGTTGATCGGCTATTGTTGCGGCGCCGGTGTATATATGCTTTTATTTGCTTAAAACTTTATTTATATGAAGAAGAGTTGGATTTTATTAACCGCTTGCGCCGCCCTGTTATCCGGGGTGGAGGCTATCGCCTGTACCGGTTTGCTGGTGGGCAAGAAGGCTTCGACAGACGGTTCGGTAATGATTAGTTATGCGGCGGACTCGCATTCCCTGTATGGGGAGATGTATCGTTGGCCCGCCGCTACATGGCCGAAGGGCGCCATGTTGGAAGTGAAGGAATGGGATACGGGGAAACCGCTGGGCAAGATCGCCCAAGTGGAGAAGACCTATTCCGTAGTGGGTAACATGAACGAGCATCAGGTGGCTATCACGGAGAGTACGTTCGGCGGACGCCATGAATTGGTGGATACGACGGGTATCATGGATTACGGTAGCTTGATCTACATCGCTTTGCAACGTTCCAAGTCGGCCCGTGAGGCGATCAAGGTCATGACGGACTTAGTAAAGGAATATGGCTATTACAGCAGTGGCGAGACGTTCTCTATCGCCGATAAGAACGAGGCTTGGGTGATGGAGATGATCGGTAAGGGACCGGGTAACAAAGGTGCCGTTTGGGTAGCGATCCGCATCCCGGACGATTGTATCTCGGCGCATGCCAACCAGTCCCGTATCCAGCAGATACCGTTTGACGATAAGGAGAATTGCATGTACTCGCCGGATGTGGTTTCTTTCGCCCGTGAGAAAGGATATTTCAAGGGAAAGGACGCTGATTTCAGTTTCGCCAAGGCTTATTGCCCGTATGATTTCAGCGCCTTGCGTGGATGCGAGGCTCGTGTATGGTCTTTCTTCCGTAAATATGATACCACGATGGATCAGTATATGGATTTTATCAAGGGTGATCCTTCCAAGGAGCCGATGCCTCTGTATGTGAAGCCGAATCGTAAGCTTTCCGTTCAAGACGTACAGAATGGCATGCGCGACCATTACGAGGGAACGGATCTGGATATGACGAAAGATGCCGGTGCCGGCTCGTATAAGGTTCCTTACCGCTGGCGGCCGATGACGTTCGAGGTAGACGGGCAGGAATATACGAATGAACGTGCCATAGCGACGCAACAAACGGGCTTCGTGATTGTTCCACAAATGCGTAACTGGTTGCCGGACGCTATCGGTGGTATCTTGTGGTTTGCCGTGGACGACGCTGATATGGCAGTCTTCACTCCTGTATATGGGTCGGTAACGGATGTTCCGGAGTGCTATCGGGTGGGAAACGGCGATTTGCTGAACTTCTCTTGGACTTCCGCTTTCTGGATTCATAACTGGGTGGCTAATATGGCTTACCACAAATATAGCTTCATGATTCAGGATATCCGTAAGGTACAGCAAGAGTTGGAGAATGGTTATCAAGAGACCGTACCGGCTATCGATAAGGCGGCTCAGGAGTTGTATGCCAAGGACCCGGCGGAGGCTGTCAAGTTCTTGACGTGGTATAGCACGACTAATTCAGACTCCGCTACCGCCCGCTGGAAGCAATTGGGTGAGTATTTGCTGGTAAAATACATCGATGGAAACGTGAAGAAAGAGGTGAACGGACAGTTCAAGCGTAATCCGTACGGCCAGCCTGCGTCTCCCGATTTTCCCGGATATGACGAGGACTATTACCGTAGCATCGTGAAGAGTGCCGGCGATCGACTGAAAGTAAAATAAATACCAATAATAATCTAATGTTGAACTAAACGAAAGAAAGCGTATGAAAAAGTTTGTAATGATGCTGATGTTAGCAGTCTTTAGTCTGGGAGCTTATGCGCAGACGCAGCAAGGACAATCTGCCGTGGGATTTAACATCGGTTATGGATTCGATTCGAAGAATGCCACGTTAGGAGTTGATTACCGCTATTGTATCACGGATGCGGTACGTTTGAGCCCCTCTCTTACTTATTTCGTAAAGAATGATAATCACAGCACTTGGGCGATCGACTTGAATGCTCATTATGTAGTGAAGTTAAGTGAGATGTTCGGTTTTTATCCATTAGCGGGGCTTAGTCTGTCCTTTTGGAATTGGGATGCGGGCCATGGCCTTTCTCATAACGAGACTCGTCTGGGAGCCAATATCGGTTTAGGCGGTGAGGTTTATGCTACCGACAATCTTTCGATAGGATTGGAGGTGAAGTATAATATCATCAAGGATTTCGATCAGGCCATGCTGGGTGTTCGCGTAGGATATAGTTTCTGATCCCAATATAGTCACAGCCCCACGGCAGTACTGCCGTGGGGTTACATCAGTACTGCTTCCGGCTCTCGCCGATACTGGTGTAGCCCATTGACGGTACAGGCGTTTCCTTTATTCCTTCATTCCTTCACCGGCTCCTACACGCACACACGCACGTATACGCATACGCGTATTATTAATGTACGCATACATGTGTGTGGGTGTGTGTAAAGGGGTAGGTGAAGGAATGAAGGAAATAATCATTTCCTTTTTCTCGATTGCTTACCATCTCAAATAATCCTCGAACGTGACTTTCTCGAAATTGGGGATTACCTCATATACTTTATCTCTTAAAGATTCCGCCGGATTCGTCGTACTTAACCCGATGACACGCATCCCTGCGTCCTTCCCGGACTGTATGCCGTTGAAAGAATCCTCGAATACGATACAATCCTCGGGAGATACGTTCAAGTCTTTCGCCGCCAATAGATAACACATCGGATCGGGCTTACCTTGCGTGATGCGGTCGGCGGTCACTAGGGTATCGAATAGATTGTCCAGATGTAGAAGCCCGAAAGCCCGTTTCACCTTCGCGTTATCCGAGCTGGTAACCAAGCCTATCTGTACGCCATGCTCCTTCAGCATACGGATGAACTCGATGGAGCCGGGCATGGGAGGCAAGGGCATCGTCTTCTCATACTCTGTAGATTCTTTGGTCACCATTTGGCGGAACTCCTCCGTATATCCGGAAAAATACTTCTCCAGAATATACGGTAGGGTCGTACCCTTTATAATATCAGCAAAATTATCGATACCTAAGCCATAACGTTTAGCGGCATCGTTCCAGAATAAATCGTAAATAGGTTCCGTATCTACTACTACGCCGTCAAAATCGAACAAGGCGGTCTTTAGTTGTTTCATATAAATAATCATTTAATATTTATATCGCGAAGATACGTCTATTTTTTATGAAATCAATTATCTTTGTGGACGCACACATTGCTTGATTATATACATTAAAAATAAATAAGACATGAAGACACTAGTAATTTGTACCGCCATGAGCGCTATGATCCTTTGCGCCTGCGGTGGAAAAAACACGCAAAGTACGGAAGAGACAGCTAAGGTAGTACCGATGGCCGTAATTACACCGGCGATCAATCAATTGACCGACCAAGAGAAAGCCGAGGGTTGGGCGCTCCTTTTTGACGGTAAGACAACGAAAGGCTGGCGTGGAGCGCACAAAGACGCTTTCCCGGATCACGGATGGATGGTGAAAGATGGCGAATTGATCGTGCAGAAATCCGACGGTAGCGAGTCTACGAACGGAGGCGATATCGTTACGGAGGGTGAATATTCCGCCTTTGAGTTCAGCGTGGATTTTAAGATCACCGAAGGGGCCAACAGCGGTATTAAATATTTCGTGACCGAGCAAGAGAAGCAAAAAGGCTCCGCTTACGGCTTGGAGTTCCAGCTATTGGATGACGCTAAGCACCCGGATGCCAAGCTTTACACGACTTTCCCCGGTAGTCGTACCCTTGGAAGCTTGTATGATCTGAAGAAAAGCGAGAACATCCATTTCAACGGCGTAGGAGAGTGGAATACGGCCGTGGTGAAGGTATTCCCGAACAACCACGTAGAGCACTGGCTGAATGGTGTGAAGGTATTGGAGTACGAGCGTGGCAGCAAGGAGTTCCGTGATTTGGTGAAGGGCAGTAAATACGCTGATCCATCTTATAATGCGGGTGGTGCTTTCGGCGAGGCTCCGAAAGGACACATCCTTTTGCAGGATCATGGGGATGAGGTAGCGTTCCGCAATATCAAGGTGAAGGAGTTGAAATGATCGCCTCGTGACTAATTTTTCGTAACAAAAGAGTGCCGATTTAAAAAAAGTTGTTACTTTGCGGCGAATTTAGACTACTAACTTTAAAAGATAACAGACAAATACCATGATTTGGAACGAAACTATTGAATGTATGGACCGTGAGGAAATGCGGAAACTACAGAGCCTACGGTTGAAAAGAGTTGTTGAACACGCTTACCATAACTCCCCGTTTTATCGTAAGAAAATGCAGGAGATGGGCATTACTCCCGACGATGTACAGACAATAGATGATATAACGAAATTACCGTTCACGGTAAAACAAGACTTGCGTGATAATTATCCTTTCGGCTTGATGGCCGTGCCGATGTCCGAGATTGTCCGTCTACATGCCTCTTCCGGTACGACAGGTAAGCCTATCGTCGTGGGATATACCCGTAAGGACTTGGGTATCTGGGCCGAGGTCGTGGCTCGCTGCCTGACCGCCTACGGTTTGACAAAGAACGACTCCGTGCAAGTATCCTACGGCTACGGAATGTTTACCGGAGGCTTGGGTGCCCATGCCGGAGTGGAGAATATCGGTGGTACGGTGATCCCGATGAGTAGCGGTAATACCCAGAAACAAATCCAGTTGATGCACGACTTCGGGGCGAAGGGTTTGGCTTGTACGCCTTCTTACGCCTTGTATCTGGCGGAGACCATCCACCAGTCCGGTATTCCCTTGGAGGAATTCCAGCTACGTGTCGGAGCGTTCGGTGCCGAGCCTTGGACGGAGAATATGCGTAAGGAATTAGAGACGAAACTAAATATCAAGGCTTACGATATCTATGGCTTGACGGAAATCTGCGGTCCGGGCGTTGGAGGCGAGTGTGAGTGCCAGAACGGTACCCACCTGTGGGAAGACCATTTCTTCCCGGAGATCGTGGACCCGAATACCTTACAACCGGTGGAACCGGGACAAGTAGGAGAGTTGGTCTTCACCACGCTTACGAAGGAGGGTATGCCGATGCTTCGTTACCGTACACGTGATTTGACCTCGCTGACTTACGAGAAGTGCGCCTGTGGACGTACGGCGGTTCGTATGGGACGTATTTTAGGTAGAAGTGACGATATGTTGATTATTCGTGGCGTAAATGTTTTCCCGTCTCAGGTAGAATCCGTAATTTTGGAGCTGCCGGAGTTCGAGGCGCATTACCTGATCGTGGTGGATCGTATGAACAATACCGATACTTTCCAGATACAGGTGGAGGTTCGCCAAGAATACTACTCGGACGAGATGAACAAGATGATCGCCTTGAAAAAGAAGATCGCCGCCCGCATGCAGAGCGTGATCGGTTTGCAACCGGACATCAAGATCGTGGAGCCGCGTAGTATCGAACGTAGTATGGGTAAGGCAAAACACGTGATCGATAAACGTAAGTTAGTATAACCTCTAAAAGATTAAGTACTATGTTAATAAAACAATTATCAATCTTTCTGGAAAACAAGAAAGGCCGTTTTACGGAAGTCGCCAAGATATTAGGGGAGGCAGGGGTCAATATGTCTGCTTTCACGGTAGCCGAGAATTCCGATTTCGGTATCCTTCGCCTAATCGTATCCGATACGGAGAAAGCGATATCCGTGCTTCGTGAAAAGTTATACGCTGTAAGCGTGGCCGACGTGGTATGCTTGCATTGTCCCAACCAGCCGGGAGCCTTGGCAAAGGCGATGGATATCATTACCTCGGCCGGGATCTTCATTGAATATATGTACGCTTTTTCTCAAGGCGACGCTGCTAACGTGATCATCCGTCCGGACGATGTCAATAAGTGCGCGGAGGTTTTGAAAGCGAATAAATTGGAATTGATCGCTGCTAGCGATTTATATAAGTTGTAAATATTAACGTTTTGGGTTTCATTTATTCGCCTAAAAGCACTAATTTTGCACGCTAAAAGTATGTGAATGAAAAAGGTTGTATTTTTACTGATGATGATGACAGTACTATTATCCTCTTGTGGAGAGTATAATAAGATACTGAAGAGCACGGATTACGAATTGAAATATTCGTACGCGAAGAAATACTTCAACGCGAAGCAATACTCGAAATCCGCTACTCTGCTGGATGAACTGGTTACAATCTTTAAAGGAACAGCTTATGCCGAGGAGTCCTTGTACTTGTTGGCGCAAAGCTATTACGGTCAGAAAGATTATCAGACGGCTTCGCAATACTTCGAGACCTATTATACGACCTATCCGAAAGGGGAGTTTACGGAATTATCCCGTTTCTATTCCGGTTATGGTTTGTATCTGGACTCTCCGGATCCCCGGTTAGACCAGTCGCAGACGTATAAGGCGATCGAGCAGTTGCAACTTTATTTGGAGTATTATCCGCAAAGTGAACGAGCCGAGGAAGCGCAGAACATCATGTTCGAGCTTCAGGAGAAGTTGGCTTACAAGGAATTGATGGCCACCCGCTTGTATTTCAATCTAGGTACCTATATGGGGAATAACTTCCAGTCTTGCGTGATCACGGCGCAGAACGCCTTGAAGAATTACCCGTATTCCAAGTATCGTGAGGAATTCATGTTCCTTATCATCCGTGCGAAGTACGAGTTGGCGCTAGTATCCGTAGAGGAGAAGTTGCAGGGCCGTTACCGGGATGTGGTTGACGAATATTACAACTACATGAACGAGTATCCGGAAGGTAACTACGTAAAGCAGGTAACGAAGTTCTACGACTATGCCAGCAAGCGAATTACAGATGCATATTAAGCGAATTTAATCAATAAAACGAAAATGGATTACAGAAAATCAAACGCTCCTACCAATACGGTAACCCGTGACATGATGAAGTTAAGTGAAGAAACGGGTAACGTATATGAGACAGTCGCTATCATTTCAAAACGGGCGAATCAGATTAGTGTTGAGATGAAACAAGATCTGGAAAAGAAACTTCAAGAGTTCGCTTCTTACAATGACAACTTGGAGGAAGTCTTTGAAAACCGTGAGCAGATCGAGATTTCACGCTACTATGAGAAACTTCCGAAATCAACGTTGATCGCCGCTCAAGAGTACGAGGATGGCAAGGTTTATTACAAGAATCCTGCTAAAGAGAAGAATAACTTCTAAGAAGAAATATTTTTGAACATCGGAAAGGCTGACCCTCAAATGAGTCGGCCTTTCCATTTAAAACGAACTAATTACCATGTTACAAAGAATACAAACTGTTTACCTGCTAATTATCGTGGCGCTTACGGTTGCTACCTTATTCTTGCCGTTGGCCGTGTTGCAACAAGGAGACGCCCTCTTCTCGTTCGATGCTAGCGGGTTGAGCACGATGATCGGTGAGCCGGAATTACTATACCCGGCGTGGGGCTTATTTGCCTTGACTGCTATCATCGCTATCATTGCCTTGGTGACGATCTTCTTATATAAGAAAAGAATCCTGCAAATCCGTCTTTGCGTGTTCAACGCATTGCTGATATTGGGCTTTTATGGTTTCTTCGCCTTCTTGATCTATTCCTTGAAGGGGGATATGGAAGGTGCCAGCGTAAGTGTTAAGATCGCTCTTTCCTTCCCGTTGGTCAATCTGATCTTGGATTATCTGGCGATCCGTAATATCGGGGCCGATGAGGCGCTGGTACGTTCTTTGGATCGTTTGCGTTAAGGCTTTCCAGATAAATCATTGGGTATAAGATATTAGGTAAGGGACTCTTTTTGTCAAGGGCCCCTTATTTTATGTCCGGAAAAGTATAATACATAAGACAATATTATTTTGTATATGAAACAATATTGTTTTTCGGTGAAATATATCTACTTTCGTAGAATACAAATATCCGTTGCCAATCATGAAGAAGACTCAGCTTATCCCCATCGCTTTATTGTCGGTATCGGCGGTAGCGAACGCCCAGAATACCAGTTGTCCCCCGAATATTATCCTGTTCTTGGTGGATGATATGGGATGGGAGGATACGTCCTTGCCTTTCTGGACTCAAAAGACGCATTATAATGAGGTATATGAGACCCCGAACATGGAACGATTGGCGAAAGAGGGCATGATGTTTACCCAAGCCTACGCTAGCAGTATTAGCTCGCCTACCCGTTGCAGCTTGATCACGGGGACGAACGCCGCCCGTCACCGGGTTACGAACTGGACACTTTTTAAGGATAAGACGACCGACCGGGAGAGTGATGTGCTTACCCTGCCGGATTGGAATTATAACGGCGTGGCCCAAGTGGGCGGGACGAATAATACGTTTGTGGGTACTTCATTCGTGCAGATATTGAAGAATAACGGATATCACACGATCCATTGCGGTAAGGCGCATTTCGGGGCGATCGATACCCCGGGGGAGGACCCGCATCATTGGGGATTCGAGGTCAATATAGCCGGGCATGCCGCCGGAGGTCTCGCCAGTTACCTCGGCGAGAATAATTACGGGCATACCAAGGATGGTAAACCTTACGCTCCGAACGCTATCCCCGGATTGGAAAAGTATTGGGGAAGCGACACCTTCGCTACGGAGGCCCTAACGCAGGAGGCGATCAAGGCGTTGGACAAGGCTAAGAAATATAACCAGCCGTTTTACCTATATATGTCACATTATGCGATCCATATCCCGATTGATAAGGACAAGCGTTTCTACCAGAAATATATCGATAAGGGGTTAACGGCTAAAGAGGCGGCTTACGCTGCCTTGATAGAGGGTATGGATAAGAGTCTGGGCGATTTGATGGACTGGTTGGAGAAGAATGGCGAGGCGGATAACACGATCGTGATCTTCATGAGCGATAACGGTGGTCTTTCCAGCGAGCCCAGATGGCGTGACGGCGAGATCCATACGCAAAACTATCCCTTGAACAGTGGTAAAGGCTCCGCCTATGAGGGAGGAGTCCGTGAGCCTATGATCGTGCGTTGGCCGGGGGTGGTGAAACCGGGAAGCAAATGTGATAAATACTTGATTATCGAGGATTTCTATCCAACTATCTTGGAGATGGCAGGCATAAGGGGGTATAAGACCGTACAGCCGATAGATGGCGTCAGTTTCATGCCTTTATTAAAAGGTACGGGAGATCCTTCCGTGGGACGTAGCTTATTCTGGAACTGCCCGAATATATGGGGTAATGACGGGCCGGGAATCGGTCCGACTTGCTCGGTCCGTAATGGAGACTGGAAACTGATCTATTATTACGAGACGGGGAAGAAGGAATTGTTTAATATCCCGGAGGATATAGGGGAACATAATGACGTGGCAAGGCAGCATCCCGATATCGTAAAGCGTCTGTCCGGGGAATTGGGTACGTATTTACGGAAAGTGGACGGGCAACGTCCGTCGTTTAAGGCGACAGGCAAACCGGTTCCTTGGCCGGATGAGTATAATAATTAAAAAAAGAAAGAGCATATGGAGTTTTACAAAGCGGAAGAGAATCGCTATGCGGATATGATATATCGGCGGTGCGGACGGAGCGGTATCTTATTGCCGGCCGTTTCCTTGGGATTGTGGCACAACTTTGGTAGTGTGGACGTGTTCAGTAATTTTATCCAGATCGCTCACGCCGCATTCGATCATGGCGTGACTCATTTCGACTTGGCGAATAACTATGGCCCGGCCTACGGATCGGCGGAGGAGAATTTCGGCCGGATATTGAAGAAGGGCTTGGGCGCTTATCGGGATGAGATGATTATCTCTACGAAAGCGGGCTACGATATGTGGCCGGGACCGTATGGGAACTGGGGAAGCCGTAAATATTTAATGGCTAGCTTGGATCAGAGCTTGAAACGGATGGGACTGGAATACGTGGATATCTTTTACTCCCATCGTCCGGACCCGGAGACTCCGATCGAGGAGACGATGGGGGCCTTGGCTGATATCGTCCGGCAAGGAAAGGCTTTGTATGTAGGTATCTCCAACTATGACGCGGACCAGACTCGTAAGGCCTTGGCCGTACTGAAAGAACATAAGGTGCCTTGCCTGATTCACCAAGCCCGCTATTCGATGTTCGATCGTTGGACGGAACCGGATTTATTGCCTGTATTGAAGGAAGAGGGTGTGGGTATGATAGCGTTCTCGCCGTTGGCGCAAGGCTTGCTTACGGATAAGTATTTGCGTGGAATTCCGGAGAATTCCCGTGCGGCGAAATCGACCGGTCATTTGCAGACCTCTCAAGTTACCCCGGAGGCCGTGGAAAAGGCCCGTAAGCTAAACGAGGTAGCTGCCCGCCGTGGACAGACCTTGGCGGAGATGGCGCTCGCTTGGTTATTAAAGGACGAACGGGTAACTAGCGTATTAATTGGCGCTAGCTCTGTCACCCAATTGATGGATAACCTGAAAGCGTTAGATAATATCTCTTTCTCCGGGGAAGAATTGCAGGAGATAGAGAACATCTTAATATAACAAACGTGAATCGTACCCGATTGTAGAGACGGGGCGTGCCCCGTTTCCGCAGCCTGTACAAATTTTAGAATAAATGAAACCGTTCTTATATCAAGTAGCGTCTCTTTTTTACGAGAAATGGGGGGCGGAGGTCAGTCGTCTGGCCTTTGTTTTCCCAAACCGGCGTACGGGACTTTTCTTCCAAAAATATCTCTCGGAGGTAGCCGATATCCCCCTTTTCTCTCCGACAATCCTTACGATCAACGATCTCTTTATCCAGTTGAGCGGAAAACAATCCGCCGACCGGATCAGTATGCTTTTTACCCTGTACGACATCTACATCCGCCAAAGCGGTTCCACCGAGACTTTCGATGAATTCCTGTATTGGGGCGAGATGTTGCTCAACGACTTCGACGATATTGATAAGTACATGGCAAATGCCCGCATGCTATTCAGTAACGTGACGGACCTACGGGAGATAGAGAATGATTTCGATTTCTTAAGTGATGAGCAGATCGCCGCTATCCGTAGTTTCTGGTCCAGTTTTTATCCCCGGGGCGATACGCCGAACCAGCAACAGTTCTTGGCGGTCTGGCAAGTGCTATACGATCTCTATGAGGAATTCCGTGCGACCTTGGCCGCCGAGGGAAAAGGTTACGAGGGCATGATCTTCCGGGAGGTCGTGGAAAGCATGGAACGGGGCGAGTCTCCGGATTTACCTTACGAGCAAATTGTCTTTGTCGGTTTGAACGCCTTGTCCGTATCGGAAGAACGTTTCTTAGCCCAGTTGCAGAAGCGGAAGATAGCGGATTTCTATTGGGATTATGTATCCGATAAGGTAACCGATCCGGATAATAAGGCCTCTTATTTCGTCTCCCGTAACCGGAAGAGCTTCCCTTCCTCGATGAAATTACCCCCCGAGGAGAAGGTAAAGACCGAGATCGAGGTGATCGGCATCCCTTCCGGTATCGGGCAGGCCAAGCACGTCTACACCCTGTTGAGCGATTGGTGCAAGGAAGCGGAGATGAGTTCGGAAGAAGCCCTGCGTACGGCGGTGATCTTGCCCGATGAACATCTGCTGATCCCGGTGCTGAACGCCATACCGGAGCAAATCCGGCGTATCAACGTCACGATGGGTTATCCCTTGGCGGGAACCCCGGTCGCCTCGTTGATCGAGTATATCTTGGCGTTGCAGAAGAACGTACGCTACATAGACCGGAATCCGTTGTTCTATTTCCGCGACGTGCTGCCGGTATTGAACCATCGCTACATCCTCTCCACCTCACCGGAGATTATTTCCTCCTTGGTGAAAGAGATCACGGAGAACAACAAGATCTATATCTCGCATACGGAGTTAGGGAAAACGCCTTTGCTAGAAATCCTGTTCACGCCGGTGACCGGGGTGGAGGCCTTCTCGGACTATCTGATCAAGGTGTTGGAAGAGCTGAACAAGGTTATGTCCGCCCTTTCCGATGAGGAAGAGGAGGACGCACCCCAGCGGACGAACGATTTGGAGCAAGAGTTCATCTTCCATTATTTCACCACGGTAAACCGCATGAAAGAGGTAATGAAAGACGCTCGTATAGAGATGAAAATAGATACCTTCTTCCGCCTATTGAAGCGGGTGACTGATACGATCACGATCCCCTTCCACGGCGAGCCGCTTTCCGGCCTCCAGATTATGGGTGTGCTCGAGACCCGTGCCTTGGATTTCGACCGTCTGATTATCTTATCCATGAACGAGGGTATTTTCCCGCAGCGGAAAGCGGCGAACTCCTTTATCCCTTATAACCTACGCAGGGGTTTCGGGTTGCCTACCTACGAGCATCAAGATAGCGTATGGGCCTACCATTTCTATCGTTTGATAGAGCGTGCCAGCCACGTGAGCCTTTTATACGATACCCGCAGCAACGGATTGCAGACGGGAGAGGTAAGTCGCTTTGTCCACCAGCTGCATTATCATTATGAGGTGCCGATGCGAGATAAATTGGTGGTCTATAACGTATCTTCCTCCAAGACCCCGCCATTGGCCGTGCCGAAAAGGGAGGATATCATGCGCCGTTTAGACGCTTACCGGAAAGGGGGGAGCAAGGCGATCTCGGCGAGCGCTATCAATACGTATCTGGATTGCCCGTTGAAATTCTATTTTTCCGTCGTGGAAGGTATCCGAGAAGAAGAGGAGGTGAGCGAGACGATCGAGAGCGATGTATTTGGAAGTATCTTGCATAAGGTGATGGAGGAACTTTACAAGCCGTTCCAAGGGAAGATGGTTACCGTGGATTTGCTGAAAGCGATCCGTAAGGATACGGCCTTGCTTACCGGAGCTATCGCCCGGGCTTTCGCCAGCGAGTTTTTCAAGACAGAGGTGGTTCGTTCCCTTACCGGACAAAACTACCTGATCGGCGAGATGATCCGTAAATACGTGGAGAAGATCTTGGAGCGTGACGGCAAGCTGACCCCTTTCGTTTACATCGAGTCCGAGCGTAAGATAAACGGCTTGATCAGCCTTTCCGACCATTCCGAGATCCGGTTGAAAGGCTTTATCGACCGTGTGGACGAGGTTCGCAACGCTATCCGTATCATCGATTACAAGAGCGGTAGCGGAACTACGACTTTCAGTAGTATCGAGAGCCTATTCAACAAGGAGGAGAAAGATCGTGCGAAAGCCGTGATGCAGGTATTCATGTATTGCTGGATGTACGCCCATCTCGCCGAGAACAAGGGAAAGACGATACAACCGGGCATTTATTACGTCCGTTCCCTTTTCGCCGATCCGTTCGACCCATCTGTCTACCACCGTATCGAACGGGGGAAGTCGGAGAAGGTAGAGGATTTCTCCGGTTATGCCCAAGCGTTCGAGGAGGGGTTGCGAGGCTGCTTGGACGAGATCTTCAATCCAGAAATTCCCTTTACGCAAACCCCTACGGGGAAGGCTTGTTCTTATTGTCCGTTCAAGGGTATTTGCGGTAAGTAGCATTTGTCCCGGTACTTCTGGGAGAGTACCGGAGTACTCCTTGCAAAGTACTGTGGTATTTCTCCGGATAGTACTGGAGTACTCCTTACAAAGTACTGCGGTACCTCTTAGGCAGTACTGCGGTACTTCTTGCGAAGTACTGAGGCGAGGCTTACTGATGAGGAAGCAATTCCACTATCTTTTCCAAAAAGATCTGATCAGTCTCATCGAAACTATCCGGTTGATCACTGTCTATATCAAGGACAGCGATTACCTTATCCTTCCATATCACGGGAACTACGATCTCAGAGCGTGACGCCGAGCTACAGGCGATATGTCCCGGGAAAGCGTCTACGTCCGGTACGATGATCGTACGGGTCTCCTTCCAGGCCGTGCCGCATACCCCTTTTCCGTATTTGATTCGTGTACAGGCGATAGGGCCTTGAAAAGGCGCTAATACCAACTGATTGTCTATGACCCGGTAGAAACCTACCCAAAAGAAACCGAAAGTCTGCTTGAGTGCCGCGGCGACGTTCGCCATGTTAGCGATTAGGTCGGTCTCGTTACCTACCAATGAGGCGATTTGCGGGAGCAATGTCTCATACATCTCCTGTTTATCACCGTTTTTAATCCGTAGTTCCTCTGCCATATTTAAACTATTATAAGGTCGCGAATATACGAAACTTGTTTACATATGAATGATTTTTGCAGAAATAACTAAGCGAAATTATATGTCAGAGTCAGTGACTTTAAAAAGTTATTTTTACGAAGTACTAATCCCTTCGTCGCAGAAGAACACTTCAAGTCCCATAGAAGATATACTTCATCACGTAAGTAAGTATATCTTTTATGAAAAAGCTTGCGCTTTACAAATGTTTCAATCCACGCACCCACACGGGGTACGACCCCTGTATAAAGTTACATATTATAAGTCAATAAATTAGACCTATTAATATGCGAATTCTCATTTTTATTTCAGCTTAATGGCTGCAATCGCCTTATAGACGGGTTAATCTGCTAATTATTAAGGGGTGCGAAAATACTACTTTTTTCGTAATACTCCACATTCGCATAAATTATATGATAAGAGCATTATTAACTTTGTAAGCAGTTTCAACACCTATCACTTTTACCCTTTTATTCTCGTTTTTATTGAGAATATAAAATCTAACGCTATCAAGAGACATATCAATAATACGCTTGATTCGTTCAATCAAGAGACAATATTGTGCTTCTGTCACCTCACACTCAAAGACAGAATTCTGTACCCTTTGGCCATAATCTATGCAAGCCTTAGCCACATGTCGTAGGCGGCGAGCTCCTTCTTTGCTCGTAGTATCCACATCATAAGTCACAAGAATATGCATAATCGTAAATCATTTTATTAGAAATACCGGATAATTATCAATATCTTGCCTGATATATCTTGCCATCAACATGGCCTGTACATAAGGCAGAAGCCCTATCTCTATTTTTTCATTAAGATAAGGATGGATTATCACCTCCCTTTTCCTTGCCTGCCATGCGGAAATAAATGTCTTTTTCCCTTTATCCGTCATAACAACCCCATTATCACCTTGAAACAAAAAATCCTTGGATGTTATCTGTCTTTTATTAATCAACGACAAGACAAAACGATCACCAAGATAGGCTCGCAATTCTTCCATCATATCCAATGCTAAGGATGTACGTCCCGGACGAAGTGTATGGAGAAATCCTACGTATGGATCAAGGCCAACTGTTTCGAGTGCGGCAGATGTATCATTAGCAATCAAAGTATAAGCAAAAGACAACATGGCATTCACTGCATCTTTAGGAGGACGGCGATTCCGGCCATGAAACGGGAAATCAGCCTTCTGATTAAGTATCAAAACAGGCAACACTTCAAAATAGGCATTTGAAGCCATGCCTTCATACCCTATTAGGGTCGTCTTATCTTGGGTCGCCAAAGCTTCACGCTTGGCATGTTCCAACACTTGTACCGCCCGATTAATGTTTTCATTCTCTCCATAATCACGAATATATCTCTTTAATATATTACGATAGTTTTGAATCTTACCACCAATCATCAGTCGTGCCACATGTAATGACCAGGATTCATCATCCGACAATTGATATTGTCTCTTGCGTAACAGTACATTCCCTTTCGTTGCGTCTGTACCCTGCTGATAAATCTGCCATGAGGAGATAGGAATGTAAGTGATATGCTATTGTCACTGCACAATTTCATCACGCCCGGACTTGCGCCCATATATCCGAACGTCACAATGCCTTCTATGTTTATCGCAGGAATACGGAACACTTCCTCTTGCTTGACTGATACTACGACATTCTGCCCATCCTTACTCAGATAGGCTTCAGGTGTCGTCACATACAAAGTATTCAACAATTTTCTCATGTATATAAGTGTTTATTGAGGTAAGTATCTACCGTGGTACAATTCTTGGCTATCGTCGGCATACAGATTTCTTTCAATGAGCATTTGTCGCAATGTCGTTCATATTTTGCTTTTGGGATAACAGCCTTACTGAATATTTCATGCATATCCCTGGCGCATTGTCTGACGATATTGCGCAACTCATCTGTTATAGCCACCTCTATCCGATGACGAAGTTCTCCATAAAAGAACACACCGTAGGGTATATGGATTGCGTACATTTCTTCAAGACACATTGTTTGTGCCGCCAACTGCACTTCATCCACTTCATCCTTTTTGGGTCTGCCATGCTTATACTCCACAGCCACCGGTCGCCAACGTCCTGGATATTTAGGATGCAAGATCGTATCTTCCAAAGATGGAGAAGGTAGCAACTCTATGGCATCGGAAATGCCATAGAGCCCCAACTCACGCGAAGCGATATTCACTGCACGCAATGTTATTTGATCTCCACATTTCTGTCTATAGAACGGGTCATCCACATGTTTATGCAGAATCTGTCCCTCTATGGTGAGACGGTTATCATCCCATTGCTGCTCAATGTGAATCAAAGCCCATTGCCGGGGACAGAACCTGAAGTGCTGAATCCCCGACAACATGAGCATATCGTCTTCGCTATACATTGTCTTTTGTTTTATATCAGTTCCTCTACAGTAACATTTGATGGGACATGTTCCTTGTCTATCGTGACATGGTAATCACCGAATGAACGTGGTGCTCCATCGCACACCTTCTCTACCTTAACCAAGTCAAATAGTTTGTTGGCAGGGGCATTACCCAATACAGAATCATGTTTGAAAACAATCAATTTCTGTGCACTCATCAATCCGCGTGCAGCCGAACGATCCATATCGAACATGTTCTTCAGGGCTTCCCAGAACAGCGCAAGGTCTTCTTCTGAAAAGCCTGTTTGTTGGGCAAGGTTGGCAGAAATGAAGCCGTGACAGATGTAGAGACCGTAAGGTACGGTAAATTTCCGTCCTTGTATTCCTACCTGCGATTCATATGTTTTTTCTTCATCACGAGCTGCGCATACAGTTAATGCATGCTCTTCAGAAACAACCATATCTTTTGAACGGGCAAACGTCATCTGAACCGCTCCTCTTACTTGTCCAGCATTCGCTCCTGTTGAAAGGACAGCGCCAAAGGTCCTAACATCAAAGAAACGTTTACACATAGCTTCTCTACCTGTAGATACTTTATCAGCAGGGGCTTTTCCCTTTTCAAGTTTTATACCAAGGTCTTCATACGTCTTACGAATTTCTCCGTTAATAAAAACCTCTTCGCCCGAAAATTCCTTGGATTTAACAAGTATATCGTTACCAACTTGTCCGGATTTTGCTACTTGCACATAATTGCGTACTTTGCGTTTAAGGCAAACATCTGTAACAAGCCCCATACCTGTTTCGGCATCCACACGAGGAAGATTACCTGCATCTGGGTCTCCATTCGGGTTACCGTCCTGTACATCAAAGATGTAAATGAAATCGATTCTGTTTTTAATTTCTGACATAACTATATGTTTTTAATTGTTTGTTATTACTCTTCTGTTTCTTTGTATTCTCTATGATTTTTCTGATGATAATAACCGAGGAAAAATCGTCCTTGATCATTCAGATCTAATGTGTTTGGAAAATCGTGTATTAAGGCTATAATCTCTTTCTTTTGATTATCAAAAAAATTAGCAAGCCCTTTCTTATCTTTTAATAATTTACTATAATGACTATTTGACAATTTAAGAATTGTCGAGAATACAGCTGATGGAGTTGCTGAAGCAGCGTTCATATAACTTGAACGAATAGTATCTTGTTTATTTGCTGCATATTGGAGGTTTTCTAATACAGCAAACAGCCTTCCACAAAGATACCCTTGATTTTGATTTTCTTTGTCTAAC
>ERZ859817.693-NODE-693-length-18509-cov-2.009375_pt1 | contig 18509 bp, 16 predicted proteins | sample MGYA00509986_ERZ859817 | MGnify/ENA primary metagenome ERZ859817 (study PRJEB30046, sample SAMN00715155) | human gut metagenome | study: EMG produced TPA metagenomics assembly of the A metagenome-wide association study of gut microbiota in type 2...
ATGCGGGGGCGCCGGCCAGTGCGGCGGCAGATGGCAGTCGTGCCGCAGGTAAAAAAGTTGTTTTGCAGAAAGCTGAAATTATTTTCTGTCGCAGTCTGCATCTTTTTTAAAGATGACCACCAGTAGTCATGGTTGCCGCGCAGAATGATTTTGCGCCCGGGCAGGGCGGCGATCCAGTTCAGGTCGGTCAGCGCGTCTTGCAGGTCCATGGCCCATGAGGTGTCGCCGCAGATGATGACGGTATCGTCGCTCCGGATAAGTTGATGCCAGTTGGCTGCAACCTTGGCGGCGTGGTCTGCCCAGTGTTCGCCGAAGATTTCCATAGGCTTGGACGGAGGCTTTCCGGAAAGGTGCAGGTCGCCGATAGCGTAAATTTTCATGAATTATGCTCCATTTTTGCTGCTTAATGTTAACTTAATGTTAGCTTATTTTAAGAAGGAATGCAAGGAATTGCTGACAGGGTTGACCTCAGCGCGAGAATAAATGCCTGTGTTTACTACTAAAGTCTGATTAATCCGTTTAATATAGATATGAAGGCTGAATTAGGATGCGAGAATCTTTTTCCTTTCTATCTCTGGTTGCTGTTGCCGCTTTCAGCATTTTTATACAATGAAAGTATCAAAACGCAGGGGAGGGGCAACTATGACAAAGCAGCAGGATTTCAGTATGTGGTCAGTGAATTTTATTTTGTTTTGCCTGGCTAATTTTTTGTATTATGGAGCTTTTTATTTGTATATTCCGGTATTGCCGCAGTATGTGGAGATGTTGGGCGGTACACCTGCCGATATCGGGCTGGTTGGTGGCGCTTTCGGGCTGTCGTCCTTTATTATACGGCCGTATTTGGGTAAACTGGCCAACGAATGGGGTCGTAAGCGTATGATGCTTCTGGGTACGATTTCTTTTGCACTGTTGTTTCTGCTGTTCGGCAGAGTTACCGGCGTGGTGCCGCTGGTCGTACTCAGGCTTGCGCATGGTGTTTGTCTGGCGATGTATCTGGCGGCATCGGCTGCCTATATAGCCGATTATGCGCCGGTAGACAGGCGCGGCGAGGTGCTGGGGATTTATCAGACCTGCAGTGTGGTTTCTATGGCTGTTTTTCCAGCAGCAGGCATTTGGATACTTCAGCATACACAAAGTTATCCTTTTTTGTTCAACGTGACTTTTGTTACGGCATTAGTATGCTTTTTCGTGTTACTGCCGCTCAAGGAAACGAATCCTGTTTATGACCAGGAACAAAAACTGGATCTGCTGCCGATTTTCAGGCGGCGGGTAATTTTTATGTCTTCGCTGTGCCTTTTGGGTGCATCACTGGTCTATGGCGCGATTCTTACTTTTTTACCGATTTATGCGCAGCAGCGGAATATAAGTGATTATGGTATTTTTTTCGTAGTCTATGCTTTGGCGACGATGGGCAGCAGGGTCTTTGCCGGTAAGCTGTCCGATCATGTCGACAGGCGTCTGGTGATTTTGCCGTTTTCACTTTTGGTTGCACTGGCGGCTATGTGTTTCTTTATTATGGATAACGTTTGGACGCTTGGGCTGATCGCAATATTATTCGGACTGGGATATGGAGCTTTAGTGCCGGCGCTTACTGCACTGGTCGTTGATGTTACCCGGCCGGAAGAACGTGGACCGGCACTGGGTTTTTTTACTGCTTTTATTGAAGTCGGCATCGTCGTCGGCGCTATGGGTCTGGGGTTTATTACCGAGATATTGGGCTATGCCAATATGTTTGCATTGTCAGGTATCATCGTACTGGTGATCACACTGGCATTTTGGCTGTTGGTGCAGCAGCGTCATACTATTAAGCTGGAGGGAGAGTAAGCAGGCTCCAGATGAGCGCAGAGCATTAAAAGCCGCGCCTGCAGTGCGTACTAGGCAGATGGGGAAGAAAAGACTTGAAACTCCGCGGATTTGTGATATAATGGTTAAAGTATTTGCAGAATGAACAAATTCGGTGAAGCGGAGTAGTAACCACAGATCCCTGTTGCAGAAAGTTGACGGCAGCTGCGAGTCAATACGGGAGCAAGGTGAACTCGCCGTGGAGGAGCCGCGTCAAAAGCGCGGACGCATAACCGGCGTTACAGGTTTTGAGTGGCCGAGATTTTTTTTCGGCAATCAGGGTGGTACCGCGAAAGCTATTTCGTCCCTGGCCTAACAGCCGGGGACTTTTTTATTTGCCGCGCTGCGGTGGTAAGCAAATTTTAGGAGGTTATGAGAAGAATGATCGAAGAAAAGTATACTCCCCATGCCATAGAAAGCAAATGGCAGAAATATTGGGAAGATAACAAGGCATTTAAAACTGATATTGATGCAGGCAAACCCAAGTCTTATGTGCTGGAAATGTTCCCGTATCCTTCGGGCAACCTGCATATGGGGCACGTACGCAATTATTCCATCGGCGACGTAGTTGCCCGCTTCCGCAGTATGAACGGTTTTAACGTGCTGCATCCGATGGGCTGGGATTCTTTTGGTATGCCGGCTGAGAATGCCGCGATCAAACATGGTATCCACCCTGCTAAATGGACGATGGAAAATATCGCCAACATGACCCGTCAGCAGAAGGAACTGGGACTGTCCTATGATTGGGACCGCGAAGTTGCCACCTGTAAGGAAGATTACTATAAATGGACCCAGTGGTTCTTTGAGCTGTTTTATAAGCGCGGTTTGGCCGTCAAGAAAAAATCTGCTGTCAACTGGTGTGGTGAATGCAACACTGTTTTGGCTAATGAGCAGGTTATCGACGGACGCTGCTGGCGCTGTGACCATGAGGTCGTCAAAAAAGATCTGGAACAATGGTTCTTCAAAATTACCGATTATGCGGAAGAACTTTTGGATGATTTGAAACTTTTGAACGGCTGGCCGGAACGCGTTAAGACGATGCAGAAAAACTGGATCGGGCGCAGTGAAGGTCTGGAATTCAGCTTTGACGTGCCCTGCATCAAGGCTAAGCTACCTGTTTACACTACCCGTCCGGATACGGCATTTGGCGTTACCTTCGTGGTCCTGGCTGCCGAGCATCCAATGGTAGAGCAGTTGTGCCGTGATAATCCGAAGGCAGACGAGATCAGGGCTTTCTGCGCCCGTGTGCGCAACCAGTCCGATATTGAACGTACTTCCAGCGAGTCGGAAAAAGAAGGTATCTTTACCGGGAAATATGCTGTCAATCCTTTCAATGGCCGCCAGGTAGAGATCTGGGTCACCAACTATGTCCTGTACGATTATGGCACCGGAGCTGTTATGGGTGTACCTACAGGTGATCAGCGCGACTGGATGTTTGCCGATAAATACGGTCTGGATAAGATCGTTGTCGTTACTCCTAAAGACCAGGAATTAAAAGTTGAAGATATGACTGCCGCCTATGAAGAAAAAGAGGGCGTGCTGGTAAATTCCGGCAAGTTCAGCGGCATGGAGATGCATGCTGCAATCAAAGCTATTATGGATTATGCGGAAGAACAGGGCTTTGGTTCCCGCCATGTCAACTACCGTCTACGCGACTGGCTCATCAGCCGTCAGCGTTATTGGGGGGCTCCGATCCCGATTATTTACTGTCCTGACTGCGGCGAAGTTCTGGTGCCGGAAGCAGAGCTGCCGGTACGTTTACCGGCAGACGTCAAGTTTGATGCGGGCAGCGTTTCACCGCTGGCAACCAGTGAAAGCTTTGTTAACTGCACCTGCCCCAAATGCGGTAAGCCGGCCCGCCGCGAGACCGATACTATGGACACTTTCCTGTGTTCTTCCTGGTATTATCTGCGGTATACCGATCCGAAAAACGATACTGCTCCATTCAGTAAAGAAGCTGTTGATTACTGGGCTCCGGTCGATCAGTACATCGGGGGTATCGAGCATGCGATCCTGCATTTGCTGTATTCACGTTTCTTTATGAAGGTATTGCGTGACGCAGGCCTTGTAAAATACGACGAACCATTTACAAACCTGCTGACTCAGGGCATGGTCATTAAAGACGGTGCGAAAATGAGTAAATCTTTAGGTAATGTCGTTTCTCCGGAAGAGATCATTTCCAAATACGGTGCCGATACTGCTCGTCTGTTTATTATGTTTGCTGCTCCGCCTGAAAGAGAGTTGGAATGGAGCGATCAGGGCGTGGAGGGTTCCTTCCGTTTTATCAACCGTGTCTGGCGTATCGTCAGCCACTTCCAGGGTGAGCTGGCCCAAAAGGTCACCGGCTATGATACTTCAAAACTGGATGAAGCTGATAAAGAGCTGCGCCGCGTGCTGCATAATACGATCAAAAAAGTTACCGACGATATCGAGCAGCGGTTTAATTTCAATACTGCAATCAGTGCGATGATGGAGTTGGTCAATGCTTTATATGTTTATAAGGAAGCTCAGAAAAATTACAATGCCGGTCTGGTTTATGAAACCGTTTCCGCTTTGCTGCGGTTGCTTGCTCCTTTCGTACCGCACGTAACCGAAGAATTGTGGCATGGCGTCATCGACGCTGACAGCAGCGTGCATGCACAAAGCTGGCCTAAAGCCGAGGCAGAGGCCATGAAGGTCGATAATGTCGAGATCGTGCTGCAAGTCAACGGTAAGGTCAAAGGCCGTTTGGTTGTACCTGCGGAAGCCGGCAGGGAAGAACTGGAAAAACTGGCTTTGGCGGATGAACATATCGCTGCTATGGTCGATGTCGGCAAGATCGTGAAGATCGTCTGCGTACCCGGACGTTTGGTCAATATTGTTGCCAGACCTTAAATCGCAGAAAAAAATTAAATAGCTGGATCAGTAAGATCAAATCATAAAGACGCTATGGCAGAGTTCCTAAGGTATAACGAATTTATTGTTGACCTCAGGAACTCTGCTTTTTTGCGTTTTAAAGGGGCTGGATAGCGATGATGGAAAGATGGTATGCAGGTAAATGTGCCGCGGTTAAGTGCCAGGCAATTGCGTGAGCAGACTGCGCCGGTAAATGCAGGTGCAGCTGCTGAGGCAGCAGGCGCAAATACTTTGGTCTCGGTAAAGACTGCTGCTGAGAGTGGCAGGGGCACAGCAAAAGCCGGCGGCAAGGTACATTTGAATACGGCTACGGCTGCCGAACTGACAGCGTTGCCTGGGGTCGGTGATATTACCGCGCAGCGTATACTTGAGTATCGGGCGGCGCATGGGTTTGCCAGTATCGAGGATGTTATGAAGGTCAAAGGGATCGGTAAGGCCAAGTTTAGCAAAATGCAGCCTTATCTGGAGCTGTGATGCAGCGTCAGCTGGAACAGATCATTGTCGCCGCCACACTGGCATTTCTGCTTGGCTGCCACGCAGGGCTCAGTAAGCTGTTGCCGTTGATACCAGCATTGATACTGGCGGCACTTTTTCTGCTGCTGCTTGCCTGGTGCTGCCGCCAAAAGGCTGGAGTAAAGTTGTTGGCCGCGGCAGGTATTGGTTTGTGTTTTTGTTGTGGCGCTGCCAGCGGCAGCGGGGCCATGCGTCAGCCGCAGCTGCCTTTGCAGACTTTTACCGGTCAGGAAGTACGTATTTTCGGCAGAGTGGAAGCTGGCAGTGTCAAAGTAACGCCGCAGGGAACCAGTCTGGTGCTTGCCTGTCAAGCGGTGCAGACAAATAGTGCGGAACTTGGCAGCTCTTTACCCGATACAGCAATCGCAGTATCTGGTAAAGTACGTGTGTTCGTCCAAGGGCAGGATCTTAGCGAGAAAATAACCGGTGGCGTTATTGTACAGGGAACGCTTAAACCAATGACTGATTTCGCCAATCCGGGTGGTTGGGATAGCGGGCTGTGGAACGAATTGCAGGATTTACAGGGGCGAATGTCTATAAAAGGCAGTGAGCTGTATTTGTCCGGGGACGGACAAAGTATCAGGCAGTATATCGGCGGACTGGCTGCAGGGCTGCGTTCAAATCTGCAGCATACTGTACCGGGACAGGCCGGAGCTGTTTTAGCCGGTATGACTTTAGGGGGGTACGACGGTATCAGTGCGCAGACGCGGGAAGATTTTGCTGCTGTGGGATTGGCGCATCTGCTGGCTGTATCTGGTACGCATATAGCAGTGGTGACAGGCTTTCTGCTTGTACTGCTGCGGCGCCGTAACCACTGTACTATGGCGCTGCTGGCAGGGATTTTATTTTTTTATGCGGCTTTGTGCGGGTTCAAACCGCCTGTACTGAGGGCTTTGCTTATGTCGCTGGCACTATTTGGAGCCGGCGTTAGCGGCAGGCTGCCGCAGCGCAGTAATATTTTCTGTGCTGTGGTCATACTGTTGCTCTGCTATGAACCGCGCTGGCTTTGGGACGCAGGTTTTCAGTTATCATTTACCACAACAGCAGGGCTGCTGTATTTCTACCCGGTACTGAGCGGCCTGTGTACCCGTTACTTACCTGTGGGGATTGCCGAGATCCTGGCAGTATCTTTAACAGCACAGCTGGCGGCTTTGCCGTTTTTGATCCATTATTTTCATCAGCTTTCACTGAGTGGGCTGGCAGCTAATCTGCTTCTAGTACCGCTGCTGGAACTGGCACTACTGCTGACACTGGCGGGGTATGCCCTCCTGCCGGGATTTTGGGTGGGGAAGCTGCTGTTTTTACTGGCAGGGCTTTTACTGCACCCCTTGCTGAATATCATTCACTGGCTGGCATCCGGCGGCTGGGCAACTGTCACTGTTGGCAGCTGGCCTCTTTTATGCGGCGCTGTCTATTATTTACTGTTGTTGCTGCTTTTCGGCAGCAGCGACTGGGATGATTTCACTGCTTGCGAAAGACGGTTGCTGATCGGTTTATGCTGCTGTATGCTGGTGGGGATCGGGCTTTATGATAAATTCAGGCCGCAGCCTCTGACCGTACATTTTATCGACGTGGGACAGGGGGATGCGGCACTGGTCGTAACACCGCAGCGTCAGACGCTGCTGATTGATACCGGTGGTCTGCGTGGTGACTATGATACGGGCAGCCGTATCGTTCTGCCCTATCTGCGTTACTGGGGATTCGCAGTCTGGATATGCTGCTTTTAAGCCACGGACACCACGACCATGCAGGAGGAGCGGCCGCAGTAGCTAAAAATATACCTATACGCAGGCTCATTATGCCTCAGGAACAGCCTTCAGCAGATATACAGGCACTGCTGAAGAATACCAAAGCGCAGCTTATATATGCCGAGAGCGGCACAAATTATTCCCTGGGCAATACTGCAATACAGATCATCAGCGCGCCTGTCGGCAGCGCTGACAGCGATGCAAATGAAAGCTCGCTGATCGTGAGGGTTGTATCTGCTGACGGCAGCATTGTTTTTACAGGTGATGCAACAGAAACGGAGGAACTGCTGGCAGCGGGGCAGATTCAGCCCGGTCAGGTATTGAAGGTCAGTCACCATGGCAGTAATGCTTCTTCTTCAATGCCGTTTTTAGCGGCAGTCAGTCCGCAGCTGGCGGTTATCTCAGTCGGTGCGGCCAACAGCTACGGCCATCCTGGCAGTGAAACGCTGCAGCGTCTGGCAGCCTGCGGGGTTCAGGTGCGGCGTACAGATCAGGACGGAGCGCTTAAAATCACTTTTGACGGCAGCCAGGTAAAATGTTATAGTTATCGGTATCAGAGGAATTTTTTTAGTGGCTTGAAGGAGTACAAACATGGAAATCACGGCAGAAAAAATTATGCAGCAATTAAGTGCCGGTACACAGGTAGCTGGTGTAATCGCAGTGTTCGGCGAAGAAGGCTATTATAAAGATAAAATAGCCGCCGCTTTACCGCGGGCTGTTTTTGGCGACGCCGCGCCGGAAGACAGGGAAATAACTGTTTTTGAGCGTGATACGGATATAAAGGAAATATCTGCTGCTGTCAATACCTACCCTTTTTTCTCAGGACGCAGTCTGGTTATCATTAAAGATGAAAAGCTGTGGGGAGGTAAGGATGGCGGCGAAAAACGCAAACAGCAGCAGGAAGAGCTGGCAGAACTGCTGGCTGATGTACCTGAACATTGTCAGGTACTGCTGTTAGGCGAAAAAATCGATAAACGCGGTAAACTTTATAAAAGCCTGCTTAAAACTGCTGCGATGGTGGAATGCAAGTCTCTCAAATCCTATCAGCTGAAGCCCTGGCTGGACGAACAGGCTGCGCTGCGCGGCTGCCGTTTTGATTATGAAGCGTCACAAACGATCATGGAATATCTGTCGGTAACTGACAATGCGCCGCTGCTGCTGCTGGAACAGGAAATCGAAAAACTATCGGTTTACGCCGGTGAACGTAAGATTTGGACGAAAGATGATATCGAGCAGACTTTCGCTGCGTTGCCTGAAGTTTCGCGCTTTGCGCTGCTGAACGCCATTGCCGAAAAGAAGCTGGGGCAGACTTTGGAGCTTTTGGGTGAAGAACGTAAGCACGGTAATACTGTGCTGGCGCTATGCGGCCTGGTTTCGTTCCAATTGCGACGTCTTGGACGTGTCAAAGAACTTCTGAAGGAAGGGCCTCGCAGGCCGAGATCGCTTCAGAGTTAAAAGCCGCGCCTTTTGCTGTAAAAAAAATGGCGGAGCAGAGCCGCCGCTTTGGCTTGGGTGAACTGGAACGGGCACTTTTGGAACTATCACAGCTCAATATCGAAATCCGCTATGGCGGCCGGCAGTTTGAAAAGCTGGAAGAAATATTGATCCGGCTTTTGAGCAAGTGATATTTGGTGTTTGGTTAAAAAAAGTGTTTAAAGTTTGTTTTAAACACTGGACAAGCCTGACTGTTGTTTGTTATAATGATGGCGATAGATCAATGGGGATCTTTCTATTTTATTGCTTAAAAATAGGAAGGTCCTTTTTATATTTGTATTTCAGCTTCAGCATTGGGAAAGGAGCGCGGCACAGTGCCGCAAGTGATTGCTATGATGAACAAAGAAATGTTGTATTACATTAACCCTGAACAGCAAACCCCGGAGGAACTGAAGGCTTTGCTGGAAATGCACCCGGAAATCAAATTTGTTTCTTTTATGGGTGTTGACTTTGCCGGTAACGATACCGACGAAAAAGTGCCCATCAATTTATTTATCGAAGATATCAACAGCTTCCTGGAAGGTATGGCTGCTCAGACTGATGGTTCTTCCGTTGTTTTGCCGGGCATTGCTACTTTAAATAACGCCCGCGTCGATATGAAGGTCGACAAAAGTGTCAACTGGTATATTGATTATAATTACGAGCATTTTGATGCTCAGACAGGTAAAATGGTCGGAACCCTGCGCATACCCTGTTTCCTGATCCACAACGAAATCTTTGTTGATTCCCGTTCGATCCTGCAAAACAGCCTGGATTATGTGGAAGCACAAATGCTGGAAATGTTCAAAAAACATCCGCAGATAGCAGGTCTTGAACATGTTGACCTGTCTCAGATCGAAAAACTGGTCTTTACCTGTGCTACCGAGCTGGAATTCTGGGTCAAATCTCCGCGTGAAGACGCACCGATCGAAGCCCTTTCTTCTTCGCAGATGATGCAGGAGCAATACTGGCAGCGTACCCGCGGTAACGTGCGTACCGCTTTAGAACAGACTATAGAAATGATGGAAGCTTATGGTCTGGAACCGGAAATGGGCCATAAAGAATGCGGCGGCGTACGTGGACAGATCGACGGCGCAGGTCATATGACGCATGTTATGGAACAGCTGGAAGTAGACTGGAAATTTAACGTCGGTCTGCAAACTGCTGATAACGAACTGCTGGCCCGCATTATAGTTAAAGAGGTTTTTCGGATGAACGGTCTGGAAGTTTCCTTCCAGGCTAAACCGATCCCCGGCGTTGCAGGAAGCGGCGAACATACCCATGTCGGTATTGCCGCAAAACTCAAAAATGGTAAAATGGTCAATCTGTTTGCGCCCGGCGATATGAAAGCGGATTTTCTGTCTGCTATCGGTTACGGTTCAATGATGGGCCTTTTGAAGAACTATGAGGTCATCAATCCTTTTATTTCAGCTACGATCGATTCATTGAACCGCTTGAAGCCAGGTTTTAAGCCCCTGTCTGTATCGTTACCTCTTTGGGTATCAGTCCGCAGGTCCCTTCCCGTAACCGTACGATTCTGGCAGGTTTGATCCGCGATATCGACAGTCCGATGGCGACCCGTATAGAAATGCGTTCGCCTAATCCTTATACTAATACCTATATTGCTATCGCTGCTTTCTATCTGGCAATGTGGGATGGAATCAAGGCTTGTGTGGAATCAGGCAAAAATTTGAAGGAACTGGAAGCCGAATTGTCCAAAAAGGCCGGCGTTGAAGGCTTCTATCTGGAAAAAGACCGCGAATACCGTAGCGAAGATGATGTTTTTGAAGACTTCAGCGAGGAAGAACGCAGCCGTCTGTTTGGTAAACCGCCTGCAACTGTGTGGGAAAATATGTGCGGCTTTAATAAATATCCCGAAAAGAAAGCTGCTCTTACCAGCGGCAATATCCTGCGCGCAGAATTTATCGATTCTTTTGCCAAAGGTGCCTTGGTTCGCTGGCAGACCGAGCTCTTAAACAGGATCATCCCCGAATTCCATGCTGAGATCGTGGCAATGAAATGTCTGCATGACACTGGCTTCTATAATAAATGTGACGATGAGCTGTGGGAGAAGATCGCAGCGCTGCGTGTTATGTTGGCTAAAGATTCTGTCGAGGCTCCGTGTATCTTTACTATGATCCGCGATGCTTTTAGCCGCGGCGATTTTGATGCCGCCTCCAAGTTAAAGCTGGAAATGGTAAAAACAATGGAGAAGCTGAGAAGCTGTTATCACGATTACAAGCAAAATATCATCGACTGATAAAACATATACGTTTTGGATCCGCCGGAAAATATTATCGGCGGGTCCTATTATTTTTCACAAAATGTTTTCTTGACTGGAGCGCAGACCAGACCTATATAATTTAAACAAGGAAAAAGAAGAGGGCGCTGTTGTCGTCCTTTTCCGCAATGATATCAACATTTTTTACGGAACTGCTTTTTATGCGGCAGGTAATTACGGTCTTTTGGGAGCGGTATAGCTTGGCATAAAACAGTATGGTAGCGGGAGAGAGGGGAAAAAATGAGATGGAGTAAAGCTTTTTCAAAAACTGGCCTGCTGGCATTGATGCTTGCCGTGGTCGGGATCGGTATCTTTTTTTATGAACGTCAATATTGCGGCGCCGAACAGCCTGCGCGTTACGAGCCGCAGCAGCTGCGGCAGGGGATTACTGCCGACAGTAAAACCTCGCGGACTATTATGTGGCAGACGCATGCGCCGGAAAGCGATGCCTGGGTGGAATATAAGCTGCAGGGCGAAAATGAGCTTCACAGGGTGCGGGCGCAGGGCAAAGAATTTGCAACAGATTCAGGGACGGTTTATCAGCAAAGTGTGACGCTGACAGCTTTGGAGCCGGGAACTGTTTATGAATACAGGGCTGGCGGCGGCAAAGAATTTTCTGCCTGGCAAACGTTGAAAACAGATACCGGAGGCGCTTTTACGGCTTTGATCTTCGGCGATTCGCAAAGCCTTGATTATAATGTCTGGCGTAAGACTGCCGCTTATGCTTACAGTCACGATCCGGAAGCCGCCTTTTTCATCAATATGGGCGATCTTGTAGATAACGGCGAGCAATACAGCCAGTGGCGCAGTTGGTTCCGTGGAGCGTCCGGGCTGTTGCCGCAGATTCCGGTTGCTCCTATCAGTGGCAACCATGAAAATTATTCGCTGCAATGGAAACCTTACCGCGGCGATTTATATCTTAATTTGTTCGATCTGCCCCTGAATGGGCCGGAGGGTTTGCAGAAGCAGGCTTACAGCTATGATTACGGCGATGTGCATTTTTCTGTAATCGATACGCAGCAGGAGGAATTAAACGAGTGGAAGCCTGAACTGATCGCAAGTCAGGGGGGCTGGCGGGGGCGCGATCTGGCCGCCAGTGATAAGAAATGGAAAATCGTGTTGGTGCACCGTAATCTGTTCCGCTATCAGGACGGCAGACCCAATGAACTGGGCTCGGCACTTTTTCCGGTTATTGACCGTGGCAATGTCGATGTAGTTTTTTCTGCTCATAATCATACCTACGGCCGTTCTGCTCCGTTTAAAAACGGTAATGTGGCATCACAGGGAACGATCTATATTTCTTCGGGCCGCAGTGGTGATAAAACATGGGCCGGTTCGCGTGCCAAGCCGCAGGAGGTCGCTTTTGACGGCGTGCTTGACCAGCCTAATTATATGAAGCTGACTGTTAATGACGGCAAGCTGACAGTGACCAGCCTGAAGCAGGACGGCAAGCTGATCGATACGGTGACGCTGACGAAATGACAAGCTCTCGATTTTTTGATATAATGTTATTATTAACAAATCAACGAATGGAGTGACATCATGGCTAAAGACAGTTCTTTTGACGTTGTATCGCAGGTCGATATGCAGGAAATGGACAATGCGGTCAATCAAACGAAAAAGGAGATCGCCCAGCGTTATGATTTCCGCGGCAGTGATGCCAGCATCGAATTAGAAGAAAAATGTATCAAATTGGCAGCTGAAGACGAATATAAGCTGAACGCTATCATCGATATGCTGCGTGCCCGTATGGCTAAACGTGATATCCCGCTGCGCTGCCTGGAGCTGGGTAAGGTAGAGCCGGCATCCAAAGGCACAGTTCGCCAGACACTTACTATCCTGCAGGGTATACCGAAGGAAAAAGCCAAAGCGATCGTAGCCGCGATCAAAGCGACTAAATTGAAAGTCAATGCTCAGATGCAGGACGATCAGGTACGCGTCAGCGGAGCTAAAAAAGACGATCTTCAGGCTGTTATCCAAACGCTGAAAGCAGGCGACTTCGGCGTAGATTTACAATTCATCAATATGCGCTAAACTGGATTTTTATACTTCCTACGTAACGTAGGAAGTATTTTTTTATTTTATTGTTTTTGCCAGAGTTTGCCTATATAATAAATATAATCCATATTGCAAACTTGCAATAAATTTGGTGACAAGGAGCTGATTTGTTGAATTGGAGAAAGAGGTAAAGAGATTAAAGCTACATGGTTTCAATAATCTGACGAAAAGCCTGAGCTTTAATATGTACGACATTTGCTACACTAAGACGGTAGCAGACAGGGAGGCTTACCTGCAGTATATCGACGAGCAGTATAATGCCGACCGTCTTACGGAAATTTTAACAAATGTTTCCAACATTATCGGAGCAAACATTCTGAACATCGCCAAGCAGGATTATGAGCCGCAGGGCGCCAGTGTCACTATCCTCATTGCCGAAGGCTGTCTGCACAGCGTTGGTGCTGAAGATAACAGTTCCGCTCCGGGCCCTTTACCGGAAACAGTTTTAGCCCATCTAGATAAAAGCCATATCACGGTGCATACCTATCCCGAATATAACCCTATCGGTGGTATCAGTACCTTTCGGGCCGATATCGACGTATCTACCTGCGGTGAGATCTCACCGCTGAAAGCGCTTAATTATCTGATCCACAGTTTCGATACCGACATTATGACTATCGATTACCGTGTGCGTGGTTTTACGCGTGATATTACAGGACATAAACTGTTTATAGATCACAATATCACTTCAATTCAAGATTATATCCCTGAGCTGATAAAGGAACATTACCAGATGATAGACGTGAACGTGTATCAGGAAAATATTTTCCATACCAAGTGTAAGCTCAAAGATTTCGACCTTGATAACTATCTGTTCGGGCTTAGCAAAGAACAGCTGCATCCAGGCGAAGTAAAACGGATTGAGGCCAAGCTGCGTCATGAAATGGACGAGATCTTCTACGGCAAAAATATGGACCGCATCAATCTTTAAGGAGGAGTAAGTATGCTGGATTTATGGTTTTCTGAATTTCACGCTCCCGACGCCAAACTTTCGATTTTGGTCAAAGAGCAATTATATAGCGAGCAGACTCCCTTTCAGAAAATAGACTTTTTTGATTCGGAAACTTTTGGTAAATTTTTCACTTTAGACGGGCTGATTATGATTACCGAAAAGGACGAATTTATTTATCATGAAATGATCAGTAATGTGCCGATGGCAGTTAATCCGGACATCAAAAAGGTCTTGATCATTGGCGGCGGTGACGGTGGTACTGCACGTGAGGTCTGCCGCTTTAAAACAGTAGAGCAGGTAGATATGGTCGAAATCGATGAACGTGTCGTACGTCTGTGCCAGAAATATTTTCCACAGACTGCTTGTGCGCTGGATAATGATCCGCGGATCAATCTGATTTTTGGCGACGGGTTAAAATTCGTACAAGACGCGCCTGAGGGTGCATATGATTTGATACTCGTCGATTCTACAGATCCGCTTGGACCTGGCGAAGGTCTTTTTACGACCGAGTTTTACCGCAATTGCTACCGGGCGCTGAATGATAAGGGTATCTTGATCAATCAGCACGAATCACCTTACTATAAAGAATATGCGTATGAAATGCGCCGGGCGCATAAAAAACTTGCTTCGGTATTTTCCATAGCAACAGTTTATCAATTTTATATGCCTACCTATTCTTCTGGACACTGGTTGTTCGGGTTTGCTTCGAAAGGTCTTGATCCAGTGAAAGATGCTGACTTTAAACGCTGGTCTGAATTTGGGCTGCAAAATCGTTATTATAATCCCGGGGTACATCTCGGTGCTTTTGCTCTGCCTAATTATGTACAGGAAGAACTTCAAAAAGAAGATTAATGATTCGTAACAAGGTATTCAGGTTTGTCTGCAAAAGCGGCAACACATTTATTGTGTTGCCGTTTGTGATTTTATAACATAGATGGCTTTGTTTGAAAAATGTGTGATAAGATTATTTTTTTGTAATTTTATTTTAACAGTATTGCTGGATATATGTATGTGTGTTATGATTTATTTATAAAAATACAAGCAAAACTTTAAAGTGTATTTGCATAGTATTTTTGCTGTAAGAATAATAATTGGGTGAAGTTTTACCTGTAGAATTAAGAGGTGATAAATTATCAGATACAGTAAAGAATTTATGGAAGTCCATAAAAATAAGAATGGTGGGATAATGGTGAAGAAAGTAATTTTGTATTTATTAACTATGATCTTTGCACTCAGCACAGCTACGGCACTTGCTGCAGAACCTGCTGACGCTCCTGTGTCTATGCGTGAAAGAATGGAAAAAATCAGGGTGGAGAGCGACCCGGTATATCAGGCAGAAAAAGCCAAAAGAATGGAAAATATGCCTAAAGTAGCTGTGCTTTATGTAAATAATGCCGAGACTACTTATAATGACGAAGTAGATGGAGTGGTTTTAGGCAATTTGGAAAAATGCATCAATGATGATAAATATATTTATATCAATGGTGAACCATATATCGAAAAGTTAAACAAAGTTGGTATTGTTGATATTACTACGGCTGAAAGAGCCGATATAGTTGATGCTTTTGAAGGTGAAGATGTTGATTATGTCGTTTTTATTGAAGTGCAGCCGTTTATAGCAAGAGACAAAGTGACGTTCTTTACAGTTGGTAAAGATATAACGACTACTGTACCATTGAAAATCATTGATTTGGTAAATGGTAAATATTTATATAATGGCAAGTTTACTGAGAAAGCTTCCGACAGCACAATGATCGGCGGCATAGGTAATAAATCGGTTGCCATGAAAGCCCTGAATAAGATCAACGAACAGATCACTTCTGTTTTAACTGTCAGATTGCCGGAAGAAAAATCTGTTGCGGTAGCTGCTGATAAAAAATAGGTTCTATAATGAAAAAATATTTTGATAAAAGGCTTATGGGGGTCTTTTTAATGATATTTGTATTTTTTACTGCGGCCTGCGAAGCTGAAGCGGCTAAAAGCTTGCGACAGAAAAGCAGCGTGCTTTTGGTGTTTAACAATATCGCCGGAACACGTTATGATGAAAAGCTTACCCAAATAGCATTGGAAAAGCTGCAGAAGAAAATCGAAGGAATTTATCTTGAAATCGATGCTGAACCTTATGGTGAAAACTTCAAAGAAAAGTCATTCGAAAAAGCTTCATTTGCAGAATTGACGGCGCAGGTTGATGGCTGCGGGGCAGATTATTTTGTTTATACCGAGCTGCAGCCCATTACAAAAGAAACACATTTTAATTTTATATATTTTGATAAAAATGTGGAAACCGGGTTGGTTTTGCGGATCGTGGATTTAAAGAATGATAAAGAACTTTATAATAAAAAATATTTGATAAAAGCTGAAGATTCTACTGACTATTTCTTTATCGGCAGCGGATCAGTTGCACAGAAGGCGTTAGATGCCATACTGTTCAGAGCTGGCGAAGCGATTTCAGTCAAGCTTCCGCTTTAAAAATAATCTTTAACAGCCTCCAACAAGTTTTATTACTTGTTGGAGGCTGTTTTTTGTAAAACAGTTCGTTTTACAAACTTTACATTGATTTTACAAAACTGCGCTAACGGATTTTACTTTGCTGGGATATGCTATAGCCATAGTCAGAAAACTAAAAATAAATCATAAAAATTTTGGAGGCTATAGTGATGAAAATGAACAAAAAAGCAGCAGGTATTTTATTAGCAGCAATGAGTACGATGATTTTTACCGGCTGCGGCAGCAGTGAATCGGAAAAGAAGGCTGATAATGCGGCAGCAGGCAGTAAGATCGTTGTTATCTCCCGTGAGGATGGAAGCGGTACACGCGGTGCCTTTATAGAATTGTTCGGTATTGAGAAGAAGGATGCTGACGGCAAAAAAATCGACCATACTACTGATAATGCTGCCATTACCAATAATACTTCGGTCATGATGACTACTGTCGCCGGTAATAAAGAGGCTATCGGCTACATTTCACTGGGCTCTTTAAATGATACAGTAAAAGCGCTGAAAATCGATGGTGCAGAAGCAAGTGCAGCCAATGTAAAAAGCGGTGCTTATAAAATCGCCCGTCCGTTCAATATCTGTACGAAAGATGGTTTGAGCGAAGTTGCCCAGGATTTCGTTGCTTTCATTATGTCAAAAGAAGGCCAGGAGGTAGTAGCTAAGGCCGGCTGCATCGGCGATGACAAAGCTGCGCCTTATAAAGGAACCAAACCGGCAGGTAAAGTAGTTGTAGCAGGTTCGTCTTCCATAACTCCGGCAATGGAGAAACTGAAAGAAGCATATATGAAAATCAATCCGGCTGCTAATATCGAGATCCAGAGCAGTGATTCCACTACCGGCGTTAAATCTGCTGTCAGCGGTATATGTGACATTGGTATGGCTTCACGCGACTTGAAGAAGAGCGAGCTGGAACAGGGCTTAAAAGCAACTGTTATCGCTACTGACGGTATTGCGGTAATCGTAAACCCTCAAAATCCGACAGACGATATGTCAACAGAGGATATAAAGGACATCTTTACAGGTACAAAGACAATGTGGAGTGAAATAGCATGAGAAAATACAAAGAGAAGATAATGGGCGGCGTATTTTTCACCGCTGCCCTTACTTCAATACTTGCCGTATTGCTGATATGCGTTTCCTTTTTGCAAACGGAATACCTGCAATGGGTAAGGTAGGACTTTTCAAATTCCTTGCGGGTACTAACTGGGCTCCGACAGATAGTCCTGCGTCATTCGGAATCTTCCCGATGATTTTGGGAAGTATATATGTGCCCGCCGGTGCAATCGTTATTGGTGTACCGGTAGGTATCCTGACATCAATATTTATGTCGAGATATTGTCCAAAACCTTTATATAAAATCCTCAAACCTGCTACGGAGCTTTTAGCAGGTATTCCTTCGATAGTTTACGGCTTTTTCGGACTTGTGGTACTTGTTCCGTTTGTAAAAACGGTTTTCGGCGGAACGGAAACAGTATGCTTACAGCCTCGATTTTGCTTGGAATAATGATTTTGCCGACAATTATCGGTGTATCGGAAAGTGCGATAAGAAGTGTACCCGAAAGCTATTATGAGGGTGCGTTGGCACTCGGTGCAACAAAGGAAAGAAGTATATTTACAGTTATATTACCTGCGGCAAAATCGGGAATACTTGCAGGAGTTATTCTTGGTATAGGCCGTGCGATTGGTGAAACAATGGCGGGAATTATGGTTGCCGGGAATCAAGCGAGAATGCCGTCAAGCATTTTAAAAGGTGTCAGAACTTTGACTTCAAATATCGTAATCGAAATGGGTTATGCGGCAGATTTACACCGTGAAGTGCTTATTGCAACTGGTGTTGTGTTGTTTGTGTTTATACTTCTTATCAACATATCATTTAGTATCATAAAGGGAAGGAACAAGCAATGAAACATTTAGGCTCAAAAATATTAAAAGGAACAGTAATCCTTGCAACTGTTTGACGTTTGGTGTATTACTGTTTTTGATTGCGTACATATTGATAAAGGGTTTGCCTAATTTAAGCCCTAAACTGTTCAGCTTACATTACACAACCGAAAACGTATCAATGTTACCGGCGATAATCAACACGATTGAAATGACACTCTGTTCGCTTATAGTTGCAGTACCGCTCGGAATATGTACTGCTTATACCTTGTCGAATATGCGAAAAAGGGCAACAAGGTTGTAGGTATTATAAGGCTTACCGCTGAAACGCTTTCGGGAATACCGTCAATCGTATATGGTTTGTTCGGAAT
>ERZ859817.703-NODE-703-length-18295-cov-2.702906_pt1 | contig 18295 bp, 27 predicted proteins | sample MGYA00509986_ERZ859817 | MGnify/ENA primary metagenome ERZ859817 (study PRJEB30046, sample SAMN00715155) | human gut metagenome | study: EMG produced TPA metagenomics assembly of the A metagenome-wide association study of gut microbiota in type 2...
GAGCGTCCGGGGCCCGGGGCGTTTGCCCTGCCCAGATGCGCTCCTCAGGGTGGGTGTGATGAGGGTGTGAATTACGGGTTGATGGGTGTATTGATGGACGGAATTGAGGATGGGTTACCTCTGTTTTTTGAAGAATAAATTTTGAAGCGATTGAAGGTATTTTAATCTGTAGGCGGACTTGATTACTTCTTATCCGTGCTGTTCATTGCTGTTTACTTGCCCAGTACCTACTTTGCCTGTGCTTTCCCCTGCTGTTCTTTTGCTGAAATTTCACCGGATGTAATTTTGGACTATGGAATAAAAACAGGCATATTATTGTTCGATACAAAACAATTATTCTGTTATAAAACCGCATGGATGAGATTTTGTAACCACACCCACACGGTCTGAGGTCTAAAAAGATTATTTTAGTTTTTCGAGTATCTCGTCTGCACTCACGCCGCTTGCCAGCAGCTTCTTCAGCACATTCTCGGCTTCTGCCTTCTTCGCGGCTTCAGCGGCTTTCGCTTCGGCAGCAGCTTTCTTGGCCTCCAGCTTCCTCAGTTCCTTCTGAGTGACCTTTAGCGCAGTCTTCTTCTCTTTCAGGTCGGCCTTCAAAGTGTCAATGTTGGCCGTGATGGAAGTGATTTTGGCAGTCAGAGAAGCGATGGATTCCTGCTTTTCTACAATCTGAGATGCAAAGTCGTTGGTGACTTTTGGTTTGTTTTTGCTTCCTTTAGTTCTGGGCATAGGATATCAACCTTTCTATTATGTATTATGGTCTTAGTATAGCACTGCGTGGATAGGAGGGCAATATTCTATCAGCTACTCATAATATCGATTTACTATTTCGACAATCGGAGAAATATCATCGATGGCACAATTCTCTATTGGTATATGCACAGTGACGTGTTTCAAATTCTTGTCATAAGTAATATCTTTAGAAATCTCTTTCAGGTCGGCAAAAAACACCGGACGGCTCGCCAATAAAGAAACATAGATCAAGATTACAGGTATACGATTCTGCCTCACATAGCTAAGATTTGATACAGAAACACCAGAACATGATATCACTTTTTTATTTTTCAAAGGCACCAACTGTGTGCTAGTACCCTTAATTTGCAAATACGCAATCTTACCTGTTGGGACACCGTTTTCAAAGCACTCAAGAATACCATCGACTCCATAATCGCGTCCAGACGGTTCCCGAAATAGAAAATCTCCTACTTCTCCAAAGGAATCTATTCTATCCTGAATGCAATCTTTTGCTCTTGTTTCGATAACATGCGAGGATATTCTTGCCATTACAACCTCACCATCTATTACCGTGCAGATGAAATACTAGTATCTTTCATTCTATTGTTATTACCGATCACTATACTATTATTATTATAAAGCAGAATCATAATATTACTTGCAATATTTTGAATTTCGTCATTGCTCTTTGATGTTAAATCAATATCCAAATCATCCAGATTTCCAAATTCCTTTTCCAATAACAAAAGGACATCTAACACAGCGTTTTCTACTCTTGAAAACACATTTTTCACCTGTGTCTGTGAAAATTCCACCGTTGCATTTAGCAGTGCTGTCATTGATATAGCAGAAAATTGTTGTACATATGGCAATAATGACGCATTAATTTGCCTGCCAAACTCTCTATCCGTTTCAGTTAATGCTCTAAGTGCCGACAAACTATCATACAATCTTACTTGAGAGCACATTTCAACCAATTCCTTTGGTGCGTCAGATTTGAGTGGAATACTTATATGTGTGCATTTTGTATAGTAATTCAAGAAATTACCGACAAGATTTCCCACAACAACCCGGTATTCAGGCAAAACATCTGTATCATCATATCCTTGCATTTCTGCATTAACCCACTTTAACATTTCAGGTTTATCGAATTCTGCAAGCAGAACTTTTAGCTGCTTTAAGGCGATTTCAACAGACACTCTGCCACCCGCAAAATCTTTAATAATAGTGCTTTTTGCCATGTTCTCACCCCAAGAAAAAGTTTTCTATAAGTGAAACAATGTTCTGCCAAAAACCAAACATAAGCAGAATCCCGATTACAAATGAGCAAAACAGGCCAATTAAAATGGGATGCTTTTCTGCAAATGTCTTTCTTTCCACATTGTGTTCCGTTGAGCCGTTTATTTTCTCTGCAATCGTTACATTTTTGAAATCGTTATTATTTCCAATATGAATTCCCACAGGGTATTCCTCCCCCACACACGCAAGTGTCTCACATTCCTTCCGACGGTGATCACATGCGAAATTGTTGCAAGCTATTCACTATAATGTAACCCGTAAGATTCCCAAAAGCGATGGTAGCCGTTGTCCTAATGCCCTCGCAATCTATTCCAAAGCTCAATTCAAATTTTGCATACAGGCAACAAAAATATCCACTTCTTTTTTCAGTAGTTCTTTATCTGCATCGCTAAGTCCATTCAACAGTGTAACACTTTGAGCATACGTACCACCTGCTTCACTCCACATTCCTTGAGCATGCTTTAAAGCAATGGCAAAGAAAGTCGAAAGTCTGTTCTTATCTGCCCCACTCACACTCCACTGCGGCACCATTTTTGTCTCTCCGATTTTAGCAACTTCGTCCCAAAACTTTATTGCAGTAATCTGGTCATATCCATTGCTAGACTTTTGGAATTTTGAACTTCCCATCATGTAATAACCGCTTTGAAGACGATACAAAAAAGGTCTTCTGCTCAAGAGATGTTCCATGCATCCACACTTTCTTCTATACACTTGCCCTCTGCATTCTTAGCCACATTCTCATGTGTTGCCTGCTGCTCACCGCGTAGAGGTGTGCAAAGTTTCGAGCAGCGTAAGGAGCTACAGTTTCCTATAGCCCCAGTATATCACAAGTTCATTTTTAAATCATCCTTGTGATGAAGAATATTTTATAGTTTGCAACCTTACTTCAGGAATTCTTCAGCACTCTTACAAATTTCCGACTCTATCTTCTCAGCTGCTTCTTTGTTTTCCGCGCTGACAGAAATATAGGTCTTGAGCTTCGGCTCGGTACCGGAGGGGCGCACCACGATGGAGCAATTATCTTCCAGCAGGAACTTGAGCACATCGGACTTGGGCAGACCATCCAGACCCGGAGCGTAGTCCAGCAGCTTCACGACCTTCTTGCCGCCGAACTCCTTGATGTCGCCCCGGAATGCCTGCATAATGCTCTGCATCTTGGCAAAACCGGCGCTACCGTCGAATTCATAGCTGTGCAGGGTGTTCAGGCAGTAGCCGTAGGTCTTGTACAGCTCATCCAGCTTGTCCAGCGGGCTGATGCCCTTGGTTGCATAGTAGCTGAACATCTCACAGATCATGTATGCGCCGTCCACACCGTCCTTGTCACGGACGTAGGAGCCGGTCAGGTAGCCATACATAAGACCTTGTCAGGTTTCTCTCTGTTTTTTGACTTACAACAGATGTTGTGAGTAAATAGCACACACCACTATGAACACAATCGACTCAAGGTCGAATTCACAAAATACGGAAAATCGTTCACTAATTATTTGAAAGCATCCTTTTTAAACCAATAATCTTCGGGCAAAAACATACTATCAGCCATTTCAATCTATCATTACCGAAGAACTGATTTTCCATTACCTCTCTTCTAAATCCCTTCATAATTTCTTCGTATTCATGCGTTTTTTTCTCAATCATTTTATTGCTCGATGCTTCGCTATATAAATATGCTAGAATCATACGAATAATAAAAATTTTATGAAATTGTCGTGCATCCTCTACGCTCGTGCTTAATCCCGTTATAAAAGATTTTTGGAATTCTAGCGATCTAAGTGCACATTCTTGATTACGAACAGAAAATCCCTTTCGCATTGCACTTTCAGGATTGCTCACATAATGATAGATTTTGCGATTTGTTATGGCAACAGATTTAGTTTTTGACAAACATCTAATATTAAATAGCATCCCCTCGGCATACCATATCGTTTCATCGAACTCAATCTTATATTTCTTTAGGAAATCAGTTCGATAAATTTTATTCCAGACCGCCATATATATTTTATTAAGATAAATATCACAGATAACAGTTTCGTTATCTAGAATCCTATCACATGGCGGCTCTTGTATTTCAACCTTTGTTTTCTTCTGTTCAAAATGATCAGTTGAGATTGCCATATCTGTACCATACTTTTCGATTAACATCACCATCGAAGATATATAGTCAGACTCCACATAATCATCAGCATCAACAAAAAGAATGTACTTTCCTTTCGCAATGTGTAATCCTTGATTTCTCGCAAACGAAACTCCATGATTTTTCCCATGAATAGCTCGTATTCTACCATCCTTTAAAGCAAAATCATCTATAATTTTTCCAGATCTGTCTGTTGATCCATCGTCAACCATTATTATCTCAAATGAATCATAATCCTGTAAGAGTAAGGATTCAATCATCCTCTTCACATAATCTTCAACATTATACACTGGAACAATGACCGACACTAAAATGTTAGCTTCTTGCATCTCATCAAACTCCTAAGGCTTCTATATTTATACGTAAAAAATTCAGTGACTTTTTTCTTTCATATTCCAAGATGGCGTCAATTTCATTATAATTTATTTCGTCGATTCTATTAAACGCATCAGCCACGTTGTCTGCATGGTTGTTTATATGAAACATTGAAAGCAAATTGACTATCTTTGACTTTCCAAAATCATCGTATACTGCACAGAATTGCTTTTTAAATAATATTGAAAAAATGCAGGCATGATATGATGTTGTGAAAACATAGTTTGCATTTTTTATGTACGTCAGCCACTCTTCAATACCAACGTCATTTTTATTTTCAAGGCCCTTTATATGGTGGTTTTTCCCAGTCGGACAGCATTTGATCACTATAGTCTTTAACTTGTTTCTCTTGGCGTATTCAGTCGCCATCCGAATTAATTCATTATTTTGTGCCACACAATAAACTAATATATATGGCGTATCCAAATTGGGCAGAATAAATTTCTCATATTCCTGCGCATTTAAGAGCAAAGTTGGATCTATTACATTTTCCACCGGAATATTAGTAAAGTTTTGTAGATATTTCACCTGTGATGCTTCTCGTAATGATAGAGCTTTGAAATTTGACAGCAGTCTTGGTAGCTCTTGTTCCAATGTAGGTGAAAAATTCGCTCCCATACTTGGCGCATGTTCATCTAAAAAAAGCATCTCTTTTTCGAGTCTTTCTGGCTTTGAAATATCATCATCGTCTTGACGTGCTATATATTCTCCCTTTGCACACTGTAAGCATTCATTAAGCGCATAATTCAAGCCTTTGTTTTGACTGTATGACAGGACTTTAATCCTGCTGTCTTTTGCTGCAATTTTATCTAATTGACGTAACGTTTCATTAACTGAGCCATCGTTGCAGATAATAAATTCCCAGTCTGTGAATGCTTGGGTGATAATTGATTCCACACTTTTCTCTAGCAAATCAAAATTTTTGTTGTTATAAACACCCATTATTACAGATATTTTTGGCATATTATTCCACCTTTTTCAAATACCAGTTTTCAAGTTTCTTTACGGCATATCTAATGTCATATTCCCTACTTCTTTCATCAAGGAAAACCTTCATATCTGCAATTTCAACTGCCACATCCGCCCAACTTCTGTCAGTCAATTTCAATCGTCTGACACCATTACTGATAACCGCTTCCTCCGGAATTGCATCTGACACAACTGAAGGAACTCCAGCAATTTGACTTTCAATTGTAGCAAGAGAAAGTCCTTCGAAAATTGATGGAATCACTATAACGTCAGCTAACGAATAGTACAATTCCGGATTGGATACTTGGCCTGCAAAGACAACTTTTCCATCTAAGCCTTTTTCTTTTATCTTATTAACAATCACTTGATGCAGTTCTCCATCACCGACAAGTAAGAGCACTGCATTTTCTTTTTTGATACTGATTTCCGAAAAAACGTCCAATAAAAAATTGTGATTTTTGGCATAAGTAAACCTTCCAACATGTTCAACCACAAATTTACCACTTAGTCCCAATTGCTTTTTTAAACTTTCTATCTTCTCATAAGCGGGCCTAAATCGACTAAAATCCGTTGCATTTTTCACAACAAAAACATGACCTGAGTCAAATGCTTTATTGCCAAACATCCATCGTCCTGCTTTTTCTGAACATGCAAAATAATCCGTTGGAAAGACTTTTGCAAAAAGACGAAGAACCCTTTTTAATGTGTCGCGCCCAACTTCCTTTCCGGCCGGAACACTATGATTATGTGCGATTCTCACTGGAACTTGGCATGTCCACGCTACAAATAGAGGGAAAACACTTAGTGTATTTAAATGGGAATGTACTATTAAATACTGATTTTTCTTAAAGTGTTTCTTTAACTCTCGTATATACTGAGGAAGTTTTTGATAAGGAGGAAGTTTGTAAAACCTTGCTCCCATATCTATGAGATCTTGCGGGGGCTCTACTGTAGAATCAGCATCATAATAAAAGTCAAATTGTATTTTGCTTTTATTAATCGCACGATAGTAGTTGAAAACGACCATTTCAACTCCACCAGCCCATAGCTTTCCCATAATCTGAGCAACTCTGATAGGCTCACTTTTTTGTTTCATCCGCATTTTTCTGCTATCCTTACAACTTTTTAACATTTTTAGTCTTTACTAATAGAGCACAAGAGAATTTTCGTGCCTATTATTACTGCGGCACCCACAAGATATATGTGCTGTATTTCTTTCCTTAAATTCATTCCTCTATTCCATCCTCACATTTTATCGCTAATGTTACATCTATTCCCTTATGGACAAAAATAAACAAACCCACGGCGGGCCACACAAAGGCAATCCACCGTAGGCTTGAACTCTCCTTCAATCTTTATTTGTTGCTCCTTTTTGTGGGTCAAAACAGAGCTTCCAAAAAGCCGCCTACATATAACCCTCAGGATTTCCCGCTTCTTGCAGTTTTTCAACAAATAAAACATTTGAAGGACAACTCAAGCCGTCAAAACCATTTAGTTATCGTAGGTTTTCTTGGTTGACCCTATGCGGTTGTCAAGCAAGGAACAAAAAAATTTACAAAAAAATAAGCCCTACAAGGGTTTCAGTCGGTTCCGAACCGATCTGAGCCTTGTAGGGCTTACTTGCGCTCTATACGTTCTTTTCTTGATTGTGATTATGCTCCATCAAAGCGATGCCAATTCCTTCCAAATCAGACGGCAGCGTGTAGATGTAAGCGTTGCTGTATAGTTCATCCAGCATTGCTCCCTGCACAAACCCAGTAAAGAGAATCCGATCGTCACCCTTCGCCAGTTCTTTCAATTCCTCCATAAAGGAATCCGTATCACTAGAGCCGCCTGCGATAACCAGCTTTTTATCCGTCTTGACATTCTTGAAGGCCTCAACCAGATATCGAATCCCCTTTTCTGGCACCAGACGCCCGAGGAACAATATGTATGAGTCTTTTTTCAGCCCGAACTTATCTGTAATCAGACTTGCTTCCCGAATCTGCGGCCTATTCACGCCATTAGGGATAAAGTGAGTTTTTCTTCCATAAGTTTCCTTAAAATAGTCCTGCACTCCTTTGCTCAGAACAATGACCTCGTCCGCATATTTCGCAGCATTTTTTTCGCCTTGGTGGATAAACTTAGAACCAAGTCCTGATTGCCATTTCTCGCGCTGCCAATCAATGCCGCCCGATGTCAAGTCTTGGACAACTTTTTTCACAAATAAATTTGAAAAAGCGCAAAAAAAATAAGCCCCACAAGGCTTTCAATCGGTTTTGTGAACCAATTTGAGCCTTGTGGGGCTTATCTGCTCTATATAGTATTTGTATTATACTGCCTGCAACGGCGTGTTATCCATTACTCTCTTGAACTGCTCTACGCTCATATTAGCATCCTCGGCAGCCTGCTCGATTGTAATGCGGCCTTTTCTCACCTGCTTCACAAGCATCCTGAGTTCGCCTCGTTCTTCGCTTTCATTCATCATTTCCTCAACAGCTTTGCACACATCAATCACCTCCGCGCCCTCTGGAATATCCAGCGGTGTATTCGTAACTGCTTTAATAACCCTCGCCGCGTTTGCTTCTATCAGCATACGCGGATTATCCGTCAAAAATTCAGATAAGCGTTTCTTATCTTTGGAATACTTAATGTATCCAATGACTTCTCTCAGACTTGAAGAGAATCTTTCCAAATCCTCTGCGCTTAGCTTTGCAGGGTCAATCAGGTGAATCTGATAGTCCTGCACAAAGTTCAGAAGATTCTTATTTTTAACCGCCATCATCTCATGGAGTGACAACGGCCCATCCCATTCATTTGCGCCAAAGTGCAGCACCAGCGTGATAACAGGTGTAATCTTATCTTCTTTGTAGAATCCAGAAAGATACTCGCCACGGCTATGCCCTTTTGCATCTCCATCACTCGCACGATGCTTGGCTGCAATATCAGCCACCTGTTTTCCGTACTGGAGAGCATCATAGATGATGTTGCGGACAGGCATTGCATAATGAATGTCAGTCTGATTTTCGATTCCCAGTAAAATGTACGCAGCCTCATCATCCTGTTTAATGATTGCTGATTTCAGCACATCACGGTATTTCTGAACTGCTTCTTCAGGCTGTTTTCCATCTTCATCCTGCGATCCAAACGGTAATGCAATCTCCGTAGTATCCAGTTCTTGCAGTGTTTAGGGTCTACAACTGCTTCGCCGCCGTAGATCAAGTAATTAAACGCATCCGCAAACACAGAATTATCTTTCATATAGGCTTTGGTCACGGTATCAGCTAATCCCATTGGCTTACACCTCCTTGTCGTAGTCAACAGTAGCTTTTGTCCGCTATTGTAATTCTATCTTACCATAAACCACCCATCATATCAAGCTGTGCAATTCCCTCAAATCCTTAAATTTTTACGAATAGTTGTCCATAATATAACATTGTCGTTGATGTTATATCATGGACAACCGCTTGATGCTATTTTCCTGCCGTGCTATACTTATCCTATACAAAATTGTCAAGAGGAAGTGCATTATCATGAGCAAAAGACTTGTCGCCTATTTTTCTGCCAGCGGTGTCACCGCAAAAGTTGCTGAAAATCTGGCAGACGCTATCGGTGCAGACGTTTTTGAGATTCAGCCGGAAGTTCCTTATACCAAGGCCGATTTGAACTGGATGGATAAGAAATCCCGCAGCACCATCGAAATGAGCGATCCGACCTCTCGCCCTGCCATCGCCGTAAAACGTGATAACATGGACGAGTATGACACTATCTTTGTCGGCTTCCCTATCTGGTGGTACGTTGCTCCCACCATCATCAATACATTTCTGGAAAGCTATAATCTGAAAGGTAAAACGATTATCACCTTTGCCACCTCCGGCGGCAGCGACATGGGCAAGACCATTGAAAAACTTGCACCGAGCTGCACTGGTGCAAAGTTGCTGCACGGCAAAGTGTTTAATGCCTATTCCAGCAAGGCCGACTTGTCCGCATGGGTAGAAACACTCAATCTTTAACCCTCACATTCCTGCGGAATGAAATGCCCGCCTGGCCGAGAAGATTTACGAATCCTCTCCCCCAGACGGGCATTACCTTTATCATTTAGCCTTATTCCATAGTGAAAACCAGAGTACATCCATTATACTTCTGCTTAGTTGTCTTATTTTCTCCTCTGAAACGACTTTTTCTATATCAGCATGTCCCAGTAGATTTCTGTTATAGGTCAGATCATCTTCTTTATACGTTCTTCCTAGTTTTCTCGTCGGTTGAAAGCCTATCTGTCTATCTTTATTGGCCGGATTATACACTTTTTTTATGTAATCAGTGACTTCCTTCTGTGTGTGTTCTTTCGTTACTTGCCCTAAAAGAATTTCATATTGCATCAAATATCGAACAAAAATATCATCAATACGCATCGTGCTAAAAAGTAACGGATAAACTTCGTCTGCTTTATCCTCTGGAACTTGTTTTTCATACATTTCCTTAAAGTAATCAGCATTGCACTGTATTGCACACGAACATTCGGCGGAAATCACCAGTGTACTACTGAACTCATATTGAGTTTTCTTGCTATTTGGATTGAAAATCTGCAATATTCCCATAGAAAATTTAGACACATAGACATTCGGATTTCCATATAAGTTCACCAAAAAACGCTCAATTTTCCGTCTGACTGTCTGCTTTACTTGTTCGTCGATCACACTATCTTCTTTTAATAGTACTTTCAGTCCAGTAATTTCCAGTCCTTCTTGCTTTAATCCGATTTGTATTATTAAATCGTCTTTTACGCAAAAGTTTTTTTCTTCTTTTGCAACGATTCCACTTATTCCTTGAATTTTATATTCAATATAGGGACATTTTTCAACATCAGCCATTTTATAACTCCTACCCTATTGCTTGGCATCCTTACTATTTTGTGCGATTTACTCGTGCAGTTCCAAGGGAAGGCCATCCGGGTCAAAGAAAAAGGTCATTTTCTTTTTGGTGTAGCTGTCCAATCGAATCGGTTCGCATTCAATTCCCATTTGTGCAAGTTCTGCCACAGTAGCTTCCACATCATCTACCCGGAACGCCAAATGCCGCAGCCCACAGGCTTCCGGCCTGTTTACACGCTTGGGCGGGTTTGGCTCTGCAAAAATCTCCAGTTCAATCGCATCGACACCGTCACCGACACGCAAATCCAGTTTCCAGTCATTCCGCTCCTTGCGGAAGTTTTCTCTCACAACTGCAAAGCCCAGTTTATGACTTCCTCTATCGTGCAGATAATGTAGGCGTTGCCGTGCTTGTCCTGCCAGCCGTTCTTAATGGAAAGGCTCATACGGTCAAGCAGCACAGCATACAGCAGTTTGGCATCCCCAGACATCTTCTGGAACAGATCAGCCTTGACCAGTGCTTTCGGCACACGGTAAAAGCTGTATCGGTCTGCTTCCAGACCTTTGAAATACGGGTACTCCATGTAAATTCATCACCCCCTTATCGGATTGGATTTGCACTATTGGAAATAACAGTACATTCCTACGGTGGAACACGTTTCCATGCTCCACCTCAGTGTATCTGCTGTTATTTGAACTTTGCCATTCTGCCCCAGCCCGTTCCTGCCCCATATTTCAGCGGCGTTTTCTCTGGTAAGACGCGCAGAATGCACATTCAGTGCCAGAAGTATCTCTCTGGGATGGCTTATTCAGTTGTCAAAGAACTTTTGTGAGAGGTTTCTTTTGTGTACCCCTTACACTAATAGGAATCCGCAGGGCCTTTTTGGAATACAATTTTCAAAAAAATTTTTAGAAATTTTTGATTTTTTCTCCAACGCGCTCGTTTTTAACGTGAAATCGAAAATTTCATTTTTATGTAATTCGATATTTTTCATTGATATAGGCTGCGATGCAGCTTTCCAGAGAACTGCTGCCTGCAAATTCAACCTCAACGGTATATTCGCCGCACCTATTTATATAAGGAGAAGCGTTCAACACACCATCTGCCTGCTGTGTATTCTTGCTCATCTGCTGTTCCTCTCTCATGCAAAACCTCCTGCTGCTAATTCATAATGTGCTTCAAAATCAAATTTACGGCGAATCCGTTCAAGAGCCTGATTGACCGCCCTCGTCACCGATCCACGCGACATCCCCATGTCGTCTGCAATTTCCTGATGGGTCTTGCCAAGAACAAACTGCTGATGGATCAGGTCACGCTGCTTATCCGTCAGAACGGCCAGCATCGCATGAACAGCTTCATTTTCGATGATCTTTTCCAACATATTGATGGTGCGGTCTGCCATCTCGCCCCATTCTTCGAATACTGCATGATAAGACACTCCCACATTCGTCTGGCCTGCAGCTTCACATTTTACCTGCGATTCCTCCATTTTCCGTTCACCTTCAAACAACGCCCGGATATGCCATTCGCAGTTTTCAAAATATTCTTCCTGAATCACATCCCCCTTTTCCTCTGCTGCATCATAGGCATAATCGCCCTGACAGTCATGGATATGAAATACTGTGTTACGCTTTCCGGCAGAGAACAAAACATAGCCGCTATTGTAGACCGTCAGATGGCTACCATGTTCAAACTCTTTGCGCAGAAGAATCAGCCCTTCTTCCAAAAGCACCTTTGGAGAGGGTACGCGCTTGGTATGTACAGGTACTTCTACCAGTTCTTTGACCTTTTTCAATGTAAGCATTTTGTCCACCTTTCTGCCTTTCGGCTTCGGGTGAACTGAAAAAAGCAGCAAAAATCGTCTCAGATTCACCCGTTTTTTTGAACGGGAATCTAAGATTCCTTTTGCTGCTTTCTATTTGTCTGATACTCCCTATACTAATAGGAGTCCGCAGAGCCGTTTTGGAATACAGTTTTTCAAAAAATTTTGAAAAACAAAAAGGCCGGAACAGGATGAACTACTTGCAGGTGCACTGCTGCGCTGCATTCGCTCATTCTGTTCCGGCCTATACTCGTCATGCGGTATCGCTCTTATCAAACAGTTTTATTCTATTGTAGCATGACTGCCGTTTTGCAGAACTGGCCAGCTACTCATGGTGCTTACCTAGACTTCTGCAACAGCACACCCATTGCCTGCTTCCATCTTACAAGTCGCTGCACATGGTATCACTTGCAGCCGCATGATGGATTTTCTCTATCAGACGTTCCAGCAGGATGCAATCTTGCTTCTTTCCCTGTTTCACATGAAGTACAACCTTGCCATCAATCACTCCGCTGGTTCCGATCCGCACTCCACCATCGGTGCGGACAACAAACTGTTCTTTGTCCAAACTGCATCCTCCTTTTTAGTGTTTTACTTTTCCAATCCTCTATTGTATGACTATTGCGGAACTTAACTTTCTTTCATCTTTCTTATAATCATGCTCCTTTCATCTTGCAATCACTGGATTTTTCATGTATAATGCAAGCATTACATCGAATATAGCAATATTATATGCAACTAACGGCATCTTGTCAAGAAGAAAGTCGGAAACTTACTTTCTATAACAATTTTCAGAGATTCCGCTACATATCCCCTACTACCTGATGAACACACACCACACCAGAAAGGTATGCAATCACATGAAATTTGGAGAAAAACTCTATGATTTGCGGAAAAGAAATGGCTATACCAAGGTTGAACTAGCAAAAATGCTTGGTGTCACTACCCGAACGATTGCCGGATACGAAAAAGAAGAACGCTATCCCAAAAAACGAGAAATATACCAGAAACTCTCTGACATCTTTCATGTTCCCCTGAATTACCTGTACACCGAAAACACATCTTCCGATGAGTTTATCGCCAAGGCCGGGAAAGTTTTTGGAGAGCGTGGACGGATGGAAGCACAACAGCTTGCATTAGATTTATCAGAACTGTTTGCTTCCGGGGAACTATCTGATGAAGATATGGATGGTATTATGATCGTAATGCAAAAAGCCTATTTCAAGCACAAAGAAGAAAAGCTGCGAAAAGAAGCGGAGCATGTTCGCACTCAAAAATCAAGCGGCCAGACCGAATGACCTATCTGTTGCTCCCAGCAGCAGATGCCCCGAAAGGAGTATTTGTATGGATTCTCTTTTAATTCATCAACAGGCCAACGATCTCGTTCAAAATTTCGGAACAAGAAACATTAAGAAAATTGCCTTAAATGTCGGCATGGAAGTCAGCGAAACTGACTGTTTCCACGACTTGCTCGGATTGTTTGCTTTCCAGTGGCACGATCACATGATTTTCATTAACCAACACATTGATAAGTACACAAAGCAGATGGTATGTGGTTATGCCCTTGGGCATTATCTGAAGCATCCTGATGTGAACTCTATGAAAAAGTTCATCGCCATCAAGGACAAGCATATCATCCTGCATGAGCAAAATGCGTTCACATCTCATCTTATGCTGGACAGCAACGAGATTTATAATCTCACAAAGCAAGGATTAGACACTGCGCAGATTGCCGCCTTAAAGCGGATTCATCCTAACTTGGTACTTGTCAAATTGCTGGAGCTGTATCGCATGGGTTACGACCTCCGACACTACTATGCGCAGCATCACGCCTTTATTGAGTGCTTCAAACTTCCGGTCCATTTCAGATTTGATGCAACAGCCCTTGGCTAAAATACTATTCTAATAATGTAAAAGCCCGTAATGAACAGTCGTTGTGCTTGTCCATTACGGGCTTTGTCGTTGTTTGCGAGGACTATTATAAATCCATATTTATCAGGAAATATATCCCTCACTTTTTCATTCTTCTAACAAACTTTACTACGTTTTTATGACTTCATAGCCTACGGTACCATATTTGATTACCACATTTGACATTCTTATCAAATCTGCTCTAATTTCCTTTTTTATCGAATCTGGTTCTATAAATAAGGAAATCATTCCATACGACTTTTCCGATGCTATAACGTGCCTTATAAATAGAAAATATAATTCTTCACTTGAAAATCCAATCAGCGAAGACAGCGTATCGTATATTGTTCTGTGTGGTATTCTGTATTGATTTTCTTCCGCTTTACAAATCTTTCTAAACCTATACCATGAATCATTCGCCGCTGTATGAACATCGGCAAATGATTCCGCATCAAAAAACTTAAACCCTTTTTGCGAAAATTCTTGCTTACTAAATTTTACCACTTTATCATCAAATGAATAGTGCGGTGAGAAGCAGTCTATAATTGATAAGTGTTTAGTAATCGTAGACAATTCTTCGTCCTTGAATGATCGACATATATCGAGGGGACTTCTATATGTTGTAGTATAGTCAACGGTGTCACCATCAGATATAGTTTCTTTAATATAGTCTGTCAAGATTTTTGTATAATCAACATTATCATCATACAAAAGCAATAGCGTTCCGCCTTTTTTCATCTTTTTAAGCTTTAGGCTATCAACTCCACTCTCACTAAAAATATCAAAATTCACTACGCCTCTATCCCTATAATTTTTTTCATAAAAAGTTTTATGTATAAATTTTTCATAAAACCACGCCACAGGTCTAGTATATTTAATAAAACGTTTCTTCCTCAGATGATATAAGCTCCCATATATTGTGTAAAAAATTTTACACATATATATCCAACTGGCCATATAGGAGAATAAAAAAAGTAGTACAAGCACACTAGACGCTTTTGAACTTACATTATAGAATACAGAGTCCTCTTCACTTTTCGATATTATGAAATCCGTAACTAATGCGCCTGCGCAAAACATGATTGCAATAAGTTGTAGCATTACTGTTCCCCAAAACTTTTTTCCGAACTCTCTAAACTTAGAGTTATTCGACAAAAAAGTGTACAGGGCAATACATAGTGCTAAACTTGGTATTCCAACAGACAAATAATCCTTGATATTTATATTACATCAACCCCATATCAACCAATTTGGGAATCACAAACTTTCCCAACACACTACCCAATTTTATGCCTTCGGTAGTGTAATTTTTATCAATCCAAACCAAATCTTTGATTTCGCTATCACATTTGGGTTCACCCCGCGTCTCTGCAAAATAGACCTCAATATGAATTGGAATGTTTTCAAATATTGCAATGTCATCAAAACCGCCAAATGGCCGCATTTCAAAAAGTTCTACTTGAATTTCTTCTAACAGTTCTCGTTTCAATGTTTCAAAGTCGGTTTCGTTTCCTTCTCTTTTTCCTCCGGGTATAATATATTCTTCTCTATTATCTTTAGTTCTTTTTCTTACTACTAAGAGTTTCTTTCCTCTCAGAATGATGCCGCCAACTTTATCTATTTTTTTCATACGATAATCCCCTTTCTATTAGTTCTTTACACAAGCTCTTCTTTTCATCCAAGTATTGCTTTATCACCTCATCCTCTGCTATTGAAAATGTATTACTAAACAAGCACGTATCTTCTAACGGTTGTATTGCCATTCCACGATCAAATAGACCATATTTTATCTCTTTCTTTTCCATTTCATAGACCGGATTTTTATAAGAGATTCCATACTCGCCATAGAGTCCTTTAATAAAATCTAATGCAATTCCTCGTTGTTCTCCATACCGCTGCTGTCGCTTTGTAGAGCCATCAGCCATTGTAGTTATTTCAAATTTATTACAGAATATAATGCTTTGTACATGCATTGCTAGTTTACATCCAACACATATGAGGCTAACATTATACTTTTTTATATCTTCCTCCATAGAAACCAATGCCAGTTTTCTAAACATTCCTCCAATCTTATAATGGCACATATCTAAAATCTTATTTCCATATACCTCTTTTAACTCTTTGTAGCGAATATCAACTAAGTTATTTGAAATCAAAGCCCCTGTGTCGTAATGAAACAAATATGCCCCATAGCCATTTTCGATCATTTCACAAACAGCCAAACTTGAATCTAGTCCACCTGAAAAGAGAATCCCACAAGTCTTATCCATTTTATCCCCTCCTAGTGAATTCATTTTATCCTGCTTATGACAACTATAAAAATGCTCTGCCATACTTATATCCGCACTACATCTACGGAAACAAGTTTGACAGAGCATATGGGTAAATGCCCATCCTGACACTAGTACATTCTCTTATTGCGTTTCCAGATTCACATTTTTCTAGTGTGAATCAAGTCAGGACACGGTTTATAAACTTCTCCATTAACAGCATATCATATTTTCCATTCCGTTTGTATTTCGTTATAAAGAATCTCATATGTCGTTATAACTTCACACCCATTTAGATGAACGATCCCGTTATGCTCTCGCTCATTCTAAAGCAACAACTCTTTTCAAAAATCACAATTTTCCATTATATTCTATTAACATATCAAGATAAATTCTAATCAATTTCTTTTTCTCTTGTGATAGCATCCGATAGGTATGTATAATATGTTGCTCTTCGCTATTTCCTTCTTTATTATCTCCAAACAAATCCATTATAGATATATCTAACGCTGAGCATATTAACAGTATCGTATAAAGATATGGCTTTGTTTTTCCACTCATCAAATTGCTAATGCTCGAATTTGACAAGTTTGTTGCCTTTGCTAGTGCGTAATTGTTATATTTTTCTTTTGACAAATATCTTTTAATCTAGCAAACATAAGCTGATAGTCTTTCTCTGGATCATACATAAGCGACTTTCCTGCTTTTACTCTACTGTTACACTTTTGGCAAGGTTTCGCGGTTTATCAACATCCAGTCCCTTCGCAACAGACACATAATAGCCCATCAGCTGCAGAGGAATCACTGCCAAACTGCCAACAAAGTGTTCGTCCACTTTTGGTACATAGACTGTAAAATTCACCTGATCCTCAATCTCATAGTTGCCATAGGTTGTCAGGCCCATCAAATATGCACCACGGCTCTTGCACTCCAACATATTGCTGATGGTTTTTTCATTCTCTTACTATCAAGCAGGCATATTGTTACTACGTTCGCTCCGCTTCATTCCCATAAAAGGAGGAACAGAAGCACGGCTCAGTCCTTTCTCATGGGCTTTCATCAGCTGGTACTCGTGCGTAGCCACTGCATCAATAAATTCACGCTGCTTCGGTGTTGCATGGTAATAATCTGTTTTAAAGCGTTTGCATACGCCAAATAAAACATTCAAATATTCCATTGTATCATTGCTCATAGGAGCAACCTGCAGTTCAAGTTCTTGATCTTTCATACTGAACCCTCCAATCTTTAAGATAAGTAGGTACTGAAAATTTCTTGTGCGCCTTCATCAGCTAGCATAAGCAGCTTTGGGCCTCCCGAATGTGGCTGAAAAATCGGAACTGCATGAAAATCTTTGATGTAGTGATCATACAGTTCATCTGTTTTTGCTTCAAAGGTAACAATGCCGCCATGCCCACTATCAATTGACAATTGAATACCATAGGCAATCATCATTCGGCCAATGCCTGCGTATTTTCGCACTGTGCTAATTGTCGGATTACTCTCAGGATGCGCTTCAATATTAGCAATAAAAACAGATATTCCGTGATCATCTTCTCGATATGCACCCAATGCTACAATTTCGCCAGCATCTGTTTTCGCCGCATACTTTTCCAGCTTTGGATCGCGGATAAATTCACTCGTCCAATCAGATTGCCACTTTTCCTTTGTAGAGGTCAGGTCTTCGTTGGTTGCCGATTCAATATCAATCTCAATTTGTTTCCCGGTCTCGTTTTCTACCACATAGTACTGGAGAACCATTTCCTCCACACTCCCTTCTATAGTTATTGTAGCATGAACTTTTCAAAAACGCAAATATCATTTCTCACTCTGCTTCGTAACTTTTCAGTACATCTTCAAATGTAAAACGAATTTTCACGCACTCATCGTTGAAAACCTCAATGCGGTCAATAAAGGTTTCCACCACATTCTGTGATA
>ERZ859817.706-NODE-706-length-18257-cov-3.448852_pt1 | contig 18257 bp, 9 predicted proteins | sample MGYA00509986_ERZ859817 | MGnify/ENA primary metagenome ERZ859817 (study PRJEB30046, sample SAMN00715155) | human gut metagenome | study: EMG produced TPA metagenomics assembly of the A metagenome-wide association study of gut microbiota in type 2...
GTTCCTTATGGGAGCAATCGGGGGCATGAAATAAGACATTCTGAAATTGTTTGTCATAACATTTATCGTTAATTCTTTTAATAATGCGGTTCTGTTTTTGAAACGCAGCGCAAAATTAGGACAAAGTGATATAACGGCAGTTCGGACATATCCGAACTAATGTGAATATTTTTATAACAACTAAATTATTATTAACGTTTAAAACAAGAAAAAATGAAAAAAGAGTATCATCATTTTGCATTCGGCCTTTTTATCGAAGAGGTACTTAAATGTGAGAAAGTGGTTGTTTCAGCCATGTGTCAAGCTATAGGCATGAGTAAGGAAACTTACGAAATGCTAAAAAAAGGGATGATAAGTGTTTGAACTATTACGAGCGTATATTTAATTTTTACTATGATACGCTCACAGAAGAGGAGTTTCTGGAGAAAATGCATGAGTGGTCACTGCGGTATATCCGGTATAGGAAGAGACGGGAGGAAGAAAAAGAATCCGCACGGAAACTCTCGGATCAATAGCGGATTATTCGGCTATTGATAACAGTCAGGCACGGATTTTGCGGAACTACACGGTTTTTAATTACTCAACTCTTAAAACCGTGTAATCCGCGAAATCCGTGCCTAAATGATAAACTTTTATTACCTTATTTCTTCTCCGGTAGTGTAACGGAGAAGTGAGGGTTAGGCGTGTGCTGTGCAAAGATAACGGCCTTCATCTTTTCTACAATCTCCGGATGCTGGTCGGCCACATTGTTGTCTTCATGAATGTCCGTTGCCAGATTATAAAGGAAAGGTATCCCTTTCTTTACCACCATCTTCCAGTCTCCCATGCGTACGCCAATCTGATTTGTTTCATTAAATTCCCAGTAAAGGAAGTCATGTTCCTTCTGCTTTTTCTTTCCCAGCAATGTCGGGGCGAAGGAAATGCCGTCGAAGTAATCTACTTCTTTGTCTTTGTTCGCATATTTCTTTACGTAATTCTTTTCGCCGATGATCTCGCAGAAAGTAGGCATCAGGTCGTAGAAAGCGCAGATGTGGTCGTTTACTGTACCTGCAGGTACACGTCCCGGCCAGCGGGCGATAAATGGGATACGGATACCTCCTTCATAGCATTGGCGTTTCAAGCCACGCAGTTTACCGTCTCTGCCGAAGAATGTAGGATCAGCTCCGCCTTCTTCGTGAGGGCCGTTGTCGCTGGAGAAAATGACCAGTGTATTCTCGTCCAGTCCTTTCTCTTTCAGCTTTTTCAGTACTTCTCCGACGTAGTAGTCCAGTCGGGTAATCATTCCTGCAAATTGTGCGTGTACATGCGTGATCGCGTTGTATCGCGATCCTTCGCTGCCTTTGTAGCTCTTGTCAGGATTGAATTTCTCTTTATATTCATTTAAGATAGAGTCTTCCGGCTGAACCAGTTCCGCATGGGGCAGGGTATAAGTCAGCACTCCGAAGAACGGTTGTTTGCCGTCCTGCTCATCCAGCCATTCCATTGCTTTCTGGTGAATCATATCCGCCGAATATTGCGGGCGTTTTTGATAATCGGCACCGTACATCGGATACTTGATGTTCTCGTCCATAATGACACGTACTACGCCTGTGTCGCCTAATGCTTTGCTGTAGCGATTGAGGAAATTAGGGTAGTAAAGGTGGGCCTGGAACTGACAGATGTAGCCGAAATATTCGTCTATCCCGCGTTTGTCCGGAGTGGAGCAGGAACCTTCATAACCTCCCGCCCATTTGCCGAACATACCGGTGGTATATCCGTTCTCTTTCATTATCTCGGGCAGGATAACGTGATCGGGGTCATAAGGATGCTGACCGACTACTGCATACTCCTTGTTGTTGCCATACATTACTGTGGGGGCGTTCGTCCAATATTCCTTGTTGCCCCGTACTTCGCAATGTCCTGTATGCTGCCCTGTCATAAATGAAGCTCGGGAAGGAGCACTGACGGGACTTCCTGCGTATGCCTGTGTGAAGCGCATACCCTCGCTTGCCATCGCATCCAGATGGGGGGTGCGGATGAATGGCTGACCGTAGCATCCCAGATCGCCATATCCCATGTCATCGCAGAGGATGAAGAGGATATTCGGCTTTGTGTTGTTTTTCTGTCCGCTGGCAGACAGACTGGAAAGAATAAGCGTACCGCTTACTAAAGAAAATAATTTGTAGTTCATAAAAATAATGTGTTAAGAAATTTATATATTAGGGGTTTTATTGATTAATTGTTTTTGATGTCTCTCTCTTATGTTTCTCTTTATATTGAGTCGGTGTTTCGCCCGTGTACTGCTTGAAAGTCGTGCTGAAATAACGGGAAGTAGTGAATCCCACTTTCTCCGCAATTTCCGTAAATGACATTTCCGTGCCGGTGATCAGTAGAATTGCCTGCTCCATCCGGAACTTATTGATATAGTCATTGGCTCCCATGTCCGTCAGTGCCTTCAGTTTGTTGTAAAGAGAGGCCCGGCTCATGCCGATTTCTTTGCATATAAAAGGAATATCCAATCGGCTACTGTCCAGATTCTCTTGAATGATCTTGTTCAGTTTGAGCAGGAACGTTTCATCTGCCTGGCTGAAGGTGCTTTCTTCCGGAGCGGGGATCAGTCCTGCGTTCAGATATCTCTTCTTGGTATGTTCACGGTTTTTTAGTCGGTTACGGATCAGTTCCATCAGCATTTCCACTTCGAACGGTTTGGTCAGATAGGCGTCCGCACCGTTTTTGTAGCCGCTCATCTGACTTTGTTTGTCGTCTCTTGCCGTCAGCAGGATAACGGGGATGTGACTGATCGCAATGTCTTCCTTTATGTTTTTGCAAAGCTCATATCCGTTCATGCGGGGCATCATGACGTCACTTACGATGATGTCGGGAGTATGGCTTTTGATAAGCTGAAGTGCCTCTACACCATCAGAGGCAGTCAATATACGTTTGAAGTATTCTCCCAGTGCTTTCTTTAAGAAGTCCGTCAGGTCGGGATTGTCGTCTACCACCAGAATGCTGTAGGGAGCGGTGGCGAAGCTGTCTTCCTCTTGTGACTGCTTGCTGCTGTCGTCGCTCATCAATTCATTCAGATACGCTTTGGGCTGGCAGATGATCTCTTCCGATTCCAGTTTCAGCGGTAGTTCGAAGAAGAAGGTGGCTCCCGATTCCGAATTGTCCCGTGCGCCGATGGAGCCGCCGTGCAGTTCCACCAGAATCTTGGAGTAAGACAAGCCGATGCCCGTTCCGCTCTGTTCGCCCATGCCCTGATAAAAACGGGTGAAGAGCTTCTGTGTATCTACCTGCTGCAATCCGCAACCTTGGTCGGTAATGGAGATGCGTACTCTTTTTTCTTCGGGCAGCAGTTCTGAAGTGATGGTGATTTCCGTGTCTTGCGGGCTGTGTTTCAGTGCATTGATCAGCAGATTACTCAGAATGATTTCACATTTGTCCTTATCGAAACTCACTATTTTGATGCGTGGATCGAGCCGGTAATGAATCTGTATATTCTTTGCTTCCCCTTCGCTGACGAAATCTTGCGATACATGTTCGATCCATTCGTTGAGCGGGTGAGGCTGTATGAGCAGTTTGCTTTCTCCCACTTCCATCTTGCGCACATCGAGCACCATGTTGATCAGATTCTTCATTCGTTGAGACTGCCGGTAAATCGCTTTCAGCGGCAGGTATTGGGTATCTGCCGGGGATAAGGACTTCAATATGCGGCTGAGCGGAGCGTGGATCAGTGTCAGTGGAGTACGCAGTTCGTGGCTGATATTGATCAGGAAACGTACTTTTTCTTCGTACACCTGTTGCTCGTGCTCCTTCATGGCCCATTTCAACTTATCTTCTTTTCGTTTCAGTGTTCTCCGGAAAGTTTCGACAATCATTCCGGTTACTAACAAGGCACAGCCCAGCGTGAACCACCATGTGCGGTACCAGGGAGGGAGTACGGTCAGTTCCAGTATCTGCTGACTGGGAATCCAGCTGCCGTCCTTTGCTGTGCAGGAAGCCATAATCTGATAATCGCCGGGCGGAAGCGAGCGGATGACCAGTTCCGGGTTGTACGATTCGATCTGCTGGTCGTTCAGCCCTTCTATCTGATACCGATACACTTTCTGCCGGAAGATATCCTCTTCTTTGGACATGATACGGATACTTATATTACTGTTCCAGGGAACGGAAATTCCGGTCGGGTCACCGCACAGTTCATTGTTGACGGATTCTCCGTTGACGATGACATCCGATAATTGCAGTTTGGGCAGCTCGGAAGTAGCCGGCGGCAGATTGCTGTTGATATGCAGCAGTCCTTTGACGCCGCCCATGTAGACATCTCCGTGGCTGCTCAGCAGACGGGGTTTGGAAAGATATTCGTTTTGAATGGCACCATCCGATTCGCCGAACAGTACGAATTTCTTTTCTTTGATGAGCCATGCGAAAAGCATGTCATTCGTTCCGAACCATACTTTTCCCTGCTGGTCGCACACGATGAGCGTTACTTCCGTGAATAGCGTGGTGGTAAAGGGAGTACGTACTTTGGTAGCGGGATTATAGTGGATCAGTCCGTAGTTGCTCCCTATCCAGAAGTCTCCGTATTCGTCACGCGCAACGGAATTGATGACCGTATCGTTGAAGCAACGGAACAGAGACGTCAGGCGGTTGTTCCGTTTGTCCAGTTGGTAGATACGTTTCGTATCGTTGAGATAGGTATAGTTTTCGTGATTGGTGATGGGCAGAAGAGCGCCGATGATGTCCTGTCCCTCCTGTTCGGTGGCAATCCGGAAAGTGCGTTTGTTCAGGTCGTATTGATAGACGTGGTCGCCGAGCAGCAGCACGTTGTCGGGGCTGTTTTGATACAGGTTGACCGCTTTTCCCCGATTGCAGAGGCGGGTGGTCGTTTCGTCGTCAATGATTGTGAACGGTTGTTTCTCTCCGGTAGACGGATTGAAGACGAACACTCCCTGTGAGAAGAGCGAGATCAGTAGTTTGTCGGGAGTGAACTGACAGATAGATGCCACTTTGTCTTCCCACGTAGAGAGATAATGGGTGAACTTCTCCGTGAGAGGATTGAAAAGGTTGACTCCGCCTCCGTCTGTTCCGATCCATATTTTATCGTCGGACTGCTGATAGAGGCTGAGGATGGTGTTGTTGCTCAGTCCACGGTCGTTGCCGGGCACTACGTCCGTGTAGGTCACCATTGACACTTCGCGGATGCTGATCAGTCCGTTCCGGATACTTCCTGCCCATATATTGTTGTTACGGTCGTTGTAGAGGCTGAGGATGGAGTTGGCGGGGAGCGAATAGTTGTCTCTGCCGGGGATGTGTTCCAGCAGGGAAAGCTGTCCGGTTTCCGGTTCGAGGATGTTGATACCGCCTCCGTCCGTTCCGATCCATAGTTTGTTCTCCCGTTCGGCAAGGCTGAGTATGACATTGTTGCTCAGCGAGGAGTTGCGGGTGGTGTATGATGCCAGTTGTTTTCCGTTCCGGTCGAAACAGTAGAGCCCGTTATTGTAGGGGGCAATCCATATCCGGTTCTTCGAGTCGATGATCATGCTCATAATCTCCTTTCCGCAGTCGAAAGGCGGGCGGCTGTATGCTCCGGTTTTCAGGTTGAGCAGGAGTAGCCCTTGCCAGCGGCTGCAACAGAGTACAGTTTCTTCATCCCAAAGGCTGAGTATCGTGATATTGAAGTTTCTGAAATCCGGTGTCTGGTCGAATTCCTGCAGCAGGCGGAAAGAACCGTCCCGGTAGCTGTAAAAGTAAATTTTGTTTTTGGCTCCGAATAATAACCCCTCTGGGGTAGGGCAGGTGGAATATGCGGTGATGTTCTTTCCTTTTTCGTCGGTTGGCAGGTAGAAGTCGTCACTTTGCCGTTGGTAGCGTGCCACCCCTTTATCAGTCAAGATCCAGATATTGTATTGTTCGTCTTCTGCAATCTGAAGGACGAGGTCGTGAGGCAACGAATGCGGATCGTCTGCATGATGGATGTATTTCTTCAGTTCGTGGCCGTCAAACCGTCCCAGACCGGAGCGGGTGCCTATCCACACGAATCCCTGTTCATCCGTAAGGATACACCGGACGGTGGAAGGTAGTCCTTCTTTCAGAGAAATCTGCTTGTAATAGTAATGCCCCGCCTGTAAAGGAAGGACACCGGCCATTTGTGTGATAAATGCGATGCATAGGACGATATAGAGTCTTGCTTTCATTGAATTAGGTCGAGTAAACAGAAGCAAAGATAATACATTCGGATGAATATTGAATAAAATGATATAGAGTTTTGAGCAAAGATGATATTAATTTATCTATAATCTTTATCTTTGCTCGAAAATGTACGACTATGATTACCGAAGAACTACAGAAACTATATCAGGAATATACGGGAGTTCCCGCAGAGAATATAACAGAATTACCATCTTCCGGTTCCAACCGCCGCTACTTCCGGCTGACAGGTGCGAAAACCCTGATCGGCGTATGTGGCACGTCTGTCGAGGAGAATGATGCTTTCCTTTATATGGCAGCCCATTTCCGCAAGTCCGGCCTGCCTGTACCCGAAGTTCATATCGTTTCCGAAAATAAGAGTTACTATCTTCAGGAGGATTTGGGAGATACCCTTTTGTTTCATGCAATCGAGAAAGGACGTGCTACCAGCGTATTTTCCGAAGAGGAAAAAGAGTTGCTCCGCAAGACGGTCCGTTTGCTTCCTGCCATACAGTTTGCCGGAGCCGACGGCTTCGACTTTTCCCGTTGCTATCCGCAGCCGGAGTTCAATCAGCGTTCTATCCTTTGGGATTTGAATTACTTCAAATATTGTTTCCTTAAGGCTACCGGCATGGAATTTCAGGAAGATAAACTGGAGGACGACTTTCAGAAGATGAGTGATGTGCTGCTGCGCAGTTCTTCCGCTACTTTTATGTACCGCGATTTTCAGAGCCGCAATGTGATGATCAAAGACGGTGAGCCGTGGTTTATCGACTTTCAGGGCGGACGAAAAGGGCCGTTCTATTATGATGTCGCTTCTTTCCTGTGGCAGGCAAAGGCGAAGTATCCCGATAGTCTCCGTCAGGAATTGCTGAAGGAGTATATCGATGCCCTGCGCAAATATCAGCCTATCGACGAGCCCTATTTCTATAGTCAGCTTCGTCATTTTGTTCTTTTCCGCACGTTGCAAGTGCTCGGAGCTTACGGTTTCAGGGGGTATTTTGAGAAGAAACCTCATTTTATCCAGAGTGTTCCTTTTGCTATCCAGAACCTGCGTGACTTGCTCAAAGAGGCGTACCCTGAATACCCGTATCTTTGCAATGTGCTACGCGAACTTACCGAACTCAAGCAATTCACCGACGATCTCAAGAAACGGCAGCTTACCGTCAAAGTGATGAGTTTTGCTTATAAGAAAGGGATTCCCGATGATCCTACCGGTAATGGCGGCGGTTATGTCTTTGACTGCCGTGCCGTGAACAATCCCGGTAAGTACGAACGCTACAAACCTTTCACGGGACTGGACGAACCGGTGATCAGTTTTCTTGAAGAAGATGGTGAAATTCTCCGTTTCCTCGACTCTGTCTATGCGTTGGTAGATGCTTCGGTGAAGCGATATATGGAACGTGGCTTCAGTAATTTGTCCGTTTGCTTCGGCTGTACCGGAGGACAGCATCGTTCGGTTTATTCGGCGCAGCATCTGGCAGAGCACCTGAACCGCAAATTTGGCGTGAAAGTGGAGCTGGTGCACCGCGAACAGAATATAGAACGTACTTTTGAGGCAACTGTGTAATGAAAGCAATGATATTTGCAGCCGGGTTGGGTAGCCGGCTGAAACCACTGACCGATACGATGCCCAAAGCCCTTGTTCCCGTGGCCGGACGTCCAATGCTGGAGCATGTGATTTTGAAACTGAAAGCTTCCGGTTTTACCGAAATAGTGATTAATATCCATCATTTCGGTGAGCAGATTATTGATTTTCTGAAAGCTAACAATGATTTCGGACTGACGTTGCATATTTCCGACGAACGGGACCTGCTGCTCGATACGGGGGGAGGAATCAGAAAAGCCCGTCGATTCTTTGAAAATTCCGATGAACCCTTCCTTGTGCATAATGTGGATATTCTTTCGGATATGAATCTGAAAGAACTGTATGACTTTCATTTGCGGAACGGAAGTGTAGCCACCTTGCTCGCCAGCCGGCGTAAAACTTCCCGTTATCTGCTTTTTGATGCGGAACAAAGATTGTGCGGATGGATCAACAAAGATACGGGACAGGTGAGGCCCGAAGGTTTCCTATATGATGAGTCGCTGTATAGAGAGTATGCCTTTAGCGGTATCCATGTTTTTTCGCCTGCTGTCTTCCAGTTGATGGAAGTGCCGTGCTGGGAAGGCAAGTTCTCTATTATGGACTTTTATCTGGCTACCTGCGGGCAAACGGATTATTGCGGTTATCTTACGGAAAAGCTGGAACTGATTGATATCGGCAAGCCGGAGACGTTGGCACGGGCGGAAGAGTTTGTGAAAAGATTAGGATGATAGAAAAGAAACGCTTGTGAATATAAACATATTGCTTTGGAATCTAACATATTTCGTGTACCTTTGTTATTATGAAAATAGAAACAGAGAAAGGAGACGAACCTATGCCAAGTAATTATATTCGTTTCGATTGGGCGATGAAACGCCTTTTGCGTAATAAAGCCAATTTCGCCGTACTCGAAGGCCTTTTGACTACTCTTCTGGGTGAAACAATCTTGATTCAGAAGTTATTGGAAAGTGAAAGTAATCAGGAAGATGAGTTCGATAAGTATAACCGTGTGGATATGCTTGCTGAGAATTCTAAAGGTGAACTGATTTTGATTGAAGTTCAGAATAATAATGAATACGCCTATTTTCAACGTATGCTTTTCGGAGCTTCTAAGTTAGTAACCGAATATATCAATCGTGGAGAAGGGTATGACCAAGTCCGTAAAGTATACAGTGTCAATATCGTATATTTCTCTTTAGGCTGCGGCAAGGATCTTGTTTATCATGGTAAAACGGAGTTTCGTGGCATCCATCAAGGGGATATTCTGGAACTGACTCCTTTTCAAAAACAGACCTTCAAAGTGGATAGCGTAAGCCAGTTATATCCGGAGTACTATATATTGAAGGTGAATGATTTTAACCAGGTAGCCAAAAGTCCTCTTGAAGAATGGATTTATTATTTGAATACAGGAGATATTCCGGATACTGCTACAGCTCCTGGACTGAATGAAGCCCGCCAAAGGCTGAAACTTGACCGGATGACGAAGGAAGAATTGAATGCGTATTACCGGCATTTGGATAATATTGTGATTTTGAGAGATAACATTTTCACAGAACGTGCCGAAGGTCGTGCGGAAGGACGTGCTGAGGGTATTGCGGAAGGTCGTGCAGAAGGAGAAAGAGAGGCCCGGATCCAGATTGCCCGTAATTTGAAAAAGGCAGGAATCCCTGTAGAGGTGATCGTTAAATCTTCCGGCTTGACAGTTGATGAAGTAAAGAAAATTTAATTCAAAACGATAGCCAATATATTTAGGTATATAATTTACAAAGAAGAAAGGCGGAGATATTCGGAAATGAATATTACCGCCTTTCTTCTTTTGTCTCGAAAGTTGTCTGATAATGTCTGTCACCATGAAAAATGCGGTGAAATGGACTATTTTAGACAAAATTGGAGGCGAAATAGTGAATTTAGAACATCGCTTTTCGGGCTTGTGCCTATTTTTGTTGCCGAAAGTCCTACCTATTTAAATGAGTTGGTGAGAACTTTCGAATCTTAATTGTATTGGGATTTATTTTTGTTAGCTAATAAATTAGTATCTTTAATTATTAAATTGTAGTATTATGAAAAAAAAGAAGCTTATGAAAAAACAAAGCTACTTTGTTGTTCTTCTGATGCTCCTCCTTTTATTTCCTTCAGGAGCGTTTGCGCAGCAACAAATGATTAAAGGACAAGTGGTGGATGATAAAGGCGACACAGTTATCGGAGCCACGGTCATGTTGAAAGGAACGCAAGAAGGTGCTATAACCGACATTGACGGGAATTTCTCTATAAAAGGAAAAGTTGGAAACACATTGACTATCTCTTATGTCGGTTTTTCTCCGCTCGAAGTAAAGGTGACAAAACTGGAAGGTAATCGTTTTGTGCTGAAAGAAGATTCAAAAGTACTTGATGAAGTCGTTGTAGTAGGTATGGATAAGCAAAAACGTAATACCATTACGGCTGCTGTAGCTACTGTCAATGAGAAAGCTATTGTTAACCGTCCTGTAACCGATTTGACCAGTGCGCTACAAGGTAATGTGGCAGGTTTGAATTTCGCTTCTGATGCTACGGCGAGTGGTGTCGGTGGTGAAACGGGAGCAGAGATTAAATTTAATATTCGTGGTATCGGTTCTATTAATGGTGGTGAACCTTATGTACTGGTGGACGGTGTAGAACAGAGTATGCAGAATGTGAATCCTGCCGATATTGCCAGTATCAGTGTACTGAAGGATGCTTCTGCGTCTGCTGTTTACGGTGCTCGTGCAGCTTATGGTGTGGTATTGGTGACAACAAAAAGCGGTAAGAAGGAAAAGACACGTATTACTTACCGTGGAACAGTCGGCTTCAGTTCTCCTATTAATATGCCTGAAATGATGAACTCCCTGGAGTTTGCTCATTATGTAAATGAACGTAATGATAACATGGGTGTGAAGCGTCTTTTTTCTGATCAGCTGATCGAGAAGATGAAAGGTTTTATGGCTAATCCTTATTCAGCAGAATTTCCGGGTGTAGAACCTAATCAGCAGGGAACAGGATGGGCCGGTTCTCAGGATGCGGTATATGCCAATACTGATTGGTTTGATTATTATTTTAAGAAATCTGCTATCCGCCATTCTCATAACTTGAATATAACAGGAGGTTCTGATAAATTCAACTATTACATTGGTATGGGATATACCTATCAGGAAGGTTTGCTGGATCAGGTAGAGGATAATTTGAGTAAATATAATATAAATACTAAATTTCAGATAACGGCGAATGAATGGTTGAAATTCAATTTCAATAATAATATGACTCTGAACATAATCAAGCGTCCGTTGGCTAATCAGACTATTTTTTATGGTACAGTAGGTAATGCTTTTCCTAATCGTCCGACAGTTCTTCCTGTTGATTCGGAATATAATCTTCCGGATTGGAATGAATTCTTGCGTATGAAGCAATCCCGTTACAATCAGAATCGTATTTCGGATGCTATGTCTTTTTCTGCTGTTATTACTCCATTGGAGGGATGGGATATTGTCGGTGAAATGAAAGTCCGTCTGGATGTGGAGAAGAACAGCTTCGAACGGGGAACTCCTATTTATGAAAACCCCAATAAACAATTGTACACCGTGACTGGCAATACGCAGGGCTATCAATATCCGGGAATGCACTGGAAAAACTCTACATGGGGTTCATATACCCGCGGGGATGCCTTCAATTATTATCTTTCCCCGAACGTATCTTCTTCTTATACGCATCAATGGGGAGAACATTTTTTCAAGGCAATGGCAGGTTTCCAGATGGAAGTGCAGGAAAATTCTGATGGATATACCTATAAAGATGGAATGTTAAGTGATGATATATTTTCATTTGCCAATGCCAATGGAACTCTTTATGCCGGTGATAATCGTACACATTGGGCTACAATGGGTGCTTATGCCCGTATGAATTGGAATTATCAGAATGTGTATTTCCTTGAGGTTAGTGGGCGCTATGACGGTTCTTCTCGTTTTGCTCCGGGACATCGTTGGGGATTTTTCCCTTCTTTCTCTGCTGGTTATGATATTGCACGTACCGATTACTTCCAAAAATTGGAATTACCATTCTCTCAGTTGAAAGTACGTGTCTCTTATGGTCGTCTGGGCAATCAGAACGGAGCCGGATATTATGACTATATCGGAGTGATGCCACTTGTGGCGGCTGACCCTAATGCATGGTTGCTTCCGGGTATCAGTTCTACACCTACTCAAGGTACGATAGCCAAAACTCCGAAAATGGTCAGTCCTTATATTACTTGGGAAAAGGTGGATAATGCCAACTTAGGTTTCGATTTGATGTTGCTGGATAACCGTCTTTCTATCACGGCGGATATCTATCAGCGTACCACACGTGATATGATCGGACCGGCAGAGGCTATTCCATCTATCGGGGGTATTGCAAATGCTGATCGTGCCAAAGTAAACAATGCAACTTTACGAAATCGTGGTTGGGAGCTTTCTGTCAATTGGCATGACCAGTTGAAGTGTGGTTTCAGCTATGGTGTAGGTTTTAATCTATTCAATTACAAAGCTGTTGTTACCAAATATAACAACCCGGAAGGACTCATCTTTAATAACCATACTGGGTTGCCATCAAACAAAGGATATTATGAAGGTATGGATATTGGTGAAATCTGGGGATATCGTGCTGATGACTTATTTATGAGCAACCGCGAAATTGATGATTATCTAAGAACAGTGGATCTTAGCTTCTTCAAACCGGATAGCCAGTGGCAACGCGGTGATTTGAAATATCTTGATGTAGATGGCGATGGTAAAGTAGATCCGGGTAAAGGAACATTAAGCGATCATGGTGACTTGCGGGTTATTGGTAATGCAACTCCTAAATATTCTTTCGGTATTAATTTGAATGTGGGTTATAAAGGATTTGAAGTGTCCACCTTGTTCCAGGGGGTTGCCAAAAGAGATTTCCCGCTGGCTGGAAGTACTTACCTTTTCGGAGGAAAGAACTTCTTTAAAGAACATCTTGATTATTTTAGTGCTGATCAACCGAATGGTTATCTGCCTAGACTTACTGAGTTCAATAAACCGGATTTTCAGGCCAACTCTGCTTATAATACTTCCCGATATTTGGTGAATGCGGCTTATATGCGTATGAAGAATCTGATGGTATCTTATACTTTTAATAAGAGAATGCTTCGTAACATAGGGCTGGAAAATCTAAAAGTATATTTCACGTGTGACAACTTATTTACGATAACAAAGTTGCCCAAGCAGTTTGATCCTGAAACCTTGAATCAGGTGAATACCTGGGCAGGCGGTAGCAATGAATCTGCACCGGGACTGACTTCTCCGGCTAAAGAAAATGGTAACGGTAAAGTGTATCCGATGAACCGGAACTTTGTATTTGGACTTGATTTTACATTTTAATTAGAGAGGAAAAGACATGAAAAAGAAATATATATTGTTAACAGCCTTCATTGGGGTAATGTTGTCTGCTTGTTCGGACTTCCTGGACAGAAAACCATTGACGGAACCTAATAATGAAGAATACTTATGTAGCCGTGCTCAGGTGGAAAATTACATTAACGGCTTGTATATGGCGCTTCCTGCTCCTTCTCAATATGGTATGGGAGTGAGAGGTGAAGAAAAGAACAGTGACAATATTCTTGCCGAAAAGTATGACCTGCGTCTGAATGGAGAATACAATGCTTTCAGTGGTTCGTCTGAATGGCAGAAGGGATATCAGAATTTGCGTAATGTAAATTACTTCTTTTATTATTATTGTGTTCCGGAGAACGAGGAAACAGAAGATGTTCTTTCTTTGAAAGGGGAAGCATATTTCCTGCGTGCGTACTGGCATTTTTACTTGTTGACTCGTTTTGGGGATATCCCTTTGATGGACCGGTTGTGGGATGAGAATGCAACAGTAGCTGGTTTGCAGATTCCTCCTGCATCACGTTCGGATGTGGCGAAATTTATATTGGAAGATTTGAAGACAGCTTCAGAAGGAATGCTTCAGTCGCGAAGTAAATACAGTGGCTTGCGTATCAGCAAAGAAGCAGCCCTGATATTGGCAATGCGGGTAGCTTTGTATGAAGGGTCCTGGGAAAAGTATCATAAAGGGACGGAATTTTCTGAAACTGATAACTCAGACTACTTCTTTAAGGAAGTAATGAGATGGGGAGACGAACTTTTCAAAGCAGGGTTGAGCCTGAATACGGATGCTACGGATAATGAAGCTGTAAATCCAGGTGATGCATTTGCTCATTTGTTCAATAAGGATGATCTTTCTAAGATTACGGAAGCTGTATTCTGGAAGAAATATGCCGGCGATGGTGTGTTCCACGGTTTAGGTGGATTGCTTGGTGGCGGAGTTGTAGATAACGATGGCCCGGCAGGTGTATCAAAATCGCTGGTTGATAATTATCTGAATGCGGATGGTACGTTTATCAATCCGAATGATGAGAAGTATAAGGACTTTAATGCGACTTTTGAAAAACGTGATCCTCGTTTGATTCAGTCGGTCATGAATACAGGAGCGAAGTTCCGTTCTACAGCGAAAGGCTCTAAACCGATGAATGTGAGAGCCTATGATAATACAGGAACAGACGAGGAAATAAAAGAGAAGAATAAGGATATTTCTTCTCCTAATCTGAATGGAGACGGTAACGGTAAGAATATTACCGGATTTCATATTCGCTTGGGTATTGACACTACGTTTGTAGAAGGAGGCAGCCATATGGCAATTATATTATTTCGCTATTCGGAGGCGCTACTAGCTTATGCGGAAGCTGCGGAAGAATTGAATCTTTGTAACGATGATGTCTTGAATAAGACATTAAAACCTTTGCGTGAACGTGCGGGTGTTACTTATATACGTCCTACTCAGATTGATCCTAACTTTACTTCCTTTGGTTACTCTCTGACTCCTGTTATGCAGGAAATCCGTCGGGAAAGACGTGCCGAACTGGCTTTCCAGGGCTTTCGTCAGGATGACCTGATGCGTTGGGCCGGTCATAAGCTGATAAAAGGGCAACGAGGCTTGGGAGCTTATCTGGGAACTGATGGAGTTCTTTATAAGAGTTTCTCACCCAAAGCACAAGAATCGTTGGGACTGGTTTCTACCAATGATAGTGGTTGGATGGATCCGTTGAAAGATTATTTGCCACAAGGATATCAATTCCAGCCGGACCGTGATTATTTATTGCCTATACCGCCGGATGAACTGGAACTGAATAAGCAGTTGAAACAAAACCCGGGATGGACAAAAACGAAGTAATAATAGTAGGACATATTAAAGTATAAAACAATGAAGATAAGAAATATACTATATGCATGTTTACCCTTGGGAATATGGGCTATAGCTCTGACCGGGTGTAAAGACGACGATCAAGTAGCTCCGCTTCCCAAACCAGTGCCATTGACGCTGGCATTGGAGAGTAACACACTGGTAATGGGCGAAACACTGACTATGACTTTCAGTGTAAAAGACGAACAGGGAGCAGGGATAGCTACCAATGAAGAATTTGATATTTATCTGACGGCAACTGATGGTTCCACGGATGTATCAAAAACTTTATTCAATAACTTTCCGGAAATGGTAACTTTCCCGGAAGGAGAGAAAACATTGGAAGTTTCTGTCCCGGTAAAATCTTCAGGTATTACGGAATCTGTCTTAATGAAGCTCACAGCTTTTGCCCGTGGGTATAAGATGGATGGATCTGAACAGGCTATTAAGGTTTCTGATTATTATCGCACAGCAGTTTCTATCAAAGGTAACTCGGACTTGGTGGTGAAAGAGGGGGATACATTTATTCTGCAAATGAAAGTAGATGTACCTGCTAAAGAAGATATAGTAGTTACTATTACTCCGGGAGCAGGTGAGGCCGACCTTTATGAAAACCTTCCGTCTACTCTGACTATTTCTGCAGGGGAACTCTCAGTAGATAGTGATCCAGTAACAATGCTGACAGATGGTTATCCTTTTGGAGATACCAAACTGACTTTAACATTTGCAACCGATTCCGAGCATCATCCTTTGTTGGCAGAGAAGATGGAGATTACGAAACAGGATATTGATACTCCTCTTGGTTCGGAGCTGGAAGATGAACGTTACGTGTATACATCACCTGATGAACCATTCTATTCGGAGAAGAATGCAAAAGCCTTTAAAACATGGTGGGGAGATAAAAAGGCCCTGGCTATGAAGGCAGGAACCCCTCATCCCAATGAAGCGCTGGCCGCTGAAGGGTGGAAGTTTGTGAATTCAATGGAATTCCATGCAATCAATGGTCAATGCCGTACGGCTAAAAATGCTAACGGAGTATGTCCTGTACTAGGATTTGGGGCTCAGAATACAGCGATGGTACAGAAATATATGGCCGTTAATAATGATCGGTATACAGATGTAACAGATGAAGGTTACTTGAAAATGTGGGCAGTGAAAGAGAAAATTAATGCTACAGGAGGAGGGGCCGGACAAAAAGATTATGGATTCTCTGCTTGTTTCTCCGGTAAATTTAATATGAATCAAGGATATGCTCCGCAACATACCTGGATAGGAGTGGGAACCCGAATCGAGACTCGTGCTCGTATCCGTGGTAATAAGAATGGGTTTAATGCCGCTATCTGGCTGCAGGGAAATACACAAAGTCAGGCGTCGGATCCATATAGCGCATGGCCGCGATATGGTGAGATTGATGTGATGGAAAATCCGGTGGGAAATATTACAGGACAGAATAATGCTCATCAAACAGTGCATATGGGTAATCAGGCAACAGGTACTTATAAAAATCCGACGACTCAGAATGCTATCAGCAAAATGGATCAATGGAATATTTATTGGGTGGAAATTGTTGATGATCATACAATCAAAATGGGTATTAACGGTAAAACAACCAAAGTAATCACATCTGCGGATTTGGGTAGTGCTTCCGGCGAATGGCCGTTCAATCTGGAAAAGAATCCTTTAGGCTTCCATTATTTGCTGACGTTAGGTGCTCCAAGTGCGTGGGGATTGGGATATAACGATATTCCTCCGGTCGGTTGGGATTCGGGATTTGCTTCTATCAGTTATGAGGCTAGTAAAACGAGTCAGGAGTCACCTCGTATGGAAATCGATTGGATCAGATTTTACTCAAACGATAATTATAGTAAGCCTGCCGGTATTAATCTGCACAATCCTAATGCGCATACCTACTATTAAAATATGACGAACCGTTTTCAATAGTATGAAATAAGTTCAATGCCGGAAGGCCATCGTGCAACAGCGATTTACTTCCGGCATTTACTGCTAATTCGGGTGGAAATAGAGAATATTGTAAATACATTAGCTATTTGTAGACATACTTTTTACATATCTTCCCTATCTTTGCCATGTAATCTAAATAAATTAATCATTATGGAAAACCTGCAATCAAACTTGTTCTATTCTTTGGCAGGAGTAGCCGCCGTTGCCTCCCTTGCATCTTGTACAAACAAGCAGAAAACGACAGAACAAAAGCCGCTGAACATCGTCTATATTATGACAGACGACCATACAGCCCAGATGATGAGCTGCTATGACACCCGCTACATGGAAACTCCGAATCTTGACCGCATTGCGGCGGATGGTGTACGTTTTACTCAAAGCTTCGTTGCCAATTCATTAAGCGGTCCCAGCCGTGCCTGTATGATTACGGGTAAGCATAGCTGTGCCAATAAATTCTACGATAATACGACTTGCGTATTCGACAGTTCTCAACAGACATTCCCGAAGCTGCTGCAAAAGGTAGGTTATCAGACTGCGCTGGTCGGCAAATGGCATCTGGAAAGTTTGCCATCCGGATTTAATTACTGGCAGATAGTACCCGGACAGGGGGATTACTATAATCCTGCCTTTATTACACAAGATAATGATACCATCCAGAAACACGGATATATCACGAATCTGATTACCGATGACGCTATCGACTGGATGGAAAACAAGCGAGATCCGGAGAAACCGTTCTGCCTGCTGATTCATCACAAGGCGATTCACCGTAACTGGATGGCGGATACATGTAACCTTGCCCTCTACGAGGACAAGACATTCCCGTTGCCGGATAATTTCTTTGACGACTATGAAGGTCGCCCTGCTGCGGCTGCTCAGGAAATGAGTATCGTGAAGGACATGGATATGATTTACGACCTGAAGATGCTTCGTCCGAATGAGAAATCACGCCTGAGATCACTTTATGAAAGATTCCTCGGACGCATGGACGAAGGACAGCGTGCCGCATGGGACAAGTTCTATGCTCCGATTATCGATGATTTCTACAAACAGAATCTGACAGGAAAAGAACTGGCCAACTGGAAGTTCCAGCGTTATATGCGCGACTACATGAAAACCGTGAAGTCTCTTGATGATAACGTAGGACGTGTGTCGACTATCTGAAGGAAAAAGGGTTGCTGGACAATACACTGGTAGTTTATACTTCCGATCAGGGTTTCTACATGGGCGAACACGGTTGGTTCGACAAGCGTTTCATGTATGAAGAATCTATGCGCACACCACTTATCATGCG
>ERZ859817.709-NODE-709-length-18205-cov-5.229807_pt1 | contig 18205 bp, 12 predicted proteins | sample MGYA00509986_ERZ859817 | MGnify/ENA primary metagenome ERZ859817 (study PRJEB30046, sample SAMN00715155) | human gut metagenome | study: EMG produced TPA metagenomics assembly of the A metagenome-wide association study of gut microbiota in type 2...
TCTGAGTCCCAGACGCCTTCATTTTTAGAGTCTATTTGTCACTTGGAGTATATTATTCCAGGATAACTACGCGGTTCAAGAAGTTCTTGCCGAACATATTGGCAGTACCACCGAATCCAACGAGTTCAAGCTGGTCTTTGTCAACACCCTGAGCAATCAAAGCATCGTAAACAACCTGAGCACGCTTTTCAGACAGCTTCTGGTTCCAAGAAGCGCTACCGGTAGCCTTGTCAGCATAACCTGCAACCTTGTACTTCTTGTCCGGATTAGCCTTCAGAATCTTAGCAGCCAATTCGATGTTAACCTTACCATAGTCGTCCAGACGGGCGCTACCAATCTTGAAGAAGATAGCACGCGGACCGGCAACTTCAACTTCCTTAGTCACTTCCTTAACTTCAGGTTTAGCGTTGGCCAGTGCATTCTTGCAGTTAGCCAGGTCAGCCTGAGCCTGAGCCAGTTCACTTCTATATCTGTTGATTTCTGCATTGACTGCGTCTTCGTCAATCTTAGAAACCGGAATAAACTTCTTACCACCGAAGATGTAGCTAACACCTGCAGTCAAAGTTCCAGTACCTTCAGCCTTGCGATGGCTGCTGATATTGCCGAATACAGACGGAGCGATAGCACCGCGAGCTTCTACGTCAATAGCCCACTTAGTGTTGATATTGAACTTCAAGCCCAAACCAGCAGAAGCGCCTACACGTGCTCTAGCCTTTTCATCCCCATCAGGAATCATTGTTCCATCGTTTTGAATCAGCACATTAGGTGACTTTGCAACAGTTACTTGGGACCCAAGAATCCATAAACTTCGAAGAAACGGTTAGGATTAACACCTGCGAACAATGTAGAAAGATTGATCATTGCATCAATGTTACCACCAAAGTACGTCTTATTATGTTCCCAATATGAGTTATCCAGACACAAGTGCTGAGTAACACCATTGAACTGAGCACGTACACCCCATGTCGGAGTAATCAACTTACCAACTGATACGCTGAAATGCGGAGCAATCTTATTGAAACCGTCATTGTTGATGGCGTGGATACCACCACCTACACTCACGAAGATATTATCGCTCCATTTCGGAGTGTAGTAGTTCGTTTTTTCTTGTGCATTCAGATTTGCTGCACAAGCGCCTGCTAATAATAAGGAGGCTATTACTAATTTACTTTTCATTATTCCTTTAGTTTAAAATTAAATACTAACTAAAACGATTTTAGTAAGCTGTACCGTCACCATTACCACCACCAGCATTGTTTCCATTGCCATGACCGTGACCATGATCATGAGTAATTGAAACAATATCTTGTGTTGCAGTTGTATTAAGTGCAACCTTAATATTTACACCAGGAATATTATATACCACACCATCTACTGTTGCTGAAACATTATTTACAGAAGTCTGATAGTTTGTAGTAGCTTTCAAAGTAACAGTTGTATAAGGTGCAATTGTTACTTTTTCTGTTCTAACTACTGCAGTAAAACCGGTATTAAGACCTTCTACAGCAGCTTTCAATACAGCTTTCAGTTCTTCATTAGACAAAGCCTTAGTAGCAGGTATATTTGCATCAATCCAAGTTTTTACCTCATCAATGTTAGTAACAGTTTGACCGACATATGCTGTATATGACAATTCTTGCACTACAGGCTCGGGACTATCATTGGTATAACTTCCACCATCTACAACCTGACCTATTTCAGGTTTTATAGTCTCAGGATCAGGAGTAGGATATACATCCTTAGCGGCATCTGTTATTTTCTGCAAGAAAATGTTTACCGGAACAAAAGCGAATTGTCCTTTATTCAAAGCAGGAATCACAGCTTGTCCCTCGCCTGGTAAATAATCTTTTTTTGTAGCAGTAAACTTTCTTGTTTCAGGTGCAATTTTACCATCAGCACCAGCCTTCACTTCAGTGTCACCTGTAATATTAAGGCCTTCTGTTATGATAGAACGATCCCCCAAATCATATACAGTAATAGCAATGGTAGCACTTGCAGGATCCAATTCCACAGGTGCAACATTGAATTCTTCCTTTTCGCAGCTTGTGAACATCACACTTGTCAAAGCTACTGCAGCCAACGCCAATTTAGCGCTTACGCCACTTAAAAAACTTTTCTTTTTCATCTCAATTAATTAATTAAAAATTTAACAATTCTGACTTAATAAAATATGGGTTAAAACTATTTTCTTCCATTATATTATCACTTGCCTCTGCCTTGTATTCCTTATAATAATACCTTTCATTACCTGCATTATAAGAAATACCCATATTGGTAGAAGTATTCACACGCGGTACATATCCTTTCCTTTTATACTTATAAGGAGGCAATGCCACCTGAAACCGGAATCCTCCATTCGCTTTAGCATGCTCTGCCTTCATGGCATAAAAGCCGATTGAGCAATAACGGAAATGACGAATCATATCGAATTTAATCCCCTTTTCCTTCAACAAATACTGTTCAGCCTTCAGTGTGAACTGTGTATTAAATCGCGGCCAATAGAAATTTCCCCCCAAAGACCACGTCACACGCCATAATGAAGGATCATATTGGAACTTAAATCCGTCCCAACGTCCAGCTCCCGTATATCCTATTCTTGCCAACAAAGAAAAGCGCTCATCATTAAAGGGTCGAAAGAAATCTACATCAGCACCATATCGGTTGCCACTAAAATAACCTACTGAGAATTTACCAAAAACGTTATAAGGCAATCGAAAACGTTGTGAAAGAGTCAGAAACCCCGGATGAACCTTTCCTTCCCGAGCTCCATATCCATCATTATAAATTGGTATCTTCACTTGTGCTGTGGCTTTCATACCCTTCCATAACGAAATTTCTATTGCAGGACTCAAATCAAATAGAACTTGATAAATCTGCGTAATAATCACGTTCTTGAAAGAGAATTCCGGATACACCAATACATCAATCTTGAACAAAGAACTATTTTTCAACTTTATTTTCCGTGCATTTTCCCAAGCATCGCCCAATTCATAGCTTACATTCCAGTCATCACGTTCTGCTTGGAGCACCGAATCACCCTTTATGGGATGATAACAAAGAGAAATCTGGGGTACATTATTGTCCAGAACTATTATCCGGCATGACTTTTCTTCCGGAATACACCTGCTAATAAATGGGCTTTCTATCTAAAACACAGACAATCCTTTGCTTCTCTCCTTTTGTTTGTCTGCTGTTGCATAGGGAATTAATGACGCCTAACGGCCATGAACAGCCCTGCTAATGGTCGTCAAGTGATTGCTTTATGGCCGTAAGTAGGGCTGTTCATGGCCGTTAGGCGTCACTAACTCCAAGGCTTTTACGGATGAAGTACGTAGCCTGCATCTATTGTGGATAGGGCGCAAATGTATTGTACAACAACTTAAAGGACATTAGACGGCATTATTCATAGCCATGAGTTAGAAATCATCCGCTTGAATGGCTCACTCTACCGGTACCTTTCATAGTCCCTGCGGAATGATGCGTCCTACCGCCCAACTCGATATCCACCGATTTCGTAGAAGAGCAAGCTCGAAAATGCAGGAAAAACGAACTGATTGATTTATGTAGCTCTTACGTAATATTATGCTAGTAAACAGGTGGTTACTGCAAAACCTCGGCGTTTCAGGCAGGTGGAAGCAAAATTTGCTTCCACCTTTTCGGCTTGCTTCCACCGCAAGGCAAATGCCGATGGATAGGGGAATGAAGAAGGTGGGTGGAAGTGTGGAAGCAAAGTGATGGAAAATAAATTTCCAGAGAAAGTTTCCGCCGCCATAGCAATAGCCACACTCTTGATAGTTTAATTGTTACTGGCTTATTATTATATTTGTTCTTTCAGTAACGCTGTGCTCTATACTGTAAATATTTGATAGTTAATAAGGTAATTATAAAAAAAGACAAGAGTGATAGAACATGAAAGCAATTTGTAGGATTGATTTTTGTTACTGCTTTGTTACTACTAATAATAAACTGTATGTTTTTATTTAAAGAATATGAAAAAGCAATTGAATTTAAAAGAGCCAATAAAGGTGAGAACAAAAAAATTGGTTAATGGATGCCAATCCATATATCTGGATATTTATATGAATGGAAGGCGACAATACGAATTCTTAAAGTTGTATATTATCCCTGAACATAATCAAACTGATAAAAAAAGAAATGTCGAGACGCTAAATTTGGCAAATGCGATAAAGGCTCAGAAGATTTTGGAAATATATAATCAAGCTTACGGATTTAATCATAACAGATTGTCTAATATGAAGCTGACTGGCTATATGAAATTAATAGCAGAACAAAGTGTGAACAATACAGTACGGAAAAATGCCATACATGCTGTTATATGCCATTTGGAAAGATATACTCCGAATGGAATATTGCTAAGGAAGGTGGACAAGACTTATTTGTTGGGTTTTATAGATTACTTGAAGAAAACAAAACAAGAACATTGTAAGAAGGAAAAGACATTGCATGTTAACACCCAATTCTATTATTTGAAAACGCTGCGCTACTGCTTGAACAGGGCCGTCTCTGAAGATTATATAACTGTTAATCCGATGAGTAAAATAAAAAAAATGAGGACAAACCAAAACGTAATCGAACAGAAAGGGATTATCTTACCATAAAGGAATTGACCAGATTGGTTCATACTCCTTTTTATAATATCTTATTAAGGAAAGCATTTCTATTCAGCTGTTTTTGTGGATTGAGGCATTGTGATATTGTTGCATTGAGATGGGAAGATATACACTATGATGAAAATGGCAATGCACTATTGAGTATTATTCAGAAGAAGACGAAAGAAGCCATATCACTTCCACTCTGTTCGGAAGCCATAAAACATCTGCCAGACAGAGGAAATGCACCAGAAACGGAAAAGGTGTTTGCTGGATTGGTCTCACTGGGAAGAAGTAATGTAATTTTACACAAATGGATTGAACAAGCTGGGATATCAAAGCATGTAACATTTCACACAGCGCGCCACACACATGCAACAATGATGCTGACATTGGGAGTAGATTTATATACAGTCTCCAAACTATTGGGACATACCAATATACAAACAACACAAATTTATGCAAAGCTTGTAGATGAAAGTAAAAAGAAAGCTATTGATTTAATTCCTAATATATCATAGGGGTTGGTTAAATGCGAAGTGCAATTTGTCATTCTCTTTAATTCTTGCAGATATTTCTTCTATTTATCCTTTTTCAGAGAAAAGTGAATTAGCAAAAACATCTGAAAAATGACTATTTGGCACAAAAAACAACATTCTGTATAGTAATTATGCACAGCTATATTAAGGATTTTAAGATAGCTAATATACTTCATATGACATGCATGTGGAAGCCTTCATCTATTGCATAACGTGTTGAGCATCAACATTTTCTTAAAAACAACATAATCTAAACGGTACAAATATTGAACAAGGGGAAAATAGTCATTCAAAACACTCGGCAAAGAGAAAAAACTATGACATGGGCAAAAAGCAGATTTAAGATTATTTATGAAAATATTTTGAGCGATTTTGGCTGATTGCTATCCAAAGAGCGCATTTTGATAAAAAGTACCACTCTCATCATCCATAAAGAGTGAGACGGTCGAAAAAGGAATAGAGGGGAAATGAGTGCTATTCAGGAGGCTGCAAAAAGGGTCAAAAATGGGTGTCTTGTACCTCTGTTGTATCTCAGTCGGCATATATCGCTGATATACAAAAGAGGTTAATAATTCGGCGGCAACTCAACCTAATAGAAATACACTTGTGTTAGTAAATAGAAGGACTATAATTCAAAAAAGGTGTTATTTGGGTTTCTATCAAAGAAAATCAATGGCAAAAATGGAAAATATTTGCATTCAATTCAATTTATTTCGATTATTTTGTGTATCTTTGCCGCAAAAATGAAGGTAATATGGAAAAAGCAAACAAAAATCTCAATCGCATTAAGGTTATTCTTGCAGAGAAGAACCTACAAAACAAATGGTTGGCAGAGAAGATAGGCAGAGACCAAGCCACTGTTTCCAAATGGGCAACCAATTCAACCCAGCCAAGCCTTGATATGCTGATTAAGATTGCGAAGGTCTTGGAGGTTGACATCAAAGAACTAATACGCTTTGAGGATTAGAATCCAGCCATTCCACATGAAATAATTAACAGAACTTCAGAATGAGAATAGTATCATTATTTGCAAATATTGGTGTTGCGGAAGCACGACTTAATGAAGTCAATGGCTTAGCAGTTGTTGTTGCTAATGAGTGGCAACAACGAAGAGCCGATTTGTATCACAGAATATATCCAGAGACAGATATGATTTGTGGTGATATTACTGATGAAGCAATTTATCAGAAAGTCTTGTCTGCTTGTAAAAAAGAAAGAGTAGATACGGTAATGGCAACTCCTCCATGCCAAGGTATGAGTACTGCTGGACAAAAGATAAAGTTTGATGAGCGCAATTCATTAGTCATGCATGCAATCCGAATGGTTCATGATTTGAATCCTCGATATGTGCTGATAGAGAACGTCACGGATTTCATAATCACGCCAATAATGTATAATGGAGTAGAAACAATGTTACCTGACGTTATACATCAAGAGCTTGATGACAAATATGATGTAGATATTCATACGATTGACACTGATAACTATGGTATTCCCCAAACTCGTGATAGAATGATTATTCTTATGACGAGACATGGGGTTAGACGCAGATGGACTTTGCCACCTGTTGAGCAACATAAGGTGACCATGGAAGAAGCTATAGGTCATCTACCTATTGTGGATCCATTCATTAAAGATCTACCACAAGAAGAGTTCCTTAGACTGTTTCCTCATTACGAAGAACGAAGAAGACAGGCACTAGCTATTTCTCCATGGAATATTCCACCTGTTCATGTATGGAGACAGGTTCGTGCAATGATGTACACTCCTACAGGTCAAACAGCGTTCGATAATGAACCTGAATACCGACCAATAAAAGCTGACGGAACGTTTGTTCGAGGTTATCGTAACACCTACAAGAGGCAAAACTGGAACACTCCGGCTTATACTGTAACCATGGATAATCGTAAGATTTCATCACAAAACAATGTACATCCAGGTCGTCTTGTAGGACAAGACGCTAATGGTCATGATATATATTCAGATGCAAGAACTCTCACACTCTATGAACTGATGAGAGTAATGAGTCTTCCTGAAGACTGGAACGTACCTGTCAATACGGATGAAGCTTTTCTTAGAAGAATTATTGGCGAAGGTATTCCTCCATTATTTATTAGAAAATTATTTGCTCAGATTGCACAATGAAAGAATATAAATTAAGAGGTGTTTCTCTTTTCGCAAATGTTGGCATAGCCGAAGCTTACCTTGATTCTATAGGTGTAGATATGAAGGTAGCAAATGAGTTCATTCCACAACGAGCCCATTTCTACCAAGATGTCTATACTAAAACACATATGATATGCGGTGACATCAAAGATGATGACATTAGAACCCAAATTGTAGAAGAAGCCATAGAAAGGAATGTAAACTTTGTTATGGCGACACCTCCATGCCAAGGTATGAGTATGGCAGGCAATCGTTTCGAATTTGACATTCGTAACGAATTGATATACTATGCTGTTGATGTCATAAAACGAGTTAATCCAGAATATGCATTGATTGAAAACGTGCCAACTATTCTTAAAACAAAAATTGCTGTTGATGGGGAGATTATGCTTATACCAGATTATCTTAAAAAGGAACTGGGGGAAAACTACATATTTAACAAAGAATCACTTGTGAAGGCAATGGATTATGCGATTCCTCAAATGAGAGAACGTAATATCTTTTTGTTAGTCCGTAAAGATAAAAACGTAAAATGGGAATTTCCTCCTAAAGAACGTATCGTAACATTGGAAGAAGCCATAGGTTCCCTTCCTAGCTTAGATCCTCTTCTCCGAGAAGGATTAGATTTTACCTTGCAGAAGTTTCCGGACTACGAAAAAAAGCAAGAAAAGGCAGCTGCCATATCGCCCTGGCACAAACCTCCTAAGCATTCTTGGAAACAAGTGGAATGGATGATGCACACTCCTTCGGGGAAATCAGCCATATATAATAAAGTTTATTATCCTCAAAAAGAAAATGGTGTGCATATAGTAGCACATCATAACCACTATAGACGAATGGCATGGGAAAAACCTTCTCGTACTATAACACAAAACAATGGTGTTATCTCATCTTTAGCTTGTGTCCATCCTGGACGACCCTATATCAAAGATGGAGAAGTTTTATATTCAGACCCAAGAGTGTTGACCATTTATGAAATTTTGATAGTTTCGTCACTTCCTTTAGATTGGCCAATCCCTACGTGGGCTAATGAGTCTTTGATTCGTAAGGTTATCGGAGAAGGAATACCTTCTAAACTTATAAAAGTTATTGTAGAACAATTGATTAAACAATTATAGATATGAATAGACCGACAGTACTGCGTAATTCTGCTGAGCCAGAAATCGTAATAGGAATAGCACTAAAGATTTTCTATAATGCTAAAGACTGGATAGATAATGCGACTTTTTTGGACAGATTAGACCATGAATATGATTTAATCAGTAAGACAAGAGAGTCTCGTTCTGGCGGACAAGCAATTGCCAAATATAAGCCTGCAATGTATTATGGATTTATAGATGTAAATGAGGAAGGAAACCGTAGGATAAACGAGTATGGAAAGCGTTATTACGAGGCATATAGAGATAACAATCAGGACGAAATGGTTGATTGTCTAATCGATTCAATATCCAAGCACGAGTTTGGAAGGAACAATCCAGCTGTTCCAGAATCACGATCAAGGATAGAGCCTCCAAAGGTATTTCTTGTCTCTTGTTTATTACTCAACAATAAGTTGAGCAAAACAGAATATGCTTATATTATTGAGAATCTTGCCAAGGACAAGGATTATAAAAAAATACTTATAGAAATCTCTTTGTCTAGATTGCAGGAATCCGATTTATACATATCTGATTATGCAAAAAACAATTACAAAGACGATAAAGGATTAAAGTTTTTGTCTGATGCAGGCTTGTTTGAAGAGGAAAGAGGAGGCATCAAGTATATTAAGAAGAAGTATGTCATCAAATATAGCAATATTCTATCTTCTTTGTCAATAATAACAGATGACAAACAGACATTAAACAGTAAAGAAATCACAGCTGTACAAGATTATACGATAGAACAAGCAACATCCTTCCGTCCATACCTCACAGCCATCAAGTCCAAACCCTTCCTTCTTCTTGCAGGCATATCGGGTACGGGCAAGAGCCGCATTGTTCGTGAACTTGCTCGTGCTTGCTGGGATGTTGATTCTGAAGAATACAAGGCGCATAAGCCAAAGAACTTTGAGATGGTGCAGGTGAAGCCAAACTGGCATGACTCCGGTGAACTGATAGGTTATGTGAGCCGTGTAAGTGGAAAGGCAGAGTTTGTGTCAGGTGACTTCCTGAAGTTCGTGGCAAAGGCATGGGAAGACCTCGAAACACCTTATTTCCTCTGTCTTGACGAGATGAACCTTGCTCCTGTAGAACAGTATTTTGCCGAATATCTCAGTGTCGTGGAGTCTCGAAAGAGGAATGAAGAGGGTATGGTTGTGACAGACCCGATTATATATCCTCAGTATGAACACGAACGTGATGAGAATACAGGCGAACTTATCTCAAAAGAGTGGTATAAGAATCTTGTAAAGGAATTGCTTGCTGAGTGTCCTACCGAAAAATCGTTTGCGTTGAATAAGCAATTTATGAGCGAAGGAATCTCTTTGCCCCAAAACCTTGTCGTGATTGGCACTGTAAATATGGACGAGACAACCTTCTCTTTCTCTCGTAAGGTGCTTGACCGTGCCATGACCATCGAGATGAACGAGGTGAATCTGTACGGGGGGTTGACAGACCGACACGAAGTAATCGGGAAAATCGGAAACAATGAGCTGGTGGGCACAGCCGTGGAAGGTGTGGACGTATATAGCGAAAACAAAGAGGTTTGTGACACAGCTATAGACTATCTTGCCAAACTGAACGAAATATTGGAGGGCACACCATTTAAGGTGGCATACCGCACACGCAACGAGTTCCTGCTCTATGTCGTGAACAATCTGCCCTACAGCAAGGACAAGGACGGCAACGAAATGCCGCAAGGCTACGTTATAGCCAGGGCACTCGATGAGATAACGAGCATGAAGATTCTTTCCCGCATTGAGGGTGATGACACCAAGGTGAAGGAGAGTCTGCTTGACAATCTGATGGATGCCATCAAGGATGGGCTGAGTGAAATAGCTGGTGAGGAGAATCCTGTGGAATCCGTCTCTATTGCTAAGTTGAATGAAATGAAGGGCAGGCTCAATTCGGGTTATACAAGTTTCTGGAGTTAATATCATAATTTGTTTTCTATGGCTAAGATAAATGTACAAAACACGGAAATTAGCGTCGTTCAATATAATGATGAGGATTACATAAGCCTCACAGATATGGCACGCAGCCAAATGCAGGAACATATCATATTCCGTTGGCTAAGTCTCAAAAGTACTATAGAGTATATAGGTGAATGGGAGACTCTTTATAATCCCCATTTTAATTGTACCGAATTCGGTGCAATTAGAAATGCAGCAGGCAGCAACAACTTTGTCCTATCTGTCAAATCTTGGATAGAACGGACTAATGCAATAGGTATCCGTTCAAAGGCAGGTCGCTATGGAGGTACTTACGCTCATCGTGATTTGGCATATCATTTTGGCATGTGGATTTCTCCCAAATTCCAATTATTACTTGTCAAAGAGTACCAACGCCTAAAAGAGGAAGAGCAACGTCTGTTAGGATGGTCTGCCAAGCGGGAACTCTCCAAAATCAACTATCGGATTCACACCGATGCCATCAAGCGCAATATCATCCCCGAAGAGGTGACACCGCAGCAGGCAAGCATCATCTATGCCAATGAGGCAGATGTGCTCAATGTGGCTATGTTCGGCATGACTGCCAAGCAATGGAGAGAGGCGAATGCTGACAAGAAGGGCAACATACGCGACTATGCAACAATCAATGAGTTGATTTGCCTTTCGAACATGGAAAACCTCAATGCCGTGTTCATCGACCAAGGCTTGCCGCAAAGCGAGCGATTGATAAAGTTGAATCAGATTGCCATTCAGCAGATGAAGGTGTTGGAAGGTGATGATAATAGAAAACTAATTAAGTAATGTAACAATAGAGATGGAACTCCTGACCATACAGCACGCAGACTTCACGATGAGCATCGAGTGCGGAAAGTTCGATGCCATCTGGACGAAAGCCAAGAATAACATCGGAGAGCAAGCTTTGCACTCCACATATTCTTGGACAGAAGGAGTCGTGTCTGTGACTCTGAACACCGATGATGTAGAAAGGCAAATAGAAAAAGGTGAAACTGCACCAGCTGTATTCTTCGACAATGCAGACTATCCGATATGGGTGGAGTTTGCCGACTATGTGAAGGATGCGCAGTTCGGGTCGGAACTGCAAGGGGACAACGAGCGGTTTACCTTCCGCCGACACATACTGGCAGGATTCCTTAACTATGGCAACGAAATAGGAAAGAGCGAGATACACCTTATATACGAGACAAAGGAGGGAACGAAACGCTTTACTTTCTCCTTTGAGGTATTGAGCACCAAACTCAACTATCATGAACATTGGCGAAGCATCATCGAGGACATAGAGGCGGAATACCGCATGTTGTCACTGGACTACATGCGAAGGACATTTCATGGCTTTTCACCCGACCAAAGCGGAGAAACGCCCGAGATAGTATGGTGGAGTGTGTTTGCCGGCGAACAGGAGAAGTTTATTCGTGCCTGCAAGAGCATTATCGAACGTCCCCGACATAGGTTGCATGGACAAGAGACCTACAGACGTGCCGACCAACTGAAAGTGATGCCTCGTGAGATTGAGAATATGCTTGCTGAACATCGGAATGAAAACGGACATCTTTATAGGGTAGAGGAACAGATACAGACCAACGACACGCAGGAGAACCGCTTCCTGAAATTCGCCCTCAGCCAGATAACATCCAAATATGATGTCTTGAAGCGCAGAATAGAGAATCTGAACAATGTATCGGATGTGAAAAAGGAAGAAATGCGCAACACTCTTTCTACCTTGCAGCATCTGCAACGCAACCCATTTTTCCGCACTGTTGGAAGATATAAGGGTATGAATCAGGAAAGTATGGTGCTGCACAAGGCTACAGGCTATAGTCAGGTGTATCGCACTTGGAATCTGCTTCGCCGGGGTTACTCGCTATATGACGGTTTGTACAGACTACAGACGAAGGACATCGCCACGCTATACGAGATATGGTGCTTCATCGAGGTGAGCCATATCGTAAAAGATAAACTGCACCTGTCTGATACGGATGTTGACCACCGCAACCGCATGGAAATGAACGGAGTGTTCACATGGGAGCTGGGCAAGGGCGAACATTCACGCATACTCTTCAAAAAAGACAACGTGGAATTAGCCGAGCTGATCTATAATCCCAAAAACACTGAGCGGGAAAACTCGGATATGGGAATGAAAGACCTTGTAGTACGCACCGTGCCACAGAAGCCTGATATCGTACTGCAACTTACCAAGAACGACTTGCAGCAGGGCATGAAGATGACTTATCTTTTTGATGCCAAATATCGCATAGCAGACAGACAAAACGGAGTTGATAATCCACCTGACGATGCCATCAACCAGATGCACCGCTACCGCGATGCCATCTATTACAAGGAGCATGGCTCTGAGGCTTTGAAAAAAGAAGTGATTGGTGGATATATACTCTTTCCAGGAGATGGTGAGCCTGACAATGTGGCAATGGCGAGATTCCATAAGAGCATTGAGGAGGTGAACATAGGTGCATTTCCACTTCGCCCAAAGGACAAACGCAACCGCCAGCTATTAGAGGACTTTATCGAACAACTGATTGGCAAGGGCACTGTAAACATTCTGGATGACAGCATACCCCAAAAGGGGCTGTTCTACACATCGGAAGAGCCAAAGGACGCTGTATATATGATTCTTACGTTGGACGAACAAGTCAATGAAGATGTGGCTTCTATTCTTGAAGGCAAAGCCAGTCATATCATTATGGGAAAGAAAGGGTTGGAAGAGGCAAAGGATATACAGTCGATAAGATATATCGCCCCAATCAAGCCTGGATCACATATTGAAGGATATTACAGGGTTTCACAAGCTCGGTTGAAACGCATAGATGATGCGGCATATCCTGTCCGTATCATTTTTGACGTGAAGGATTGGGTAAAACTGAAAATACCTGCAAAATATGGATTGGTGAAGTATGCATATAGAGGGCATTGTAAAACACGTGCTGAATTCTTTAAGCATTGCGAAAACAATCCAGCGATTGATAAACAATAAACATATAGTATGACAAAATTAACAGCAAAAGATATAGCCAACTCTTGGCAAGGGAAATTTCATTTTAACAAGGAGACAGAAAACTCTCCTGGTTTACGTTCACCTCAAATAGGGGCACTTCATGCCCTTATGGCACATGTTGAAGATGGTGAAGACAGTGCTATAATTGTGATGCCAACAGGAACAGGCAAAACAGAGACCATGTTAGCATTTCTCATTGCAAATTGTTGTCATAAGGTCTTTGTTATTGTGCCTTCTGATGCACTACGTACACAAACAGCAAAAAAATTCAGAACACTCGGGTTGTTACCAAAACTCAACGTAGTACCATCTGACATCAATTTCCCGATAGTTGAAACTATTAGAGAAGGTTTAGAGGATGACGAATGGAAACAAAAGATTGACAATTCCAATGTCATAATAACAACTATGTCTTTAGCAGCGAGAATTTCCCCTGCTGTACGAAAATATCTAAAAGAAAACATATCGTACCTATTTGTTGATGAAGCTCATCATTCCAAGGCAGAAACATGGAATGAGTTCATTAATATATTCTCTCCCAATAGGGTTTTGATGTTTACGGCTACACCTTTTAGAAATGATGGCCAAAAATTAAATGGAAAAATAGTTTTCAAATTCTCTTTGAAAAAAGCTCAGGAACAGCATTATTATGAAAAGATAAACAATTATCAAATCATGAGGTATTCCTTGGAAGATGCAGACAGGGCTATTGCAGAAAAAGCAATTTCCATCCTGAGAAAAGATTTGGAGAATGGATATGACCACATAGTAATGGCTCGATGTAAAAATATCAGCCGAGCAAAAGAGGTATTCGAGGTTTATAAAAAATATTCGGATTATTCTCCTATACTTGTTTACAGTGGAATGAAGAACTCCAATGGTGTTTTGAAGGAAATCAAAGAAAAGAGACATCGTATAATCGTATGTGTGAATATGTTGGGGGAAGGATATGACTTGCCACAATTAAAAATAGCTGCCATTCATGATGAAAAGCAGAGTTTAGCGGTAACATTACAGTTTATCGGTCGTTTTACAAGAACATCAGGCACGAAATTAGGTATTGCCAGCTTTATTACAAATATTGCATATCCTCCTATTGCAGCAGAAATCAACAGTTTGTATCAAACTGATGCAGACTGGAACTATATATTGCCACGATTGAACGATGATGAATCAAATAATCAGCGAAGCATAAGCGAATTTCTCTCAGACTTTAAAGGTGACTTAGGAAATGAAATTTCACTTGAGGATATTCGTCCTGCATTAAGTGCGGAGATATATACAACGACATCAACTACCACGTCTTTTTCAAACTGGAAATCGTGTCTAAACAACATAAGTAAGGATGATTTGGTTCTTCATACCATTTCCAACAACACTTTAATTGTTGTGATAGGGAAAAAGGCAAATGTATTGTGGGGTGACACAAAAACTGTACAAAACTTAAACTGGGATATCATTGTCGTATATTTTGATGCTCAGTATAAACGTATTTATTTGAATTCAACCATTAAGATTAAAGGAGAGAGTTTTCTGAAACACATGTTCTCAAATCCTCTGAAGATTCAGAATGATAAATTGTTCAGAGTCTTTTCGAATGTCAGAAGACTTCGATTATTCAATGTGGGTGCAAGATTACCTCAGGGTAAGGATATTTCCTTTCAATCTTACTATGGAAGGAGTGTAGAAGATGGTATTAACTTACTTGAACAGGGTAAATTGTTAAAGAACAACCTTTTTGGAATTGGATTTAAAAATGGTGCAAAGGTAAGTATTGGATGTTCAACAAAAGGTAAAGTTTGGTCAAGAGAAAGAGCAGACTTGCTCCACTATCAGGAATGGTGTCGAGACATAGGAAAGATTATTTATGACGAAACCATTGACCCAAATGTAGTCTTGCAAAATACACTTTCATTTGAAGTGTTATCAAAGTTTCCAAAGGCCTACCCAATTAGCATTGATTGGCATCCCGATGTATATGAGCACTATGTACAACAAGTGGTTTTCGAAAATGGTATTTTCTCTTTTGATGAGATAGATATTTCTGTTGATCCCTCAACAACTGTAGGGGATAATGTAATCGTAAATTTTGTAGCAGGTGTCAATCAGAGTAGATACAAGTTGGAAATACAAGATAAAAAAGTCAAATATTCTTTGCTCTCTGGAAAACCAATACGATTCCTACACGGCAATTCAGAATTGTCCTTGGAAGATTTTTTGTCTGAAAGTCCAATGACTATCTATTATGCGGATAATAGCATTTCTTATGGTGTGAATTTATGTAGGCCAAAGCCTCACGCAGATGAAATACCTGAAGAACTAATTAGCACATTTTCATGGGATAATATAGATTTGTCAAAAGAATCTCAGAGGTCTGCTCCATATCGTAAAGACTCAATTCAATATTATATGGTTCAACAGATTATTGGCGATTATGATTATCTTATTGACGATGATGGTTCTGGCGAAATTGCAGATTTAGTTGCTATCAATAATTCTGAAAATACAATAGAAGTCACTTTATACCACTTGAAGTTTGCGATAGGAGGAACAGTGTCTCAGAAGATTGATAACCTATATCAGGTATGTGGACAAGCACAGAAATCCATCCGATGGAAATACGTATGCGGAAACAAAGTATTTGAACACCTTCTGAAAAGAAACGAACAGAAGATTAAAAATAACAAAAGCAGCAGTCTTCTTAAAGGAACTATTAAGGATATTACCAAATTAAAAGAAGAAGCGTCAAACCGGAAAGAAATCTGCTATCATGTTGTCATTGTACAGCCAGGCATGAGTAAAAGTAATTGTACTCACGAAATGAAAATCCTATTGGGCAATACTGTTCAAGTACTTCATGAGATGGCAAATATTGATTGTCGAGTTATTTGCAGTGAATAAGATTTGAGAAACTCGGTAATTTATATATGAATCAGATTCAAATATCATTTAATTAATATAAAGAAAATATCTATGGCTCGCATACACTCATTGCATATTGAAAATTTCAGAGGCATTAAGACCTTTGACCAAGTTTTTCAGATGAAGCCTTTTATTTGTCTCATTGGAAGAGGTGACTCTGGAAAGACAACAATATTGAAGGCTATATCATGTGTCCTATGTCCAAACTGGAATATTAGTATTTCTGATTTGGACTTTTACAACGCAGATGTAAGCCAAGGTATTGTTATTGAGGCAGTAGTTGGAGACCTGCCTGTTGAATTGACCAATCTACAGAAGTATGGTCAATACATAAATCTATTGGATGGAGACAAAGTCGTTTCGGATATTGAAGACCCTAATGCCAATCAAGAACAAATAGTCTTGCGCATCAGATTCACAGTAGATGAAACTCTTGAACCAAGATGGGAAGTGTGTAGTGGTCGCGATATAGGCAATATCTCTATTTCCGCATCTGACAGAGCTAAACTCAATATGTTTATGGTATCTGATTATGTTGATAATCATTTTGCATATTCAAAAGGTTCGCCACTTTATGCTCTGCTAAGACAAGGGGTTGTTGACAAAACATTGACAGACAAAAAGATGGTAGAGGTCGTAAGGAATTCTTATGAAGCCATAAAAGAGGCAAAAACTTTTAATGAATTTGAAGAAATAACTTCCAAAGTTAAGGATTCTGCAAAACAGATAGGTTTGACAATTAAAGACCTTAAAACCATGCTGGAATTTAAAGAAAACGCATATACAGAAAGTAATATCACACTTCATAGCGATGATATTCCGTATCGTTTGCAAGGTAAAGGCTCAAAACGTCTTCTATCTATGGCTATACAAAAAGGGTTAATTGGAGAAGGAGGCATTATGCTTGTTGATGAAATAGAGCAAGGATTAGAACCTGATAGGGCACGAAATTTAGCACGTCTATTATCGAAGAATAATAATGGTCAAATCTTCATTACAACCCATTCGAAAGACGTAATTGTCGAACCTGATATTTCTTCTATATATTTAATGAGGAAGGGTGAATCTGCATTGTTCAAACTCCCCGAAGACATTCAAGGTACATTGCGTTCTCAACCAGCCGCATTCTATGCAAAACGCATTATTTCGTGCGAAGGGGCTACAGAAGAAGGTATTATAAGGGCTATAAGTGACCATCTTCAAGAAGAGAGAGGCTACGGATTAGCCGTACAAGGAATTGTCCATATAGATGGAACAGGCCATAATCAGTTCTATAAATATGCAAATATATTCAAATCAATAGGTTATGATAGTTTGGTCTTCTGTGATGATGACAATAGAGATGTAGATAAAGACAAAGAAGATGCTCGTAACAATGGCATTGAGATAGTATTATGCGATAAGGGTAAGTCAATAGAACAACAATTATTCAATGATATTCCTTGGGAAGGAGTTTGTGAGTTGTTGGACTATGCCATTCAAGAACATGGAGAACAGAAAATCATTGAGTCTAATGGCTTTGGATCTGTCAAAGAAATAAAGGAATCTACAGAAGAGTCGCAAACTAACTGGAGAACAAAACTGGGCGATAAAGCAAAAAGCAAACAGGCCTGGTATAAAAATATCCATCATGGCGAACAATTGGGAAAAGTTATTATCAAATATGTAAGCCAGATGGACAAAGAATGTACATTAAGAAAGGAATATGAGCAGATAATTAATTGGATTGGAAATGACATTGACTGATTTTCTTAAAGCCTCAAAAGGTTTGCTTATAGCACCTGCAGGACATGGTAAAACTGTAATAGTCAAGACTTAATCTGACAGTTTATTTGCTATCGGACAAAAAAACTGT
>ERZ859817.721-NODE-721-length-17949-cov-1.901196_pt1 | contig 17949 bp, 18 predicted proteins | sample MGYA00509986_ERZ859817 | MGnify/ENA primary metagenome ERZ859817 (study PRJEB30046, sample SAMN00715155) | human gut metagenome | study: EMG produced TPA metagenomics assembly of the A metagenome-wide association study of gut microbiota in type 2...
ACGGGAACGGTCAAAGACCAGATTACGCTGTATGATGAAAAGATTTCCATGGAAAATGTAAAAGAAGCGGCAGAACTGACGGGACTGCATGATACAATTATGCACCTCCCGGACGGATATGACACCATCTGTACACCGGAACTGTTTTCACAGGGACAGTGGCAGCTTTTATCCATAGCGCGTGCGGCGGCGGCAAGACCGAAGCTTTTGTTATTGGATGAAATCACGGCAAATCTCGATGCCGAAACGGAAAAAGAAGTGCTTGAAGCGCTAAAGAGAGTATCCGAAAACAGAACGGTTATCTCCATTTCACACAGAGTATCCGCAAAAATGGGAAGAATCATTCCGATTGAGCAGAAACTATAGGAATAAAAGCGGATTTTATAACCGGCGGAAGTATGTTATACTAAAATACAACATACGCAAGGCGCACGTTACAGGCAGGAGAGAAGAAGCCTGTACATGTGCGGCAAAACAGTGCGGGTAAAAGAGAGGGAAATCAGATGATACGGTGTAATAACTGCGGAGCGGATATTGAGGAAACACAGACACAATGCCCATACTGCCATGCCATGCAGTATGAAGCATCGGAAAAAGAGTACATGAATCACCTGTACAAAATGAATGATACCATGGACGGACTTGATGAAAATGCAAACTGTTATATCCGGAACAGAATCATTTGTCATGCTGTCATTACGCTGGCGGCGGTTGCAGCAGCACTGCTTGTCGGGACTGCGTGGGGATATACAAAATATCGTTCTTATTATAATTCGGCTTCGGAACGCAGAGAGATTGCAGAGGGCATGGCATGGTATGATGAAAATGTGCCGCAGATAAATGAAGCCTACGAGCAGGGAAACTTTGCAGACATCAGTGAAGTGACGGCGGATTCTTATAAAAATAAAATATTACAGCAGTGGAAACATTATAATATTTTATATATTTATAAATATGCGTATTCAGATATACTGCGCTATGATGATAAAATCGCACAGGGAATGCCGCTTGAAAGCTATGAATTTGAAAATCTGTACCGCAGCTGCATGGAATATATGAATATGCTGGAAGATACGGACGGATATATGTACCGGTATTATAAAAGCTGTGATGCACAGGAAAAAGAAATTATCAGTACGTGGACACAGCATGTAAAGGCAGTTCTTACCGATACCATCGGACAGTCGGAAGCCGACTATGCCGCAGACTATCAGGCTTTGTACGGGAACGGTGATGTCAGTAATTACAACATGTTCCGTGAAAAAGCACAAAAATATGAAAAATGACAGTGGGGAATATTTATGAAATGTAAAAATTGCGGTGCAGAACTGACAATGCTTGAAAAATTCTGTCCAAACTGCGGGACACCTAATGAACAGAGTCAGCAGCACATCAAAGATATGGAGCATTATGAACATGAATTTTCGGATACACAAAAAGAAGTTGTCCGTAACAGTAAATGGTTCATAAAATACATTGCACCGGTTACATCGCTGGTGATTGCGGGAATTGCAGCAGTCATAGTAACCATTCAGGCAAATCACCTTTGGGGATATAACCTGGCAGAACAAAAGCAGAAAAAATATAATCAGACACATGAGCAGGAAATCAAAGAACATTTACAGACACTGCTGGATAACGGGCAGTATGAAGAAGTGTATCAGCTCTACACCCGTCTGAACCAGCGGATGAGCGGAACGGGAAACAGCGGCTGGTATGATTTTTACAACATGACAGAAGGGTATCTGCGTCTGCGCAATGCCATTATGTTTTACTATAATCCGGAACTGTCAGAGCATTATTCCAAAGAAACGGCATTAAACAATGCGGCAGAAGCAATCTGTATGATAACCGGAAGCGCGCAGGGGAAAAGTTACAGGGAACGGGCGGCAGAGAGTATTCCTTATATGGAAGATATAAAAGAAAAAGCAGGGTTGTTTTTAAAGGATTACTGTAATTTTACACAGGCTGATATAGATTCGCTCGAAAACCGTGACAGAACATCGGTAATTGCATTACTGACGAGGAGAATGTTTGATGAAGAATAAAAAAAATCGTGTTAATATAATAGGAAAGCTGTTGTATCTGGTTGTTGCCGTACTGGTTTTGATGATTATTCCGTCAGCGGCGGAAAATGCGTATGATTATTTCCGGGAAAAGCAGTCCAGAAAAGGATATACGTCAGAGAAGCTGTATGAGGATTTCTGCGATGGTGATTACGGCAGATTATCAGAAAAGGTGGCATATAACCGCGCTGTTGGAAGAACAGTCACAGAAGATGACAGGGACTACTATGCTTTCAGTGCCTGCTACAACAGCGCAGTTGATTATCATATGTACCGGACAGCCGGAAAAACAGACAAAGCTTCCGATACACTTGAGATATTTTATCAGAATGAATCAGAACTCAATCATTTGATTTTTAAGGACGCATTAACCGCGGTAAAAGAGGTATATGAAATTCCATAAATCTGCGGCTTATTCTGCAGAGTCTGCAATCAGATTCCGGTACCAGTAATAGGAATCTTTCGGAATCCGTTTTTGTGTCGGATAATCAATATATACCAGTCCGAAACGTTCATCGTAACCGCTGTGCCATTCAAAATTGTCCGTAAAAGACCAGTGAAAATACCCCATGACGGGTGTACCCTCTTTTATGGATTCACTCAGCTGTAACAGATAGCGCGTCAGAAAATCAATGCGTTCAGCATCATGGACTTTTCCGTCAAGGAAAATGTGGTCATTGCAGGAAAGCCCGTTTTCAGTAATAAAAATCGGCAGATGATAGCGTTCATACAGAAAGCGTGTACCCCAGTTCATAACTTCGGGAGTGACAGGCCATTTCAGTGCTGTCTTTGGAAAACCTGCATATCGTTTCGTAAAACCGTCTGCACCGGCTTTGCGTCCGTTATAAATGTTCAGCCCCAGAAAATCCAAAGGCGGATTTAATTCGCTGCAGTCGTTCCACACATTTTTAAGGTGCTGTGTTACAAAATTCAGCGTATCATCTGATTTTAAATCAGCAGTAATCTCCGGCGCAAGTGCTTCAAAATCCGGTGCAAGTCCGTTGATAACCGCATCGCAGAAAATGTGATGACAGAATAAAATATTTTCTTTGGTATTGGCAAATGTCATAGTTCTTGCGGCACAGATATCCGATTCATTTTCACTGCATGGATAGCACAGATTTCCGGTACTTGAAAAACCGATTTTGACCGGTTTCTTTGCAGCCCTGCGCATTGCGGGAACGGCAAGTGCATGAGCTTTGGCAAGTGCGTGGAGAATATCCAGTGTTTCCAGCATGGAAAGCCGGTATCCGGGCGCGTGAAGACCGTCATAATACCCCATTTTTGTAATAATCTGCGGTTCATTGATTGTGGAAAAATAAGTTACACGGTCCGAAAAATGTTCACAGATAACAGCAGCATAACGCACAAATGCTTCAATCGTATGCGCAGACAGCCAGCCGCCGCGGTCCGAAAGGGACTGTGGAAGGTCCCAGTGAAAAAGCGTAATGTGCGGCTGGATGCCATACCGGATACAGCAGTCTACAACACGGTCATAAAAGGCAAGCCCCAAAGGATTGACAGCAGGATCATCGCCGTTTGGAAAAATCCGCGGCCATGAAACAGAAAAACGGTACGCGCGGATACCGGCCTCTGCCATGAACCGGATATCTTCTTCATAGTTATCATAATAACAGCAGGCAAGCGTTCCGTCAGAGCTGTCAGCAATGACACCGCTTTTCTGACAGAACGTATCCCAGATAGAAGCGCCTTTGCCGTCCCGGTTATAAGCCCCTTCGGTCTGATAGGAGCTGGAAGCTGTTCCCCATATAAAATCTTTTGGAAAATTAATATGTTTCATACAAAGTTCCTCCATTACATAATTGCAGTGACATGATATTCCGTCACATCTTTCTGATAAGGAATCATATTTCCTTCAACCGGAGTGCCGTTTACAAGAAGGGTTTTGATGCCTTTCTGCGATTTGGCAGAATTATCAACGTGAATATGATAAACGGCACCGCGGAAATGCCGCGTTACGGTAAATCCGGACAGGGTTTCCGGAATACACGGATCAATGCAGAGTCCGTCAAATTCAGGGCGGATACCGAGAATATACTGTGAAACATTTGTAAATGTCCATGCGGCAGTTCCCGTAAGCCAGCTGTTTTTTGCTTCACCGAAACGGCATGCATCTTTTCCGGCAATCATCTGCGAATAAACGTAAGCTTCCGTCCGGTGCAGGTCGCTGATATCCTGAAGATATGCCGGACAGATTTTTTTATAAATTTCAAAGGCGCGGCTGCCGTGTCCCAAAACAGTTTCGGCAATGGAAACCCATGGATTGTTGTGGCAGAAGATACCGGCATTTTCTTTGTAGCCTTCCGGGTAAGATGAAATTTCACCCAGTTCAAGGTGATAGTATGTGTAAGCCGGCTGTAATAGAACAATGCCATATTTTGTATCCAGCCTGTTTTTTACGGACTCCAGTGCTTTTTCGGCAAGACCTTCCTTTACCCCGATTCCAGCCATGACACAGAAGCCCTGCGGCTCAATAAAAATCTGACCTTCTTCACATTCATGCGAACCGACTTTTTTTCCGGCGGCATCGTAGGCACGTAAGAACCATTCGCCGTCCCAGCCGGATTTTAAAACCGCCTGTATCATTTGCTCAACCTGCGCATCGGCATCAGCAGCTTCTTTGGTAAGACCGGCATGGCGGCAGATTTGTGCATAGTCCCTGCCGTACTTTACATACATTCCGGCAATAAAAACAGATTCGGCAACAGGACCTTCGGAAGCACCGGCAGTCTGGAAGGATTCATCGGGAACGGTTGAAAAACAGTTCAGATTCAGGCAGTCGTTCCAGTCGGCACGGCCAATCAGCGGCAGGTTGTGTGGTCCGAGATGTGTGGACGTAAAATGAAAAGAGCGGCGCAGATGTTCCATCAGCGGAGCCTGATTGTCCGGATTGCTGTCAAACGGTGTCATTTCATCCAGAATCGAATAGTCGCCGGTTTCTTTTAAATAAGCGGCAGTTCCGGCAATCAGCCATAACGGGTCGTCATTAAAGCCGCTTCCGATGTCTGCATTTCCCTTTTTGGTCAGCGGCTGGTACTGGTGGTAGGCACTTCCGTTTCAAACTGGGTAGAAGCAATATCTAAAATACGCTGGCGCGCTTTATCCGGGATTAAGTGGACAAAGCCAAGCAGATCCTGGCAGGAATCCCTAAATCCCATGCCTCTGCCGATACCCGATTCAAAATAAGATGCGGAGCGGGACATATTAAAAGTAACCATGCACTGATACTGGTTCCAGATATTGACCATGCGGCAGAGTTTCTCATCGTCGGCTTCGAGCGTATAGCCGGAGAGCAGATGACTCCATAGTCTTTTAAACGTAACAGCGCATTGTCAAAATCTTTGATAGAAAGAAAATGTTCCATCAATTCATTTGCTTTTTTCTTGTTGATAATCTGTGGCGCTTCCCATTTATCATCTGCCGGATTTTCAATGTAGCCGAGCATAAAGATGAAATCACGGCTTTCGTGCGGTTCAAGCGTAATATCCAGCCGGAAAGAACCGCATGGCTGCCAGCCGTCGGCAACGGAATTGCAGGAAGTGCCGTTTCCAACGGACTGTGGTGCGGCAGGGGAGCCGTATGTACCAAGAAAGCTCTCGCGTGCGGTATCAAATCCGTCACACGCAGCATTTACAGCATAGACGGCATAGTGATTGCGGCGTTCACGGTATTCGGTTTTGTGATAAATGCAGGAGCGGCTGTCGCCCTTTACGACTTCGACTTCACCGGTGCTGTAGTTTTTCTGAAAATTATTCATATCTTCAACGGCATTCCACAGACAGAATTCAACATAAGAATAAAGACTGATGTTTTTTTTGCTGTCAGAAAGATTTTTCAGGCTGATTTTGTTTAATTCACAGTCGGCACCGATTGGAACGAGTGCGGTTACACAGGCTTCCAGTTCATTTTTAATACCTTTGTAAATCGTATATCCAAGACCGTGGCGGCATTCATAAGCATCCAGTGCGGTCTGTGACGGCTGCCAGCCAGGATTCCATACGGTGCTGCCGTCTTTGATATAGTAGTAGTGGCCGTTGCTGTCTAACGGTGCATTGTTATAGCGGTATCGGGTAAGACGCATCAGTTTGGCATCTTTATAAAAAGCATAGCCGCCGCCGGTGTTGCTGATCAGGCGGAAGAAGCTTTCGCAGCCCAGATAATTAATCCATGGCAGCGGCGTCTGTGGTGTAGTAATCACATATTCTTTATTTGTATCATCAAAATATCCAAAATTCATAGAAACCCTCCTTTTGTTAAGTTTACAGGTACTTTATGGCGGAAAAAATACGTGCCATTTAACGAAAACGATTAAGAAATGCCGGAAAATAAAAAGTCTGCCGGGCTTATACACTAGTATATGCAGAAAAACAGATAGAAAATAATCATATTTATCTCTAAGCTGAGTATATTTTAATAAAAAGAAAAATGCAATGTTGAAATGAGAAAAACAGAAAAATAGTCAAAATGCACAAAAGTGTATATACAAAATGCACTAATTTTATAAAATGTCAAAAAAGAGTTGCATTTAAAATAATAACATGCTATATTGAATTTACGAAAACGATTAAGTAACTATTAACGGCTCAGACAAACGAGGTAAGTGACTATGGTATCTATGAGAGATATTGCAGACAGATGTAAAGTATCTGTTGCAACGGTCAGTAAAGCGCTGAACCATCATAGTGACATCAGCGAGGAAACCAGAAAGCGGATTCAGAAAGCGGCAGATGAGATGGGATATTATCCGAACTCGGCGGCGAGGGCATTAAAGACACACCGTTCCTATAATATTGGCGTTCTTTTAAATGACAAAGCAAACAGCGGTCTGACGCATGAATATTTTTCAGCGGTGCTTCAAGGTGTCAAAGTCGAGGCAGAAAGCTGCGGATACGATATTACATTTATTAATACGCACAGCAAGACAATGACTTATTATGAACATTGTAAATATCGTAATCTCGATGGAGTTGTTATTGCATGTACGGATTTTGAGTGTGAGGAAGTGAAGGAAGTTGTCAACGGAACGATTCCCACGGTAACGATTGACTACGTATTTAACAGCTGCACTTCGGTAAGCTCGGATAATGTAAAGGGGATGAGAGATTTAGTCCGGTATGTATATGAGATGGGACATCGCAGGATTGCTTATATACATGGAGAGGATGATTCGGAGGTAACAAAGCAGAGATTAACATCATTTTACAGGACACTTGAGGAATTGGGGATTGAGGTACCGGATGAATACGTGAAATCATCAGAGTATCTGAATTCAGTCAAAGCAGAACAGTTCACAGATGAACTGCTGGATATGAAAGATGCACCGACCTGCATATTTTATCCGGATGACCTGTCGAATACCGGAGGACTCAATGCAGTCCGCAAAAGGGGTTTAAAAGTGCCGAGGGATATTTCGACGGTAGGATATGACGGTATTAAATTATCGCAGATGTTAAGCCCGAAACTTACCACACTGCGGCAGGATACGATGGAGATCGGAAAGAAGGCAGCCAAAGAACTGATAGCGGCGATTGAACGTCCGAAGACGACACTGGTAAAAAGAGTTATAGTTGAAGGAACTCTGATAGAGGGTGAAACTGTCAGAGATATCAGCTAAAGGGGTTTTTGAGGAGGTATTATTATGAAGAAGGGTAAATTTACAAGTTTAATGCTTGCGGGAATGATGGCAGTGACAACACTTGCAGGATGCGGTTCGGGAGGAAAACAGGCCGCTTCAAAGGTTGATACAAGTGAGGCAGCACAGGGAAAAGTATTGAATATCTACTGCTGGAATACAGAATTTCAGGACAGATTTGAATATTTTAAAAAGTCCGGAAAGCTTCCGTCAGATGTAAAAGTAAATTTCGTGGTTACACCGAATGAAAACAACGCATACCAGAATGCACTGGATGCAGCACTTTTAAAACAGAATGACGTACCGGCAGATGAAAAGATTGATATTTTCCTGATTGAAGCCGATTATGCGTTGAAATATGTTGACAGTGATTACACACTGGACGTTGTCAATGACATCGGACTTTCAAAGGATGCACTGGCTGACCAGTATCAGTACACCAAAGATATCGTAACAGATTCAAAGGGCGTACAGAAAGGTACAACATGGCAGGCAACACCGGGATTGTTCGCATACAGACGTTCCATTGCAAAAGATGTTCTCGGCACGGATGATCCGGATGCAGTACAGGCACAGCTTTCTTCATGGGATAAGTTTAATGCTGTAGCTGAAAAGGCATCTGAAAAAGGTTACAAAATGCTTTCCGGATATGACGATGCCTACAGAGTATTCTCAAACAACGTATCAGCACCGTGGGTTGATTCCAATAATAAGATTGTCATTGATGACAACATTATGAAATGGGTTGACCAGACAAAGACCTTTACAGAAAAAGGCTACAACAACAAGTCTTCACTCTGGGACAATGTATGGCAGGCTGACCAGGGCCCGAAAGGAAATGTATTTGGATTCTTTTATTCAACATGGGGTATTAACTTTACACTTCTTGGCAATGCACTGGAAACACCTGTAAAAGAAGGCGGTAAGGAAGAAGTCGGTAATGGTATTTACGGGGATTATGCCGTATGCCAGGGACCACAGAGCTATTACTGGGGCGGTACATGGATTTGTGCAGCAGCCGGAACCGATAATCCGAACCTGATTAAAGAAATTATGCAGACAATGACCTGCGATAAGGATACAGAAGTCCAGATTACAAAAGATACACAGGATTACACCAATACCATTTCCGGCATGAATGAACTTGCAAACAGCAATTTCAAGTCAGACTTCCTTGGCGGACAGAACCATATTAAACTCTTTGCAGAAGCTGCACCGAAGATTAATATGAAGAATATTTCAGCATATGACCAGGGATTAAATGAAGAATTCCAGAAGGCAATGAAGGATTACTTCGACGGAAATGTTACAAAAGACAAGGCACTTGATAATTTCTACAAGGCCGCAACAGAGAAATACCCGAATCTGACACATTAATAACATGACAGTATAAGGTGACAGACACGCCTTGAAATCATTGAATTGTTATCAGAATAAAGCTGGTTTCAAGAAACGGGTTTCAGGGCGTGCATTTGTTTACCGGAAATGGAGGGCGGCATGAAAAGAAAAAGAAGATCAAAATGTGTAAGTTATGCAAAGTGGGGATATATATTTTTGATACCGTTCTTTCTGGTATATTTTATTTTTCAGCTGCTTCCGCTGATTTCCACTTTCTATAACAGCTTTTTTGAAAATTACAGAGTGGGTCTTATGCAGATAGGACCAAAGTTTGTAGGATTACAGAATTATAAAGAAATACTATTTAACAGCGAATTGCCGATTTATTTGAAAAATACGTTTATTATCTGGATGATGGGCTTTATTCCGCAGATGTTTTTCTCACTGCTGCTTGCATCCTGGTTTACGGATTTGCGATTGAGATTGAAATGTACGGGATTCTTTAAGACCGTTATTTATATGCCGAACCTGATTATGGCATCTGCATTTTCAATGCTGTTTTACACCATATTTTCAGATGTAGGCCCGATTAATAACCTGCTGAATTCCATGGGACTTCCTACATACCGGTTTCTTTCGGAAGTTGCAGGCGCAAGAGGTCTGATTGCACTGATGAATTTCCTCATGTGGTTTGGTAATACGACCATTGTTTTAATGGCAGGTATTATGGGAATTGATACCAGTATTCTTGAAGCTGCAAGAATTGACGGGGCGAATTCCATTCAGATATTCAGACGCATTACACTTCCGATTATCCGTCCGATTATGGCATACACCCTTGTAACATCGCTGATTGGTGGTATTCAGATGTTTGATGTTCCGCAGATTTTAACAAACGGTAACGGTAATCCGGACAGAACGAGCATGACGGTTATTATGTATCTGAATAAGCATTTATATAGTAAGAACTACGGCATGGCAGGGGCGTTATCCGTGATTTTGTTTATCATTACGGCGATACTGAGTGTTGCGGTATTTAAGTATGTTACCAAAGATATGGTAAACGTAGGGGCAAAGAAAGTTAAAAAGGCAAAGGGGGTATAGATTATGAGCGCTGTCAGCAAAAAGAAATCCGATAAAAAGGATAAAATCATTTTGAATATACAGAGAACTTTGTGCTATATCGTATTAATTATCATTTCTATACTGTGCCTGTTTTCTTTTTACGTACTGCTGATTAATACGACAAGGTCCCACCCGGATATACAAAAAGGATTCTCTTTAATTCCGGGAAAGTCATTTTTTGTCAATCTGACGAATCTGTTGAAGGATAAACAGCTTCCGGTCTTAAAGGGAATGTGCAACAGCCTTCTGGTAGCTTCCGGTTCGGCAGTGCTTTCCGTATATTTTTCGGCACTGACGGCATATGCAATCCACGCATATGATTTCAGGTTTAAGAAAGCAGCATTTACCTTTATTATGGTCATCATGATGGTGCCGACACAGGTATCTGCACTTGGTTTTATTAACCAGATGAGCAACATGCGGTTGATGAATTCATTTATTCCGCTGATTATACCGTCCATTGCATCACCGGTTGTATTCTTCTTTATTAAGCAGTATATGGACAGCGTGCTTCCGATGGAGCTGGTTGAAGCAGCCCGGATTGACGGAGCGCATGAATTCAGAATTTTTAACCAGATTGTACTGCCGCTGATGAAACCGGCAATTGCCGTGCAGGCCATATTTACATTCGTGTCATCATGGAATAATTACTTTATTCCATCCCTGCTGTTAAACAAAGACAGTAAAAAGACACTTCCGATTCTGATTGCGCAGTTAAGAAGTGCCGACTTCTTAAAGTTTGATATGGGCAAGGTCTATATGATGCTTGGCTGTGCCATCTTACCGGTTATCATCGTTTATCTGTGCCTGTCAAAATTTATTGTACGGGGCGTTACACTTGGTGGTGTGAAAGGTTAAGAGCAAAAATACAATTTAAAATCCGTGAAATTTAAAATCCGGGATTTACAAAAAATGACGAGGAAAGCGTCCGTGTTTTTGTAAGTCCCGGATATTTTATTGCCGAAAAATGAATTTGCAAATGTTTTGCAAATCTGTTGACAGTACGAAATGAATGTGCTACAATTCCAAAATGCAAATGATTTGCAAATTGGCAACAGCAAGCTTCACTTGTTATTGGCAGTATTGTGCCGCAGGCATTAAAATGCCTGTGGAATGGAGGATAGCACAAAAAAGAATCGAGGAAAAATCATGCAGAACGGTTATAAAACCAAAAGCAGAAGCTATATTATGGAGTTTTTTACGGCACACAAAGAGCAGATTGTCAGTGCGGCGGATATTCACCATTATTTAGAGGAGAACGGCAAGCAGGTCAATCTGGCAACGATTTACCGGAATCTCGACAAGATGACGGACGAAGGCATTTTGTTAAAATATAAGACCGCAAAAGATGAACACGCGGTTTACCAGTATACGGACGGACACCCGGAATGTCACGAACATCTGCATTTACAGTGCGTGCGCTGTGGACGGGTGATTCATCTGGAATGTGGATTTATGAAAGATATCCGGGCACATCTTGAGGAACATCACGGATTTGCCCTGGAGTGCAGCAGTTCTGTGCTGTACGGAATGTGCAGGGAATGTAAGGAAATGGAGAGCGGCAGTCATGAAAAGAATCATGAATAAAATAAAAGAAAAAGGCGCTGTTATATGTGCGTTTCTGCTGTGCATAACGTCTATCGCGGCAATGGCGGGCTGTGGGAAACTGCCTTCGTCTTTTGTGACTTCGGATAAAATCAAAGTGGTATGCACGACATTTCCGCAGTACGACTGGGTGCGGCAGATTTTAGGAGAGAACAGTGACGAATTCGAGATTAAACTACTGACGGACAACGGTGTGGATATGCACAGCTACCAGCCGTCCACGGCGGATATTGCGGCAGTGGCTTCCTGTGACGTGCTGGTGTACACTGGAGGAACATCTGAAAACTGGGTGACATCGGCATTAAAAGAAGCGGTAAATCCCGATATGACCGTTGTAAATCTCATGGACTATTTAGGCGATTCCGTAAAAGAGGAAGAACTGGCAGAGGGTATGCAGGGGGACAGCCACGGACACACCCACAGCCATGCACAGGAAGACGATGACCATGACGAGGCACATGACGGCAGTCATGACCACGGTGAAGAACATCATCACGAAGATGAAATCGAATATGATGAACACATCTGGCTTTCCGTAAAAAATGCAGAAAAGATTGTGGAAGAATTAACAAATGTTCTTGCCGGGAAAGATACCAAACACGCACAGGCAATCCGGGAAAACGCAAGCGCTTATCAGAGCCGGTTAAATGAACTGGATACACAGTATGCGCAGGCTGTACAGAGCGCAAAGCACGACACCGTGCTGTTTGGTGACCGCTTCCCGTTCCGCTATCTGGTTGACGATTACGGAATCAATTACTATGCGGCATTTGCGGGGTGCAGTTCGGAAACTTCCGCAAGCTTTAAAACGGTCGTTTTTTTATCGGGAAAAATCGACGAACTGGGACTGTCCAAAGTGCTGGTAATTGAAAATTCGGGAGAACAGGTGGCAAAGACTGTTATTGAAAATACAAAAAATAAAAATGCCGAAATCCTGACACTGGATTCCATGCAGTCTGTCACGAAAAAGCAGATAGCGGACGGGTACACGTATCTTTCAGTGATGGAGAAAAATCTTGAGGTCTTAAAGGCGGCATTAAATTGATGATAAAAAATCTGTGTATTGAGAATTTATAACGGCAGATACACACTGGAAAGGAGCAGTTATGGCTTATATAACATGTGAAGATCTGGCACTGGGCTATGAAGGAAAAGCAGTGACGGAGCATATACATTTTACGGTAAACAAAGGGGACTACCTTTGCATTATCGGTGAAAACGGTGCAGGAAAAAGTACGCTGATGAAGACCCTGTTACGTCTGATACAGCCCATTTCGGGAACAATCGAAACGGGGGACGGACTGTCAGCCTATGAAGTCGGCTATCTGCCACAGCAGACGGCAGTGCAGAAGGACTTCCCGGCATCGGTTATGGAGATTGTGTTGACGGGAACGTTAAATAAAAGCGGCTGGAAGCCGTTTTACAGCAGACAGCAGAAAAATGAAGCGCGGCAGAATATGGAAAAAATGGGTATCTGGGATTTAAGAAACCGCTGTTACCGGGAGCTTTCCGGCGGGCAGCAGCAGAGAGTCCTGCTAGCAAGGGCGCTGTGTGCCACAACCAAGCTGCTTCTTTTAGACGAACCGGTGGCAGGGCTGGACCCGAAAGTAACGGCTGAAATGTATCAGTTGATTGAACAGCTTAACAAGAGCGGTGTCACGATTATTATGGTATCGCATGATATTCAGGCGGCGTTAAAATATGCGAGCCATATTTTACAGATAGGAAAAAAACAGCTCTATTTCGGCTCAAGCAAAGACTATCTGGAAAGTGACGCATGGAAATTACTGGAAGGAACGGAGGAGAAAGACAATGAGTGATATGATAACAACACTGGCATTTTATATGCGTTTTCCGTTTGTGCGTTATGCGCTGATTGTAGGGGTGCTGATTGCGCTGTGTTCCTCACTGCTCGGCGTGACGCTGGTTTTAAAAAGATTTTCGTATATCGGTGACGGACTTTCGCATGTTGCATTCGGCGCAATGGCGGTGGCGGCGGTTTTGAACCTGACCAATGACACCCTGCTTGTCATGCCGGTGACGGTTGTGGCGGCGATTCTATTACTGCGCACCGGTCAGAATACCAAAATCCACGGAGATGCGGCAATCGCCATGCTTTCCGTCGGTTCGCTGGCTGTCGGCTACCTTTTGCTGAATCTGTTTTCGACATCAACGAATATTAACGGGGATGTGTGCGGAACGCTGTTTGGTTCAACGTCCATTCTGACACTGACGACAGCCGAGGTATGGCTGTGTGTAGCGGCTTCGGTCGTGGTGATATTTATATATGTTTTCTTTTATAATAAGATATTTGCCGTTACATTTGATGAAAATTTTGCAACGGCAACCGGCATGAAGGCAGAACGCTACAACCTGCTGATTGCCGTGGTAACGGCAGTGATTATCGTGCTTGCAATGAACCTTGTCGGTTCCCTGCTGATTTCGGCACTGGTGATATTTCCGGCGCTGTCTGCCATGCAGGTGATTAAAAATTTCAAAGGTGTAGTCATCTGTTCTGCTGTGATTTCGGTGCTGTGTGCGTTATTCGGTATTCTGGCATCCATACTGTTTTCAACGCCGGTCGGCTCAACGATTGTGGCGGCGGATATTGTTGTGTTTGTTGTAATGGCAGTTATCGGAAAATGCGTTGCCGGAAGGTGATTTTAAAAAGTGATTTACGATGATATATTTTATGAAAGAACCGGTATGGGAGTGAAATCCTGTACCGGTTATTTTTTGCTGTTTTGACAGCAGAGAATGATATTGTTTTTTTCATATATAATGGGCAAAAAGGTAAAAATTGGAATGCATACTGATACTGTGTATACATTCAAAATACGATTAAACAAGAGGAAAGAACAATGGGTTACACAACATTAAATAAAGATGAAAAAGAAGAAGAAAAAAAGGTTCTAATTCTTTTCACGCCCACCTTCTTACCCTTCGGACAAGAAGTATCCCTCGCTCAAAGAACTCGGTCAATTCCGATTTTCTTAATTCAACAAATTTAAATTTTCACGATAAATAAGAGTATATAAATAAGATGAAAAAGAATATGAGTCAGGTGATTCATATTCTTTTTCAAATCACATTGACAATCATCTATGTATTGTATATAATGACATATAGATAAATATCTATGCGAGGTGACTGAAATGAATACTATGGATGTTGCACTTATTTGTAAAGCTCTTGGAGATAGCAATAGACTTCAAATTGTACAAATGTTATCGGAGGGCGAAAAATGCGGCTGTAAACTTTTAGAAGCTTTTAAAATTACCCAGCCAACTCTTTCTCATCATATGAGAATATTAACAGAGTGTGGTTTGGTAAATGCACGTAAGGAAGGAAAATGGAGTCATTATTCTTTAAACTGTGAAACATTGAAGGAATATAAACAGTTTATTGAAGGGTTATCCTGCACTGATGGTAAAGGGGGCTGTTGTAATTCATGATTTGGGAGTTTATTCAGAATCAGATATTGGGAATGAAGTGGCTTAATGAACTGATAGGAAATGCACTTACCATGATGGGATTAGATATAAATACCAGAGTGGGTGGCAGCATTCAATTTTTTATTTATGATGTTCTGAAAATTACAGTGCTGCTCTGCTTCTTAATCTACATGATTTCCTATATCCAAAGCTACTTTCCTCCGGAAAGAAGTAAGAAGATCATGGGAAGATTTAAAGGTATCTCTGCACACTGCATAGCAGCTTTGCTTGGAACGGTCACACCGTTTTGTTCCTGCTCATCTATTCCTTTGTTTATAGGATTTACAAGTGCAGGACTTCCGTTAGGAGTAACCTTTTCCTTTTTGATTTCATCTCCTATGGTTGATCTTGGCAGTTTGATTCTTTTGATGAGTATTTTTGGAACAAAGGTTGCAGTGGTATATGTTATATTCGGACTTGTGATTGCAGTAGCTGGTGGTACCCTTATTGAAAAAATGCACTTAGAAAATTATGTGGAGGCATTTGTAAGAAATGCAAGTGCAGTGGATATTGATTCTCCAACATTAACACAAAAGGAAAGATTGGAATATGCGAAAGACCAGGTAGTATCTACATTCAGAAAAGTATTTCCTTATATTGTGGTAGGTGTAGGTATTGGTGCATTGATTCATAACTGGATTCCGGAAGTTTGGGTAGAAAGTATTCTTGGAAGTAATAATCCTTTTGGCGTAATATTAGCAACCTTAATCGGAATTCCCATGTATGCTGACATTTTTGGGACAATACCGATTGCAGAGGCTTTGCTTGCAAAAGGTGCCCAGCTTGGAACTATTTTATCTTTTATGATGGCGGTAACCACATTGAGCCTTCCATCTCTGATTATGCTAAGAAAAGCAGTTAAACCAAAACTTCTTGGAATTTTTATTGCTATCTGTGCAATCGGAATTATAGTTGTTGGTTATGTATTTAACACATTACAATATTTTATGATATAAAAGGAGAATGATTATGGCATTATTTGGATTAGGTAAGAAGAAAGACGAAACAAAATCATCATGCTGCTGTGGTGGAACCTGCACGCCTGAGACAATGGAAAAGGCAGAAGAAAAGAAAAACAGTATGGGGGTAAAGATTCTTGGTGGTGGTTGTGCAAAATGTAATCAGCTTGAAGCTGCAACGGTAGAAGCGCTAACTGAATTAGGTATGGATACAACCATTGAACATATTAAAGAATGGGGAGAAATTGCCTCTTATGGAGTAATGACAACACCAGCTTTGGTTATTGACGGAAAGATTGTTTCCTTTGGCAAAGTATTAAAGAAAGAAGAGGTTATTAAGATTCTCAAAGAGGTCAGAGGATAATGGAAAAGAAGAAAATTGCTTTTGTTTGTGTTCATAATTCATGTAGAAGCCAGATAGCTGAGGCATTAGGCAATCATTTGAGAGGCAATGATTTTGAATGCTATTCCTGTGGAACAGAGACTAAACCACAGATAAACCAGGATGCGGTCAGACTGATGAAAAAGTTATACGGGATTGATATGGAAGAAAAACAGTTTAGTAAAACTTATGATAAAATTCCGACACCTGATATTGCTATTTCAATGGGATGTGATGTGGGATGTCCGTATATTGGCAGATATTTTGATGATAACTGGGGATTACCAGATCCAACAGGACAGAGTGATGAAGTCTTTAAAGAAGTAATTAAGCAAATTGAAGAAAAAATCATGTTATTATAAAAAGAGAAAACTTCCAGTTGAACAAAATCGCTGCGCGATGGCCTGCCAAGGCTGTGGCGCAGTTTTTCTACTTTTTCTAAAAAAGGCAGTTGCTTCTTTTCTTAAAAATAGTTATTGTTAAGTTACCACACAAAACATAACACAAAAGAAAGAATCACTGCCTATGAAAATAATACCATTACTAGGCTGCTTTCACAAGCAGTTTTATTTTGCAAATGCACCTCCATGATAGGTAGTTTCTATTATTTGTCATTCAATATGGTGGGTTTCTCTTAATAATAGGATTAGGAGCGTATTTGTTCATAAAGCACCTCGCTAACCCGTTGTTGTTATGGAACATTTCAAACGGGGTTCAAAGTTATTATATGATTTTATGCCCTACTCTTTTGCTGATTTTGTTTTTGGGCTTCATTACAGTTACAAGAACCCTCAAAATTTTAATGTATTGGAGCAATTATTTTTTGATAGATGTGTAAGTGATTAAAAGAATATCTATATTGAGCTAGATTTATTAGAAGATTAATAGCATCTTGACAGGATAAAAAAAGCGGTGTATATTATTAAAGTTCAAAAACGAACAGTTCAAAATGAAAGAAGGTGCATTTGTGAAAAATTATTTTGCACATTGTGTTGATGTAGAAGAATTGTATGAAAATATGGTATCTCCTGTTTGTGAAAAATACGAATTGACTTATATGGAGTTTACAGTTCTTATGTTTTTAGCAAATAATCCCCAGTATGATACAGCTACTCAAATTGTTAGATATCGTCATCTTGCTAAATCCCATGTATCTGTTTCAATTCGCTCTTTACAGGAAAGAGGATTGATTTTAGGGGAACATAAGGGAGGGAATCACAGAACCATTCACTTAAGTGTTGCTGGCAAAGCAACAGATATTATTGCAGCCGGGCGTGCGGCACAGAACAAATTTTGTGAAATAGTATTTGCAGGATTTTCAAAGAAA
>ERZ859817.726-NODE-726-length-17841-cov-2.380580_pt1 | contig 17841 bp, 18 predicted proteins | sample MGYA00509986_ERZ859817 | MGnify/ENA primary metagenome ERZ859817 (study PRJEB30046, sample SAMN00715155) | human gut metagenome | study: EMG produced TPA metagenomics assembly of the A metagenome-wide association study of gut microbiota in type 2...
CAGTAAAATAAAAGGCGGGTTCATTAAGAACCCGCCTTTTATTTTACTTTATTTAACTGAGCAGCAGTCTATCACTGTCCAGCATATCACCGCTGGCCTGCTCAAACATCTTCAAAAGATCGGAATCGTCAAACGCGACTTTTCTTCACCTTCGACATCAATAATTACCCGTCCGTTATGCAGCATGATCAGCCTGTTGCCGCAGCGCAAAGCGTCACGCATATTATGAGTAATCATCAGCGTCGTCAAATGATCCCTGTTAACGATCCGTTCCGTCAAAGCCAGAACTTTAGCAGCTGTTTTCGGATCCAGGGCTGCCGTATGTTCATCTAACAACAGCAGCTTTGGTTTGATCAGCGTTGCCATCAGCAGCGTTAACGCCTGCCTCTGGCCGCCGGAAAGCAGCCCGACTTTAGCAGTCATTCTGTTTTCCAGACCCAGATCCAGCTCCTGCAGCAATTCGCTGAACCAAGTCTGATTATCGCTGTCCAAGCCCCATTTTAATCCAGGCGTTTTACCCCGTCTGGCGGCAATAGCAAGATTTTCTTCGATCATCATCCCCGCAGCAGTACCCATCATCGGATCCTGGAAGACACGCCCAATATATTTGGCCCGTTTATGTTCCGGCGTTTTTGTAATATCATTACCGTCAATAATGATCTTTCCACTGTCGATTGAAAAAACTCCGGCAATAGAATTCATCAAAGTCGACTTACCGGCGCCATTACCGCCGATGACCGTTACAAAATCACCCGGTTTCAAATGCAGCGATAAACCCTGCAGAGCTTTTTTCTCATTGATTGTTCCTGCAAAAAATGTCTTACAGATATTTTCAACACGCAGCATTTATTTCACCGCCTTTCGCAGACCAAGCTTACTTTTAATAAGCGGCAGCGACAACGCAAACGCTACCAGAATAGCTGTAAACAGTTTCAGATCGTTTGGCGGCATTCCCATCTGCAGTACAGCGGCAATAACCAGACGATAAACGATAGAGCCCAGCACAACGCTGATGATGCAGTTTTTAAAGCTGCGGGTACCAAACAGTACCTCACCGATAATGACTGAAGCCAGACCGATAACGATCGTGCCTGTACCCATGCCGACGTCGGCAAAACCATTATTCTGTGCTACTAAAGCACCGCTCAAAGCTACCAGGGCATTACTTATCAGCAGCCCGAGAATGATCGTAAAATTAGTATCCACGCCCTGCGCCCTGATCATCTGCGGGTTAAAGCCTGTAGCACGAATAGCCGCTCCTATTTCCGTACCAAAAAACCAATAAATCAAACCTCCGATCAAAAGTGAGCTGACGATACCCACACACAATACAGCCTGAGCATTACTGAAACCACCAATATCACGCATAATGGAAAATACTGTATCTACACGCAGCAGCGACAAGTTAGCCTTACCCATTACACGCAGATTGACAGAATATAAAGCGATCATCGTCAAAATGCCGGCCAGCAGAGCCGGTATTTTGAGCTTAGTATGTAAAAGTCCGGTCGCAACGCCAGCCAGCATACCAGCCAGCATCGCCGCACCAAAAGCCAGCCACGGAGAATATCCGCCAGCTAGTAAAGAAGCTGCTACAGCAGCTCCCAGCGGAAAACTTCCTTCCACCGTCAAATCAGCAATATCCAAAACTCTGTAAGTTATATATACGCCCAGTGCCATGATCGCCCATAAAAGTCCCTGTGCTATCGTTGGCATCAATAAGTCTATCATCTATCTTCCTCCTGTGATATATCCGTAAAAACGGGTCTCTCCTCTGAAACAAGGAGAAACCCGCGCTTGTTTATTTAGAGCTTTCTGCTGCCTTAAGCAGATCTTCGGGAATCTTGATACCGATTTTTTCAGCATTTTCCTTGTTGATAATGACCTTAAAAGATTTCTGCAGCTGGATAGGCATTGTCTGGGGTTTAGTCTTGCCGCTCAGAATATCGCCGGCCATTTCACCTGTTTGTTCGCCCAACTGATAATAATCGATCGCCAGAGTAGCTACGCCTCCGGCCATGACCATCCCGCCCTCGCCGCAAACTACGGCCAGTTTAGCCGGCTCAGTTACCTGGGCCAGTGTCGGCATTGCCGAAGCCAGCACATTATCTGTCGGCACGTAAACAGCATCTACTTTGCCGACCAGACTTTGAGCAGCCTGCTGGATGTCATTGACATTAGATACAGTCGCTTCCTCTACCTGCACGCCCTTCTCTGCCGCATATTTTTTCAGCAGCTCCGCCTGCAGCTGTGAATTGACTTCACTGGAACAATAGATCGTACCAATAGTTTTAGCACCAGGCACTAACTTAAGCAGCAGTTCCAGCTGCTCTTTTATCGGATTCATATCGCTGGTCCCTGTAACATTACCTTTAGGTTCACTGTTGGAAGCAACCAGCTTTGCTGCCTCATAATCTGTAACCGCTGTTGCTACGATAGGAATATCCTTGGTAGCATTGGCCATCGTCTGGGCCGCTGGAGTAGCGATAGCGCAGATCAGGTCTACTTTATTGCTGACAAAACGCTGTGCGATATTCTGCAGATTAGACTGATCTGCCTGCGCATTCTGCCGATCATATTTTACATTTTCATTCTCTTTAAAGCCTTTAGCTGCCATTCCCGCTATAAAGCCTTTATTGGCAGCATCCAAAGCATCATGTTCAACTAGTTGGACAATACCTACATTTACTATTTTCTTACTGTTATCGGCAGCCTTTTTTTCGCCGCCGCAGCCCGCTAAAAGTCCTAAAGACAAAGTCAGGGCAATGCCTGCTGCTAAAGCACGCATTTTTTTGTTCATAATAACCATCCTTCCATTCTACAGTATCACTTTTGATCCTTGACGAACACATATAAGGATAGAATAATTCTATCATTTATTATCACAAAACACAAACAAAACAATAAAAACAGGGCTGTTTCGTAACAAACCAGCCCTGTTTTGTATTTTATTTTACGATCTCAGCCTTAGCCAAAATATCCTGCGGAATCGTAATCCCATTGCGTTTGGCAGTAGTCTCGTTCACTACGACCTTAAACTCTTTCTGCATCTGGACAGGCATTGTCTGAGGTTTGCCCTTACCGCTCAGGATCTCAGCAGCCATCACGCCGGTCTGTTCACCAAGTTTATAATAATCAATACCTAAAGTAGCCAGACCTCCAGCCCGTACCGGATCACTTTCGCCGCAAATAACAGGCAGCCGGGCTTCATCTGTTACTGCTACCAAAGTCGGCATTGACGAAGCCATCACATTGTCGGTCGGAACATAAACCGCATCGACTTTACCAACCAGACTATGCGCAGCCTGCTGGATATCATTAACTGTAGAAACCGTAGCTTCGATAACATTGATGCCTTTATCACCTGCCAGCTTTTTCAAAACATCGACCTGCAGCTGTGAATTGACTTCGCTGGAACTGTACACGGTTCCAATATTTTTTGTCTGCGGCGCTATCTTCAAAAGCAGCTCCAACTGCTGGTCAATCGGATTCATATCACTGGTTCCCGTAACATTGCCTTTCGGCTCGTTATTAGAAGCAGCCAGCTTTGCTACCTCATAATCGGTAACCGCCGTCGCTACAATGGGTATATCTTTCGTAGCATTAGCCATCGTCTGAGCCGTCGGCGTAGCGATAGCACAAATCAGATCCACCTTATTGCTGACAAAACGCTGTGCGATATTCTGCAGATTAGACTGATCAGCCTGTGCGTTCTGCCGGTCATATTTTACATTTTCATTTTCTTTAAAGCCTTTAGACGCCATACCTGCCACAAAGCCTTTATTGGCGGCATCCAATGCACCATGTTCTACCAGCTGGGCAATACCAACCGTTACCATTTTTTTACTGTCGTCAGCCTTCTTTTCGCCGCCGCAGCCAGCTAAAGCTCCTACTGCCAGCAGCAGAGCTACACCTGCAGCTAAACTGCGTAAATTCTTTCTGTTCATTACTACCATCCTTCCATTCTACAAAATTCTACTTACAGCCTGGCAATTCCAAACTGAGATTATCGTTATTCTAACATCAATTATCAGAAAAATCAAACTTATAAGCTATTAGTTCTGCCGCTTTTTCTGCGCAGCAGCAGCCGGCGTTCAACCTTCCCTATCAGCAGCTCGTGAAAAGGAAGCCGCGCCAGTATTTCCATACTCCCAAGACTCAATACCAGCATCAAAACGAACAGCAGCGGATAAAAAGTCAGCATCGAAGGCGTTATCTGCAGCAAAGGCAGCAGATACTCGGTACACAGATACATAAAAAAGATATGGATAAGAAAAATACCGAACGAATAATTGCCCAAATACAGCACAAACCGCTTTTGCAGGGTATTTTTTCTATCAATATCCTCAGAATGATAAAACAGCATCGCTATCAAAATCGTATATAAAAACATATTGAGCGGAAAACAAATAAACTCCAAAATATAATAGGTCTTCCAATAGTACTTTTCCAACCAGCATACGGTAACTAAAGGAATAAAAATGATCAGCAGCCAAACCAAAAATTTCCGGCTCCTGCCGATCCACTCTAAAAATTCTTTTTTATAATAGTAGGCCGCCATTCCCAGCGAAAAATAAACAAGATAACGCAGAAACATTGTCCCCATAAGCAGGTAGCTGATCCAAACAGTCTCAAACTGAATATTATTCAACACCTTCCAAGAGATCTGCAAAACAGCTGCCGCAGCAAAATAGTATTTCAGCCAGCCTGACTCACGGCATTTAGTAAAAATCCTGATTAAAAACGGATACACCAGATAGAACCCGATCAGCGCCCTGAAAAATCCCAAATGCACCGCAGCACTTCCCGTCAGCATATCAACGACTATTTCACCCAGCGTATATGTATGACCGTCAAAAACAAAAGCAGTTACTATATAGAGGGTAGAAAACAACAAATAAGGCGACAATACCGACAGCAGCATCTTCTTAAAAAAAGCAGCGCTGTAAATGTAAGCGTGCTTATTACGTCCTGTAAACAAATAACCCGCTATCGCCATAAACAGCGGCACTGCAAACAATGACAGCACCTCCAGCAGCATTGAAGAAAGTGCTACCATATTTTCACTGCCACCGCTGCTGAAAAACCAGCTTGTGTGCATCAAAATAACACCTAAAACAACAAATCCCCGTAAAATCAAAACTGTATTGCTTTTCTGCATTTTCCTGCCAGCTTTCTTTACTGTTGTGATAATTATTCAAAAACAGTATAAACTCAAAAACAAGATTTGTTAAGCCCCACAGCATTCTCGAACACAAAATGTTCAAAAATAATACGCCTGTCCGGTACAAAAGCGCCGGACAGGCGTAAAAACATTTATATCATTTCTCCAAAATTTTACGCGCAGTGCTTTCCGTTACCAGCAGATGCGTAAATAAACCTGTTTTCAGAGCTCCTATTATGGCATTCGGCGCAGCACCAAGTGCTAAACCGATAATTTTGGGACAATGCCGCAAAGTTCCTAACGGAATCCTGACAGCAAAATCATTTTCGCCACTGATAAATTCGCCCCGCTCATTATAATAATAGGACAAAAAGCTGCCGACTGCCCGCTGACGTTTCAAACTGTCACCAAAACGTGTCGCCGTTGCTTCATCAGGAACACTGGGAAAATCTCTGATCTCAACAAGAGCAGCATCCAGTTTCTGCCACATAGCGTCAAGTTCCAAATAAGCTTCAGTCGTTTCAAACTGCTGCCGTTCTTCCAAACTGTCCGGAAAAGCCGGTACAGCAAGACGATAAGCATGCCTGCCGCAAGCTGAGGCCAGCGTTTCTGCCAGTTCGTCCACACGGTAACCTTTATTGGGGATATGTGCCTTGCCGATCAGCGGCAGCACAGCACCAGGCTGCCGACGGTTACATTGCTGCGTCAGCAGACTGATGCTTTCGCCCAACAGATACCCCATCCCAATCCTAAATTACGTTCATACAAAAGCTCACCGGACAGATAATCCGCAGCCGCTTTAAGATTTTCTTCTATTGAGTCCTGTACCGGCAGAACCATACCTCCATGCAGGGCATACCTTGTTTGCAGTGCCTCTAACAAAGCAGCATCGCCTTCTGTCGAACTGCGGATCTCGATATGTACGATCCCTGCTTCGCGCGCACGCGTCAACATCTTACTCACTAACGGCCTGGAAACTCCGATTCGCTTAGCGACCTGATCCTGCGTCAACCCCTGTTCATAATAGAGCCGGGCCACGTTGACAAGATCAGTTCGTTCTTTGCCGCTCAGCAATTTATTTCACTTCCATCAATTCCATTAAAATACCGTCCTTCATAATAAAAGCAAGGCGGGTATTTTCATCGGCAAACCAGGGCTCAACAACAACAGTATTTGCTTTTACCTGTTCATCCAGATCGTCTACCTTATAAGCAACATGGACCATAGTCTGCAGTTCTTTCGGCAAAGGTGTATCTTTCTCAAAACGCAGGTATTCAATATTGAATTCATTAGTTTCAGGAGCTACGATATATGTCTTGATAGCTTCGGCATAAACAGCGCCTTCCATGATTTTATCAGTGGGTACTCCCACATGCATAAACTGTTTCATCATTTCACGTCCTTCATCAATGTTTGATAAGCCTTATACGCAGCTTCAGGTTTGACATTTTCGTGCACAACCATACGAATCGCCTGCAGCATAGCACTCGGACATTCTGCCTGCAAAACATTGCGCCCCATATCAACACCGGCTGCGCCTTCATTAACAGCACGGTAAGCCATATCCAAAGCTTCCGGTTCCGGAACTTTTTTACCACCGGCAATGACGATTGGGACCGGACAGGCAGCAGTGATCTGCTCAAAATTTTCACAGTAATAGGTCTTGATGATATGTGCTCCCTGTTCAGCCAAAAGCCTTGTCGCTAAAGCAAAATAACGCGTGGTACGTTCCATCTCTTTACCAACGGCGACAACACCTAATACGGGAATACCATAACGTTCACCTTTATTGATATAGTAAGAAAGATTGTGCAGGGAAGCAATTTCAGAAGCAGAACCGATAAAGCACTGTACGGCCATACAGGAAGCGTTCATGCGCAGAGCTTCCTCAATATCGGTACCAATGACACCCATACTCATATCGTCTTTCAAAACAGAGCTGTCTGCACTGCAGCGCAAAGCAATCGCCTTGCGGTTATCGGCTGGAATACAGGTTCTCAGCGCGCCACGAGTCGCCATCAGACAATCAGCATGATCCATCAGCGGCGGAATGACCAGATCCAGTCTTTCCAGACCAGCTGTACTGCCCATGATATAACCATGATCGAACGCCAGCATGATTGTGCGCCCGTCAGCCGCAAAAATCTGTGACAGACGTGCCTTCATACCCCAGCCGGCATTCTCATGACCTTTTACATGAAAGTGCTGGGCGGGCGGCTTGATGCCGATACCATAATCTTTAGCAATAATATTACCGTCTTTATCTGCCATTTTTATCTCCTTAAAAATATTACTTTAGTTTTTATAATACGGGGTGCGGCAGGGTGCATTCCAATATTTGAGCAGTTCATCATCCATACGGGCAATAAAGAGCTGGAATCCGGCCATTTCCTGTACTGTCAGCACTTCACCAACAATATTGGCAACAACTTCAATACCCTTTTCTGCCAGATAATGACAGCATTTACGGAAAACGATCAGTTGTTCCATCAGCGTAGTAGCGCCAACGCCGTTAACGATAACCAAAAGTTTTTCACCTTTTTTGATATCCAAATCTCTCAGAAGGGCATCTATCATAATAGCTGCAGTTTCATCAGCAGTTTTCATTTCAGTCAAGCCACCGCCGCCTTCACCATGCTGCCCCATGCCGATTTCCATTTTACCTTCTTCGATCTGAGCAATGACCATATCCGTAGCCGGATGAGTAGCGCCTTTAGCTGCAACAGCGATCGTAGCCATATTGTCAGCAAATTTCTGTGCAACAGCGGCCACCTCTTCCAAAGACTTACCTGCAGCAGCTGCTGCGCCGGCAATTTTATACAACGGCACACAACCGACTAACCCGCGGCGATCGTCAGCATTACTGCGCGGAGCATTGGCTATATCTTCCTGCGTAACAACTTTTATTACGTTCAATCCCAGTTTTTTAACCTGTTTCATTGTCAGATTACCGGTCAGCATATCGCCGGCATGATTCAAAACAACAAACAAAACACCGTGGCCTTTATCTGCCATTTTGATTGCTTCTATACAGGCCTGCGGGCCAGGAGCGGCGAAAACATTACCAGCCACGGAAATATCTACCATACCTTCGCCGACAAAACCGCTGATAGCAGGCTCATGGCCGGTACCACCCAAAGTGACGATCGTAACGCGGTCAGCATCTTTCAATTTATTATTTACAACCAGGTTGCCATCTTCCAGATGGATGATATCCTTATTGGCAAGAGCCAGACCTTCCAGTAATTCACTGGTCAGATTTTCGGGATCGTTAATAAATTTTTTCATGCTTTTCAACCTCCAAAATTTTATTTGTTTCCGCACCTGCGGAAAATTAAGCCTTTTATAAGGCCTGCGCCATACCGTTGAATAAAATAGCTATTGATACAGCACCGGGATCTTTAGTACCGATACTGCGCTCACCCATATTTTTAGCGCGGCCGAATCTGGCAACCATAGTACTGGTCTGTTCCGCACCAGCGTCAGCAGCTGCAGCCGCAGCTGTCATGATTTCTTTTAAGTTTCCCTGTGTTTCAATAATGGCATCGATAGCCGGATACAGCGCATCGACCATAGTCTTATCACCGGGCTTTGCTTTGGAAATATCCATAAAATCTTCTTTGGCCTGCGTAAACATTTTCCGCAGCTCCAAGTCAGTCAGTTCAGCCTGATCGTCGATTCCTTCGGCCATCCCTGTAAACACCGTACCCCAAAGCGGTCCGGCGCTGCCGCCGTTGATACCCATAAAAGCGTCGCCCAGCTCATCCAGCAAGACCCTCATCGTATCAATAGTAGTATCTTCTGTTTTTTCTTTCATCACATCAGCCATTCTGCCAATAGTGATTCCATGATCACCGTCGCCAGCCACACTGTCAAGCTCACATAAATATTTACTGTTAGCTTTCAGCTCTGTACCAGCACGATTCAGCATTTTTCTAAGTAAAGGCAAAGTCAGCATTTCCGATCACCTCACAAATGTATTTACCGTAATTTTAACATTTGTCAGAACATTTGTAAATTAATTTTCAGACAATTTGCGACATTTTCACATTATAACTTCTGGCAGAATTTGTAATTTTAGAAAGCTTTTATCAGGCATTATTGTAAACGATTAAACAAGCAGTGTTAGCCGCACTATATACTTTAAAAGTATAAACTAAAATTATTATCATTTTTATTCCTGAAAATTTATGTAAGGGGACTTTTTTATGTCCGTTGACTCTGTCAAACAAAAGAATATATCAAAGACATTGACGCTCTGGAATTTTTTTACAATCGGGTTCGGTGCGATCATCGGTACTGGCTGGATTTTTTTAGTCGGCGAATGGATCATCATCAGCGGAGGACCCATTCCGGCCATGCTGGCATTTTTACTGGGGGCGCTGCTTTTACTGCCTATCGGAGCTGTATTCGGAGAGCTTACAAGCGCTCTGCCTATTGACGGCGGGGTAATAGAATATGTTGACCGCACCTACGGTAAAACAGTATCTTTTATTACAGGCTGGCTGCTGCTGCTAAGTAATATTATCATGTGTCCATGGGAAACGATTGCTGTCTCCACCCTTTTTGGAACCCTGTTCGGAGATATGTTTCCATGGCTGCGTTCAATCAGGCTCTACAGCATTTTAGGTGCCGATGTATACCTTTTCCCAGTACTGATAGCGCTTTGCCTTTCAGGATTTATCATCAGACAAAATCTGCACGGCCCAAAAGCAGCAGCTAAAGCCCAGTCTTTCCTGACTAAAGCGCTGCTCGCAGGATTACTGCTGGCCATTATCAGTGCTTTTGACAAAGGCAGTCTTGCAAACTGGCAGCCGCTTTTTCTTCCGGTCAATGAGTCGACAGCACATACTCAGGCCACCTCTCTCTGGACCGGTATTTTTGCCCTGCTTACAGTAACGCCTTTTTTCTATACCGGGTTTGACACTATCCCGCAGCAGGCAGAAGAAGCTGCTCAGGGCTTAGACTGGCACAAATTCGGCAGAATTATCAGCCTTGCACTTTTATCTGCAGCTACCTTTTACATTATCTGCATAGCAGCTTTCAGCAGTCTTATCCCCTGGACAAGTTTTGTCAAACAGCCTTTGGCAGCTCTTGCCTGTCTTAAGCACATCAATTTTAATTTATACTTTCTCATGCTCTGCATAACTGTTTTGGGAGCATTGGGTCCTATGAACTCCTTTTATGCCTCATCCTCCAGGATTTTACTGGCTATGGCCCGAAAAAAACAACTGCCTGCAGCCTTCAGCCCCTCCGACCACTCTCAGGCTATTGCCAAATCTACACATATTCTGCTCAGCACAAGTATCGTTCTCGCCCCTTTCCTGGGAAGCAATATGCTGCTGCCTCTGACAAATGTTGCTGCCCTGACCTTCATGTTCTCCTGTATGATGGTCAGTCTGGCCTGTTATAAAATGCGCAGCAGCGAAGCAAATCTATACCGCCCCTACAAAGTCCCTGGCGGCAAAGCGGGTATCAGTGCTGCATGCTGCGTCAGTTTTCTCATTATTGCTGCCATGCTGCTGCCCGGTACCTCTGCTTCGCTGAGTAAAACTGAATACCTGCTGCTGACAGGATGGACTGCTTTGGGGCTGCTAGTTAAAAGCCTGCATCTTAGCCTGCATCTTTATAAAAAAAATAAGGACTGCCGTTAAAACGGCAGTCCTTAAACAATATTTACATGGCAGTCAAACAGTGCCTTCTTCCAAAATTCCCAGCTTACGGCGCCAGTAACGTGAATAAACCGCCCCTGCAGGATTATTTGCTAAAACCCTGTCCTTAGTAATTATACTGGAAACCGGCACTTTGGATTCCATGGTAAAAAGCATATCGTGACCTACGCAAAGCCCTACGATAAAATTCAATTCTGTACCGCCTTCATTCAGCAGGCGGGCCTGAACTTTAGGATTGCACATAGCTTCACGCTGTCCGGGTTTGATTTTTTCCAGTTCCAGCAGATCTTTATCGACGGAACAGACTTTGCAGCATACTGATTGAACATCCAGCCCTTCATTCTTAAAATACTGGGCACAAAAATGAGCTTCATTGGCTAAACCGATGCAAAAGGCTATCCCGACTTTTTTTACACCCATCTCTTTAGCGAAAAATACGCTTTCTTCCAACCGTGTCATTTTCAAATAATTGCGGCTCTCTGTCGCAGACGACGCTCGCATCATTTTTTTATCTTCGTCGGTATAATACTCGCTGATTTCTTCATGAGTCAGACGAGTACAGTTCTGACCGCTGGTATAACATTTGTGATGAGGGCAAAAAGCACAGTTCATAAGTCATTCCTCCTATCATAGGCTGGTGTTTATCTGTAAGTATTCGCCGCTCAAACAGCAAATCCTTTTTCTAATTTTAATATAGCAAGCAACAGCTCTGGTTTCCTGCTCTGCAACACTCTTTTAACTGGAAATAAATCCTAATTTATGATATTATAGTTGTTGTATTTTTCAACATTTATCCTTACGTAAAATCTATTTTTATAAGCAGGTAAACATGCAGCAGAATTCTTTTTCTTATCCGGCCATGCTGGACTTAAAAAATAAAAAATGTGTCATTATCGGCGGTGGTAAAGTAGCCGTCCGTAAAGCGCTGCCATTGATCGAAGCAGGTGCGGACCTGACTGTAATCGCACCTGCGGCTGATCCGCAGCTGTTGACTTTAGCAAAGACCGGACTGCTGCAGCTGGAACTGCGCGCTTATGCAGACAACGATCTCATTGATGCTTTTGTAACGATTGCAGCAACCGACGATTTTCATATCAATAGAAAAATCGCTGCTGCTGCACCCTGTCTCTGTAATGTTGTTACAGAACCGTCATTAGGTAACTTCAGTGTGCCTTCAACCGTAAAAAACGGGGCTTTGACATTTACTCTGTCTACCGGAGGTATGCCCGCTTTGACGCGGGTACTGTCACAGGACCTTAGGGCATATTATGACTCTGATTTTGCCGAATTCAACGAATTTTTACAACAGCTTCGACGAGAACTGAAAACAATAGCTACTACACCTGAAAGCGTACTGCTTTCTGGCGTCAAACTTTAAACCAATCCGTCATCGGCCTGCTTCATGCAGGTAGGCTTGACCAAGCAAAGGAGATCATTACTGATGCAGCTAATCGTTTTAGGCTTGAATCACAAAACAGCCCCCGTTGAGATCCGTGAACGTTTCAATTTTTCACAGGATAGAACGGTTCGTGTGCTGCGCCGGCTGCGCAATAACGACAACCTCAACGAAGCAGTTTTACTTTCAACCTGCAACCGTACTGAACTTTATATGGTGCTGGAAGATCCTGCTGCCGGATTACATTTTATCCGTACTTTGCTGCGCCATCTGGCAGGCGAGCAATATAAACCCGACTATTTCTATAATCTGACCGGCATTAATTGCGTCCGTCATCTGTTTAAAGTCGCTTCCAGCCTTGACTCACTCATCATCGGGGAAGGCCAGATCCTGAGCCAGATTAAAAATGCATATCATCTGTCCCGCAGCTGCGGTATGACAGACACTTTGTTCAACACCTTATTTAATCGTGCTATCGCCGTCGGCAAGCGTGTACGTACAGAAACAAAGATCGCCTACAGTTCTGTTTCTGTTTCTTCCGCCGCGGTAGATCTGGCTATCGACGTTGTCGGCGATCTGACTAAAGCCAATATTTTAGTATTGGGTGCCGGCAGAATGAGTGAACTGACCGCCCGCCATTTGATTGATAAAGGCGCTAAAACTATCTTTGTCAGTAACCGTAATCTGTCTCACGCTCAGGAACTGGCAGAAAAATTTAACGGTACTGCGATCCCGTATAACGAATTTATGCATCAGGCGATAACCTCTGATATCATTATCACTTCTACAGGAGCGCCTCACTATGTTATAACAGAACAGGGTGTACGCGATATTATTCCTAAACGCAGCGGCAAACCGCTTATTTTAGTTGATATTGCCGTTCCCCGTGACGTTGATCCTCTGGTTGGAGATATAGAAGGCGTTACCCTGTATAATATCGACGATCTGGAAGGCGTTGTCGATATGAATAAGAATTTCCGATCTTCTGAAGCCAAGGTGGCTGAAGCAATTATTGACGAAGAAATAACGGCACTGAAAGAACGGCTGCGCTATCTGACGATGCGGCCTGTAATGGTTCAGCTGCATGAAAAAATGAATTTTCTGCGGCAGAAGGTTTTAAAACGGGCATTTGCCAAACTGCCAAATCTTACTGATAAAGAACGCCGTATCATCGATATCATGACTCAGCGCCTGGAACACAAATTCCTGCGCGAACCAATGACAGCTATGAACAGTGCTGCCGGAACGGCAGATGAAGAACGTTACAGAGATATGATCTGCGAGTTATTTTTACTCAACGATTCGGGAGAGGACTATATAGGTGATGAAAACAAATTTGATTATTGGGACTAGACAGAGCCTGCTGGCTCTGTGGCAAAGCAATCATATTGCCGACCTGCTGCGCAGGCAATATCCGGAATGTACTGTAACTTTAAAAAAAATCATTACCAAGGGAGACCGTATCCTTGATGTACCGCTGGCCAAAATCGGCGGCAAGGGACTTTTTACCAAGGAACTGGAAACTGCTCTTCTAGAAGGTGAGATCGATCTTGCCGTCCACAGTCTGAAAGATATGCCTACTATTCTGCCGGAAGGCCTGTGCCTGACAGCGGTTACCAAGCGGGCTAATGCCGGCGACGCTTTTGTCAGCAATAAATATGCTTCTATCGAAACACTTCCGCAGGGAGCAGTTCTGGGTACTTCCAGTCTGCGCCGCAAAGCCCAGCTTTTGGCAGCACGCCCGGATCTGAAAATCGTAGATTTACGAGGCAACGTCGATACGCGTCTGCGGAAGCTTGACGACGGCCAAATGGATGCTATAATCCTTGCTGCGGCAGGATTGACTCGTCTCGGATATACCGATCGGATCAGAGAAATAATCCCCCATAATTTCTGCTTACCCGCAGTTGGACAAGGCGCTTTGGCAATCGAATGCCGCACCGATAATACAGAAGTAAGAGCTATGCTTAATTTTTTAAATGACCAGCCTACCAAACAGGCTACTGATGCCGAACGTGCTTTTTTAGGGCTCATTGAGGGCGGCTGCCAGGTCCCTATTGGTGTACATGCTGTCACTGAAGGAGATGCTGTATCTATTGAAGCAATCATCGCATCTCTGGACGGAAGCACTGTTTTACGCGATACGATCAGAGGCCAGGCTGTAAACGCTGCAGAACTTGGAAAAGAACTTGGCAATAAAATGTTAGATCAGGGCGGCCGTGCAATCCTCGCCGAGATCATGTAAGGAGAGAAATTAATGACAAAACAGGGAAAAGTTTACTTGATCGGTGCAGGCCCCGGTGATCCCGGTCTGCTTTCAATCAAAGCCATGGAATGTTTGCAAACAGCCGACGCTGTCGTTTACGACCGTTTGGCAGATCCGAGAATTTTAGCTTATGCTAAAGACGACGCAGAAATGGTTTATGTCGGCAAAGCTTCTGCCAACCATACAATGCGTCAGCCAGATATCAATAAACTGCTGGTAAAGCTGGCAGCCGAAGGTAAGACTGTTGCCCGCCTCAAAGGCGGTGATCCTTTTGTTTTCGGACGCGGCGGTGAAGAAGCTATTGAACTTTTAGAAGCCGGACTGCCATTTGAATTCGTTCCCGGCGTAACTTCTGCCATCGCAGTTGCTGAATACGCAGGCATTCCTGTCACCCATCGTCACGTAGCCACTTCCTTTGCAGTCATTACCGGCCACGAAGACCCTACCAAAGGCGAATCAACTATTAACTGGAGCGGTCTTGCTACCGCTGTTGATACTTTAGTTTTCCTGATGGGTGTCGAAAATCTTACTAATATTACAAAAAATCTCATCGCCAACGGGCGCAGCGCCGATACTCCGGCAGCAGTCATTCGCTGGGGCACCAAACCGGAACAGCGCACTCTGATCACTACTGTCGGTACTGCTGCTGCCGACGTTGCCGCGGCAAATCTGAAACCGCCGGCAATTTTTATCGTCGGCAATGTTGTCAAACTGCGCGAGCAGCTGCAGTGGTTCGATAACAAACCTCTCTTTGGCAAAACAATCGTAGTAACCAGAGCCCGGCGCAGGCCAGTGCTTTGACCAGACAGCTGGAAGCCGCTGGTGCTCGTGTAATCGAGGCGCCGGCAATCAAAATCATCCCCCCGGAAGATTATACCCCGCTGGATAAAGCAATCGAAAACATCAAAACCTACAAATGGCTGATCCTGACCAGTGCTAACGGCGTTACCTCTTTCTTCAATCGCCTTGATAATGCCGGATTAGATTCCCGTTCCCTGTCTGACATCAAAATAGCCGCTATCGGCAGTGAAACGGCGAAAGCTGTAAAAAACTATGGCATCTCCGCCGATTTAGTTCCCCCAGCCTTCAAAGCTGAAGAACTGGCCGAAACCCTGTCAGCAGAAGTGCAAGTTGGTGATAAAATCCTGCTGGCACGCGCTAAAGTAGCCCGTGAAGTATTACCGGAAAGCCTGCGTGCTTTAGGAGCCAGCGTTGATGTTGTAACTGCCTATGAAACTGTTACCGCTCTGGATAACAAAGAAGAATTGCTGACTGCTCTGCAAAACGGAGAAGTTGATCTTGTTACTTTTACCAGTTCCTCAACTGTTACTAATCTTTTGACATCCTTAGGCGATCAAAGAGAACTTATCAATAATATTCCAGCAGCGGCTATTGGCCCTGTTACCGCCGAAACCTGCCGCCAAAATAATCTTGAACCTGACATCATAGCTGAAACATTTACTATTGCAGGTTTGACAGACGCTATTCAAATATATTATAAGGAGTGATCAGTATGGGCTTTCCTATTTACCGTCCCCGCCGCCTGCGCGCTACAGAAAACCTGCGCAGCATGATCCGCGAGACTGAACTTTCCGTTAAAGACCTCATTTATCCGTTATTCGTCGTCCCGGGCACCGGTGTAAAAAATGAAATTGAATCGCTGCCGGGCAATTACCATTGGTCCTTAGACCGTTTGCCGGAAGTTTTACAGGAAATCAGCGAACTTGGAATTCCTGCCGTTATACTGTTTGGTATCCCCTCTTATAAAAATGCTGTCGGCAGCAGCGCCTGGGATGCAGAAGAACCTGTACAGCAGGCCTGCCGCCTGATCAAAAACACTTATCCCGAACTGGTAGTCGTCACCGATGCCTGCCTGTGTGAATATACAGAACATGGCCATTGCGGCGTTCTGGAAAACGGCTGTACTGTCAACAATGATGAAACGCTGCCGCTTTTAGCTAAAATCGCAGTTTCCCACGCTCAAGCCGGCGCTGATGTCATTGCGCCATCCAATATGATGGACGGTTATGTCAAAGTTATGCGTGAAGCCTTAGACGAAGCAGGTTTCAGCAATGTGTCCCTGATGGCTTATTCAGCTAAATACGCTTCAGCCTATTATGGCCCTTTCCGCGCTGCAGCCGATTCCACTCCCTCTGCAGGCGACCGCAAAGGCTATCAGATGGATCCCGGCAACAGTGACGAAGCTCTGCGTGAAGTTGCTCTTGATATCGAAGAAGGCGCAGATATCGTTATAGTAAAACCCGCTTTGGCTTTTATGGATATCATCAGCCGTGTCAAAGAAACATTTAACCGCCCTTTATGTGTTTATAATGTCAGCGGTGAATACGCTATGGTCAAAGCAGCAGCAGCCAAAGGCTGGATCGATGAACAGCGTATCGTTATGGAAACGATGCTCGGTTTTAAACGTGCCGGCGCCAAAATGATCATCACCTATCATGCTCTCGACGTAGCCAAGTGGCTGCTGGGCAAATAAGGAGGCCGCATATGGATCACAGCAAATCTCAGGCAGCTTTTGCCGAAGCCAAACAATACATTCCCGGCGGCGTCAACAGCCCCGTTCGTTCCTTCCGCAGTGTTGGCGGTGTTCCGCCTGTCATTGCCAAAGGCAGCGGCAGCAAACTCACCGACATCGACGGCAACGAATATATCGATTATGTACTTTCTTACGGTCCTTTACTTTTGGGCATGCACACCCGCAGGTCACCGAAGCCATCCAAACTGCAGCCGCCAAAGGCTCATCCTATGGCGCGCCGACCCTGGCTGAAACAGAGCTTGCCAAACTTCTCTGCACACTTGTCCCTTCTATGGAAATGGTACGTATGGTCAACAGCGGAACAGAAGCTACCATGAGTGCTCTGCGTTTAGCACGCGCTTATACAGGACGTGAAAGCATAGTTAAATTTATAGGCTGTTATCATGGCCATCACGACAGCCTGCTGGTCAAAGCCGGCAGCGGCGCAGCTACTTTAGGCGTTCCTGACAGCCCCGGTGTTCCTAAAGGCGTTGCCGCCAATACCATCACTGTTCCTTTTAACGACCGGGCTGCCCTGGAAGCTGCTTTTGCTGCTAAAGGCAGCGATATTGCCGCCGTTATCATGGAGCCAACTCCCGGCAACATGGGACTGGTATTACCGCAGGACGGCTATCTGGAATTCATTCGCTCCATCACAAAAAAATATGGAACACTGCTTATCTGTGATGAAGTCATGTCTGGCTTCCGCAGCAGTGAAAAATCTTCTCAGGGCCTCACGGCATTGATCCTGATATCACCTGTCTGGGCAAAGTTATCGGGCGGGGGGCGCCGGGCGGCGGGGGCGGGCGT
>ERZ859817.730-NODE-730-length-17777-cov-9.423654_pt1 | contig 17777 bp, 19 predicted proteins | sample MGYA00509986_ERZ859817 | MGnify/ENA primary metagenome ERZ859817 (study PRJEB30046, sample SAMN00715155) | human gut metagenome | study: EMG produced TPA metagenomics assembly of the A metagenome-wide association study of gut microbiota in type 2...
CGTTGGCATTATCCAAATCAGGTCATAGGTCGAAGTTCACAACTTCCTCTCAGCCAGTTTACTAGCTCCCTGTTATTAATTTATATATACAATATAATTTATAAATTATCATTTGTCAATAAGTTTTAATTATTTTTCTTAAATAACTCACTGACAAGTAAAGAGCCTAGTATCAAAATCGCCCCAATCCATTGAGAAATACTCATAGGCTCAGCTAAAAGAACTGTGGATAAAATAATAGCAGTTACTGGATCTAAATAGCTAAAAATAGCAACTTTTTGTGCTGGTAATTCTTGTAATGAAGAAAAATATAATAAATATGCTATACCTGTATGTATAATACCTAATATAGTTAAAGATAATAACGAAAAACCACTCATGCTCCATGAATTTCCCTGATAGATTACATAAGGCAATAAAATTATTGAAGCTAATAATAATTGAGCAATACTGCTATCAATGGCAGAAATGTCTTTGAAAAATTTATTTGCTAAGACTACAATCGCATAAAATAAAGCAGCAGATATGCCATACAATACACCGATAAAATCATTTACACCAGATTGATTGTCATTGAATATACCAGCTACTAATGCCATACCTAATAAAGATAAAATTACACAGATGATTTTAAAGAGAGATAAACTTTCTTTTAATATAAATGGAGATAATAATACTACAAAAGTAGGTGCTAAATAATATGTAAGTGTTGCTGTAGCTATCGTTGTATAATTATATGCTTGAAATAAAAAAATCCAGTTAAAACCTATAGCTACACCAGCTATTAATAAATAGCGTAAATTTTTTATCAAAGCATTTCGATTTATTTTTTTGTGCAAACATACCATAGCAATAAATAAAATAAAAGCACCTACAAAACCACGCACTAGGGCTATTTGCGAACTTGCAAGTTCGATATTGCGCACAAATAAACCGATACTACCAAAAATAAGCATAGCCGTAATATTTTTTAAAGTTGCATTCATGAAAATCATTCACATCTCTTTCTATATTTATCTAGTCAATAATTATTGTTTATAATATAGCATAAAAACAATATACATACTAGCTTAAAATTTGTTATAATTGATTTATATTTTATGATTTTAATGAAAGTACGGTGATATGATGATAAAAGCTATTTTCTTTGATATTGATGGCACATTAGTTAGCTTTAAAACACATAAAATTCCTGAATCTACGATACAAGCTTTACATACATTAAAAGCTAAAGGAATAAAACTATTTATTGCAACTGGTCGTCCACCATATGATTTAAAATTTTTAATTGATGAATTTGGCGATTTATTTACTGGTTATATTACTTTTAATGGTCAATATTGTTATGATAGTACAGGAAAAATCTTACACGAAGAAGATTTAAATCGTGAAGATTTAATCCAATTTACAAATTACATCAAAGATAAAGATATTGCTTGTGGCTTTATGGAAATGGATTATTTTTATTTTAATCTCTATAATGACCGCTTGGCAAAATTAAAAGAAAAATTGGGAGATACTGCACCTGATAGAGCATTTGATGATGTAAGTCGTGTATCTAATCATAAAACATATCAGTTGAATATTTTCTTAAATGAAGATGAAGAACAAGAAGTATTACCATATTTGCCAAATTGCAAAGCTGTTCGTTGGTGTCCTTATTTTACAGATATTATTCCTAAAGATGGCGGTAAAGGCACAGGCATCAAAAAAGTTTTAGCTTACTATGGTATAGATATCAATGAAGCTATGGCTTTTGGTGATGGCGGAAACGATGTAGAAATGCTTGAAGCTGTAAAATATGGCATAGCTATGGGAAATGCTAATGATAATTTAAAACAGATAGCAGATTTCATCACTTTAGATGTAGATAATGATGGCGTAGCTTATGCTTTAAAACAATATAACGTATTATAAAAATAAACCTACTATAAATTAACTTATTTAAAAGTAATCTATAGTAGGTTTTTTATTAATTAAAATATTTCTTTAATGACGGTAAATACAAAATGAGAATGATTGACTCTAATAAATACGTTAAATTATATGTCAGCCATATACCATCATTACCTAGATAAGACATCAATATTTTTTGACAGATATAGAAAAATATCACAGCGACAAACATCATATTTCTGATAGAAGCTGTATTGCCAATACCCGTATACATACCATATAAAAGCAGTCCCACACAGGCACATATTGGATGCAAAATCAGATAGATACTATAATCATTAGCATAATTAGCCACAACTGCCAAATCAGTCATCATATTTATAAAATATGATTTAGTGATATACATAATCACTGAAATAAAAATTATAAATACAGCTAAACATCTTAAGCTTATCTTTAATACTGAATTTAATAAATTTATATCCTTATATCCCTTTGCTTTTCCTGAAAATACGCTTACACCATTTGCCATACCATCAATAAAGTAGACCACAATAAAAATAATTTCTAAGATAATAGCATTACTAGCTAGTGTAACTGTTCCCATGCTTGCCCCAGCTATGGCAAATAAATTATTTATCGTCAATAAACAAACAGTGCGAAACATTAAATCTACATTCACCTTCATCATGGCTAAAAATGGTTGTATAGTTTTTAAACTTTGGATATATTCACTGCGAATAGTTAAATTCCCTCGCTTATAAATAGCGATAAAACCTACCATACAACCATATATTTGAGCAATCAAAGAAGCATAGGCTACACCTTGAATATTCATATCCATGATAAATACAAATACGATAGATAAGACGATATTCAATACATTCATAGATATTTGCATAAACATAGTATAGCGAATTATCATCTGCCCCATGAGCCAGCCTAATGTTACGTAATTGATTAAGACAAACGGAGCTCCCCATATAATGATATCACAATAATTTTTCATCAATTCAACAACTTGGCTTTCAGGCTTCATTAGCAATGCATAATATTTGAAAATCCACGGATAAATGATTAAAAATATTAAACTTATTACTATAGCTATAAGTAATGGTCTAGCTAAAGCTAAAAATTTATCTTTGGCGGATTCACTGCCTAAAGCTTGAGCGGAAAAACTTGTAGTAGATACTCTCAAAAATCCAAATAGCCAATATATATTGTTAAATAAGATTACTCCTAAAGAAACAGCAGCTATATAAAAAGCTTCTGACATATGTCCCATAACAGCAGTATTTACAGCTCCTAATAGAGGCTGTGTAGCTGTGGATAACATAAAAGGAGTAGTTACTTTTAGATATTCTTTATAAGTTAATTGTGATAGCATAAAATCTCCTAATTATATTTTATTTAAAAACGATATTCTACACGACCAAACCAACGTGTTTTTGTTTTATCATTTTCAATATCATTACCATTAAAATATGAAACTTCACCCATTAAATTTTTAGCAAATATATATCTAGCCCCTAATTCATAACCTTGTTCACCTGTGAAGCTATTAGTATATGTTGGTAAAAATGTAGCTAGTTCTCCAATATTTTTATATGCAACCCATAATCCATACGTATTTGATATAGTACGTTTTGCTCCTTTATAATTTAATTGAAAAATATAAGCTTGTTCTTGAGCACTATTGCCTAAGTCATATTTATTAGCATCTAAATTAGATAAAGCATATACACCACCTAATTTAAAATTATTATCCAATTTATATTCTCCTGCAACTTCAAGAATTTGCTGAGTATCTTCAAGTTCTCCACTTCTTATATTATGATAAGCAAGTCCTGTCATTAATTTATTTGAGATAGGCATTTCTGCTTGTAATCCTACATAATGCATAGCATCATTTTCTGGATAAGCTTGTTTACCATTATAATGCATTTTCCCATTAACATTGTCGTTATATGGTGAATCAAAATTGCCTATCATTGCTGTATAAATATTTCTAGTATCTTTATCTGTATAAGCATATTTTACACCTTTAATATAATCATCAAAAATCATACCATAAGCAATATCCATATTAGCAAAATCAGCATAATCTACTTTACCTAGAGAAATTGTTCCGCCAAACGCTGGTCCTTGTAAATATAGCATACGATTATAAAAATGAGATTTATCATCTCCTTTAGCTTTATAATTTTGTTCATAATCCATACGATTTTTTATTTTCCAACCATTACCAATATCTATAGTTGGTTCTAAACGTGTACGCCATAAAGATTTACGCGTTTCACCTTTTTTACCTGGTCGATTATCATGGCGAATATCATAACGACTTAACCCTTTAATGGTGAGTATATCTTGTTTTTCTTTATTAATAGTAGTTTGTTGTTGCTCTTCTAAAATTTTATCATTTGTTTTATCAATATCTTCTGTGTGTGTTTCTGCAAAAGCAACTCCTGTAGATATTGTTGTAGATAAAATAGTAGCCATTAATAATTTAGTTAATAACTTTTTTCGCATAATTGTTGAAAACTCCTTAATAATTATAATCAAAATCAATAAATTTTTAAGAAAAAACACCTATAAAAAATATTTTTCTTATAGGTGTTTTAGGAGGGATATGTTATCCTAGAAAATTAAACTAGGTGGCAAGCAACATAATGATTAGCTGAAAGCTCTTTTAATACAGGTTTTTCTTGCGTACAAATATCTTTACAATATTTACAGCGATTTTGAAATGGACAACCTTTTGGCAAATCTAAAGGACTTGGGATATCACCAGAAAGAGTTTCTATATTTTTATTTTGCTTATTATCTAGAGAAAAAACTGCCTTCAATAATGCTTTAGTATATGGGTGTTTTGCTTCTGTAAGTTTATTTCCGTCAATTTTTTCAACGATATTACCTAAATACATTACAGCTATACGATGACTAAATAGACTAACTAGAGCCAAATCATGACAAATAAAAATATAGGTAATATTTTTTTCTCGCTGTAATTTTACTAGTAATTCAATAATTTTAGCTTGAACAGATACATCAAGAGCAGAAGTGGCTTCATCACAGACAATAATTTCAGGCTCTAGGGCTAAAGCTCGAGCAATAGCTACACGTTGACGTTGACCGCCACTCATATTATTCGGATATTTATATACAAAATCATCTGGCAACTCTACTAATCGCAATAATTCTTGAGCTTTCTCTTTTATTTGTGATTTTTTTATTAAATTAAAATTTAATAGCGGTTCACAAATGATATCGCCGATTTTCATTTTAGGATTAAACGCTGCTGTAGGGTCTTGAAAAACCATTTGAATATGACGACAATTTTGACGACGTTTTTCTCCTGTTAATTTAGTAATATCTTGATTATGAAAAATAACTTCACCAGAAGTTGGTGCGTGCATATTCATAATAGTTTTTACCAGTGTAGATTTACCACAACCAGATTCGCCAACAATGCCTACTGTTTCTCCAGCATTAATATTAAGACTAACATCATCACAAGCTGTTAAAAATCTATTATTACTAGCTGGAAATTTTTTAGTTATATTTTTTACCTGCATAATTAACTCAGACATAGCGCTGTCCTCCTATTTGTGGAACTGAAGCAAGTAAAGTTTTAGTATATTCTGCCTGTGGTGAATTAATTATATCTTCGGCTTTACCATATTCTACAACTTTGCCTTGTTTCATTACCATAATTTTATCTGACATATAAGCCGCCACACCGATATTATGAGTTACTACAATCATTGCTGTACCACAAGTGCGAGGAATCTCCATTAATTCTTTGACTATTTGTGCTTGCGTAGTAACATCAAGGGCAGAAGTAGGTTCATCAGCAAGCAATAACTCTGGTCTAAAAATAATAGCCATAGCAATACCAACACGCTGACGCATACCACCAGATAATTCAAATGGATATGATTTCATGATATTTTCAGGATTAGCTAAATTCATACGAGTAAGCATTTCTATAGCAAAAGAATATGCTTCTTTTTTAGTAAGATTATCATGAACTTGTAGATACTCTATAAATTGTTTACCAATAGTTTGGATAGGATTTAACATATTACCACTATCTTGGAAAATCATAGAAATATTTTTTCCTCGAATGGCTAACCAGTCTCGTACACTGTATTTTAATAAATCATGATTTTCAAAGAAAATTTTTCCATTAGTAATCTTTCCACTATTAGGTAAACTACCTAATATAGCTCTAATCACTGTGGTTTTTCCACTACCAGACTCTCCAACTATGGTCAAAATTTCTCCTCTATCCAAAGAAAAATTAATATCTTTAACTGTAGCTTCTATATTTTTGCTATATTGAATAGTTAAATTAGATACATCAAGTAACATTAATTTACCCCTTTTATGCTTTAGCTGGTTTTATTTTATTAGTAAGCCAATAATAATCCGATGGATACATTACTACACCATCTAAGCCTTTGGTGCTAACAATATTTGTTTGTGGATAACCTAAGAACAATGCAGCACCATCATCTAATAAAATTTGTTGTGCTTCAATAATTAATTGACGGCGTTTTTCTTTGTCAAATTCCACAGATAATTGATTTAAAATATTATCATATTTAGGATTACTATATCCAGAACCATTTTGTGGATTATCTCCATTTACATTAGTTTTCCAATACCAACTTAAATAAATTTCTGGGTCTCCAGTATTAGCAGTTGTAATATTAGAAATAAGTAAATCATAATCACCATCAATACCCATTTTATCAATAAGATTATAGTCTACATTTTTTATATTTACATTGATACCAACTTTTTTTACATCAGCTTGTACAGCTTCAGCGTATAAAGGAAGCTCCGCACGGCTATTATATATTACAAAATCAACACTTAGTGGTTTACCATCTTTATCTAAGATACCATCTCCATCAGTGTCTTTCCAACCAGCTTCAGCTAGTAATTGTTTAGCTCTTTCTGGATTATATGCATTTGGATCTGTCAACTCATCAAAGCCATAATCCATAGATGGCGGTATTGGTGCTTTACCTGTGATAAAAGTATCTTTTAGTAATATTTTATTATAATTTTCTCGATCACAAGCAGAAATCAAGGCAGCACGAACTTTATCATCGCCTAAAATACCATTTTGATTAATACGAGCAAGTACTGTACGTAATGAAGAAATTTCATCGATATAGAATTTATCATTATTTCTAAATAAATCTATATCTCCAGCTGCGATATTTACAGCAAAATTAACTTCACCAGATTGAAGTGCCATAGCACGAGTATTAGGGTCATCAATAGATGGTATTTCTACACGTTCAAAAGGAACTTCGCCGTCCCAATAATATTCATTTTTCACCATTACAGCCTTTTCTTTTACAAAAGATTCCACTTTATATGGACCAGTACAAATTGGACCTTCTTTGGCAAAATCTCTGCCTTGCTCCTCTGCTGTAACATCTACAATAATAAATAATGGGTCAGCCAAAAATCCAGGCATATTAGGTTGAGGTTTGCTTGTTGTGATTATTAAATTTTGACCATCAGCCTTCATTTCTGTGTATTCAAAGAAAGTTTTTGCTCGAGTATTTTTAGCAAAAGCACGTTCAATAGATTTTTTTACAGCTTCAGCTGTTACTGGATTGCCATTAGAAAATTTTACATTATCACGGATTTTAAAAGTCCATGTTAAATGGTCATCGCTAATAGACCAACTTTCCGCAAGCCATGGCTGAACATTCATTTTTTCATCAAATTTTGCCAAACATTCACCAATAGCATAACGCATCACAACCCAGCCAAAATAATTTTGTGTTGGCTCTAAAGTATCTGCAAAATTTGTAACTCCAAATTTTAAAGTAGTTTTATCTACTGTATTTTCAGAGCCACAACCAGCTATTATACCTGCGGTCAATATACCACATAGACTTAAACTAATAGCCTTCCATAATTTTTTCATTCTAAAACTTTTCATATTCAACCTCTTTTCTTATCAATAAAATCTATCAATCCTGTCTAGGGTCTAAAATATCACGTAAACTATCTCCCCAAAGATTAAATATAGCTACTACTATAAAAATAGCTAACCCTGGATAAATCATCAGCCATGGGGCAGTTTGAATATATTGTCGACCTTCATTAAGCATTAATCCCCATTCTGGTGTAGGTGGTTGAGCACCAAAACCTAAAAAAGATAGACCTGCTATTTCCATCATCATAGTCCCAATATCCATTGCACCTGTTATTACAATCATTGGCAATATATTTGGTAATATGTGGCGCCATAAAATATTAATAGTTGTTGTACCATTTACTTTAGCAGCTATGATAAAATCATTATTACGTAATTTTATAACTAAACTACGGACTAGACGAGCATATTTTGCCCAACTTACTATTACTAAAGCAAAAATTGTATTTATAATACTTCCACCTAAAATACCAGCAATAGCAATTGCTAAAATTACACCTGGGAAAGACAACATAATATCTGCTAAACGCATCAATACAATTTCTACTTTACCACCAAAATAACCTGATAAAATACCAACTAAAGAACCAATAATCGCTGTTAATATAACTAAACAAATAGTCATAAATAATGAAGTTTGTGTACCATAAATTATTCTGGAAAAGGTATCTCTACCTAATTTATCAGTACCTAAAATATGTTCACTGCTTGGCATCTGCAATACATTGGTCATATTTGATTCATAAGGGTCATGTGTAGCAATAATGGGTGCTAATATAGCAATTAAAATTACTAAAAAAACCAAAAATGTATATACAGAAAATAATTTATTATTCTTTATAAATTTAATCATCTTGAATCTCCTTTTTTCAGCCTAGGATCAAGATATGTATACGATAAATCTACTAAAAAATTAATTACTGTATACACAATAGAAATCCATAAAACAAATCCTTCGATTAATGGATAATCACGCATAGTAATAGCATACACCGCCATTCTACCCATACCCGGCCAGGCAAAAACAGTTTCAATAACAGCAACGCCACCTAATAACCAACCGATGGACATACCTAACAAAGTTATTAAAGGTAAAATCGCATTAGGCAAAATATGTTTCCATAAAATAGCTTTTTCAGACAATCCTCTAGCTCTAGCACCTATTACATAATCTTGATGTAATTCATCTAAAATAACAGTACGCACTTGTCTAGTATATTTCGCTGATTGGTAAATAGCTAAAGTAAGTGCTGGTAACACTAATCCACTTGGTGTTACACTAGCAGTAGCTATAGGAAATAATCCCAATTTTAAGCCAAAAATATATAATAAAATCAATCCTACCCAAAAACTTGGCATAGATACACCAATAAAAGAAAAGATTCTCACTAAAAAGTCAGGAATTCTATTGCGATGTGTAGCAGAAAAAATTCCCAAAGGAATGGAAATAATCATAATTAAAATAATTGTAGTCAAAGCTAATAAAACAGTTCCCATAAAACCTTCCATTAACTTATCTATTACAGGTTTTTTCCCTGAATAAGAAATTCCCATATCACCTTGTGCTACACCTAAAAGCCAATTACCGTATTGTACAAGAAATGGATCATTAAGTCCCATTTCTTCACGAGTTTGCTCTATTATTTCTTGAGAAACAATAGTATCTGACGCCTCTAAAACCATGGCTGCTGGATCACCAGGTGATAAATAAGTAAGACAAAAAGTTAAAAAACTAACACCAATTAAAGTAATTACTAATTGAATTAAACGATTAATAAATCGTTTCAAGTAAAACAACCTCCTTTATTTTGAATAGTTTACGTATAAAAAACTCCTTTCTCCTTTATTTTCCTCAAAGCAAAAAGTCTGCTTATACAAGCAGACTTAAAATGTGATTATATACAGATATAAATATAAATAAAAAAGCCTAATTCCATAGAATTAGGCAATATTATACAAATTTATATTCGTACAAAATCGCCTTCCCATCGCTCGCAGGTAATAACGGTGATTATTAAATAGGCAGTTCTCCTGGCTCAGAGTCATAGCTATTCACGCCTTCCCAAGAAAATGATTTATTCTCAGTGACATAATTGTGAAATCGCTCGTCTTTACAGTGGCGGGACCGCTCCGGCTTATACCGAATTCCCTATTAAGTCTATATAGACACCTATTCTTTCAGTATTCAACTATGCTTTTATGTTATCATCAACAAATAAGTTTGTCAATTATAAAGTTTCTTAATTTCCAAGTGATGAAGGCATTTTTTATTTTAATAAATCTCAAATAAATTTATGCAAATTTTAAATAGATAAGTTATTTACATATAATTATAAAACTATAACGCTTTTATTTTGTAAAGTTGTTAATTTATTGGCGGGTTTATAAAAATAATTAAAAATTATAGCCATAAAAAATCTATTTATAATAGACTTTTGTATATTATTTTTCTCATAGCTTATTGTTTTTATAGATGATATAATTATGAATATAAAATTTATAATTGTTATCAATATTATAATATAAAGAGAGGGATTTTCATGTATGAAGATTTAATTGAAGAAAAAGTTTCTTCCGAAGATATTTTTGATGGGGTATTACTTCATGTAAAGCGCGATTATGTAAAATTACCAAATGGTAATAAAGCTGTTCGTGAATGGATAAAACATCAAGGTGCTTCTGCTGTTATTCCTGTATTGCCAAATGGTAATATTATTTTAGTGCGTCAATATCGTTATCCTATCGGCAAAGTAACTTTAGAAATTCCTGCTGGTAAATTAGATAGTGTGGATGAAGACCCATTAATTTGTGCTAAACGTGAATTATCTGAAGAAACAGGTTATACTGCTAATAAATACACACAAATTCATAAATTAGCTACTACTGTTGGTTTCTCTAATGAATGGATTTATATTTATTTAGCACAAGATTTAGTAAAAGGTAAACAACATACTGATGATGATGAATTTATAAATTTAGTAGAAATGCCACTAAGTGAAGCTGTCGATTTAGTTAATAAAGGTGAAATCTTTGATGCTAAATCTGTTGTTGCTATTTTAATGGCAGAAAAATTGTGTAAACAATAATTTATTTATATTTGTTATTTAAAAATTTAGGAGGTATTTAATGTTTGGTTTTGGTCCAGATATGATTTATGCAATCCCAGGTTTATTGATTGCATTGACTGTTCATGAATATGCTCATGCTAAGGTTGCTGATAATTTAGGAGATTTCACTCCTCGTATGAATGGCAGATTAACTTTAAATCCTGTAGCTCATATTGACCCTATTGGATTGATTATGTTATTTTTTGCTCAAATAGGTTGGGCAAAGCCTGTACCAATTAATTTAAATAATTTTGATGATTGGCGTAGAGGTGAAATGCAAGTTTCCTTAGCAGGACCATTAGCTAATTTAATTACAGCTTTTGTAGCTTCAATATTTTTTGCTCTTTGTTTTAAATATAGTTTTGCACCTCATTGGCTTGTTATGGTATTACAATTAATCATTATTTATAATGTAAATTTTGCTATTTTTAATTTAGTACCTATTCCACCACTTGATGGTTCTAAAATCTTATCTTCTCTATTACCAGGTAGATTAGCTTATAAATATCAATCATCTGTAATTAATCGTTATAGCTTTTTTATTCTAATCGCTCTTGTTTTTACTGGAATACTAGGATTTATTATTCACCCTATCAGTAACTTTATTATAAGCATTTTAAATCTTATTATCTCTATTATTATTTAATGAGTTTTTTATGCAACAAGAACAATATAAGGTACATTTAGAATCCTTTGAAGGGCCATTAGATTTATTATTGCATTTGATTGAAAAAAATCGTATTGATATTTATGATATTCCTATTGCTCTATTAACGGAACAATATATGGATTATCTTGCTAAATTTAAAGAGTTTAATATTGAAGTAGCTAGTGAGTTTTTAGTCATGGCAGCTACATTATTACAAATCAAATCCAAAATTTTATTACCTGATACTAAGGTAGAAGAAATAAATGAAGATGATACTGATGAGGTTGATCCACGAAAAGAATTAGTCGAACGATTATTAGAATATCGTCGTTATAAAGAAGTCAGCAGTATTTTAGGTGAAATGGCAGATGAAGCTGGCAAAAGATTTTTTCGTGAAGCTTCTAATCTACCGACAAAACATTTGCCACCTAAAGGGCTTGATGTAAAACTTTTGTGGCAAGCTTTTCAAAATGTGCTAGAAAGCCAAATTGAAAACGAACCTCTTGTAGCTAATGTTGCTCGAGAAAAATATACTATTGAAGATAAAATCATTTCTTTATTGGCTTTGCTTAAACAACATGGCGGAAATATTTGTTTTAACACTGTATTTCAATATAGTGAGCATAAGATTTCTAAATCTGAGTTAATCACTACTTTTTTAGCTATGTTAGAATTAATCAAAATAAAACGTATAAATGTTTATCAGACTAGTATTTTCTCACCGATTTATTTGAAAATCAATGATGAAATATCTGTAAACAAAAATGATATTATTGTTAATCAAAACGAAAATTAAATATATTAATTTTTATATGGTATTGCTGATTTTAGCAATACCATATTATTTTGCAATTAAATAAATTATAAAATATAAATTTATTGGTATACACTATAATTTTATTAATCTATTTTTAATCTAAATATTATTTGTGATTATTGACTCTAAGTTGTATAATATAAATAATATATATATTTATATTATTATTATCTTAATTAATAACCATATATATTAATTAAAATAATATAATATAAAACTTAGCGATAACTAAGTAAAGGAGAATATTTTATGATTATCAAGCCAAGAGTAAAAGATTTTATCTGTTTAACTTCTCACCCTGAAGGCTGTAAGGAAAATGTACGCCGTCAAATCGAATATGTAAAAAGTCAGCCAAAGGTTGAACTTGGTAAACGCGTATTAGTATTAGGTGCTTCTACAGGTTATGGCTTAGCATCTCGTATCTGTGCAACATACGCGAGCGGTGCTTCTACAATTGGAGTTATTTTTGATAAACCAGCACATGGTAAAAGAACTGCAACTGCTGGTTGGTATAATACAGCTGCTTTTGAAGAATTTGCAAAAAATGATGGCTATTATGCTAAAACAATAAATGGTGATGCTTTTTCTCAAGCTATTAAAGAAAAAACTATTGAACTTATAAAAAAAGATTTAGGCAAAATTGATATGGTTGTTTATTCCTTAGCTGCTCCTCGTCGTACAACAGCTGATGGAACTATGTATTCTTCTGTATTAAAAACTGTTGATAAACCTTTTACTGCTAAAACTTTAAATTTAAAAACAAATGAATTAACTGAAGCTACTTTACCTCCTGCTACTCCTGAAGAAGTAGAAGCTACTATTAAAGTTATGGGTGGCGAAGATTGGGCAGATTGGATGCATGCTTTAAAAGCTGCTGATGTTTTAACTGAAAATGCTTGCACTGTAGCATATTCTTATATTGGTTCTAAGATTACATACCCAATATATTATGAAGGTACTATCGGTGCTGCTAAACAACATCTTTATAAAACAGCTGAAACTTTACGTCAAGAAGGCTTTAATGCTATTATCTCTGTAAATAAAGCTTTAGTTACACAGTCTAGTTCTGCTATTCCTATTGTTCCTTTATATGTGGCGGTAATGTATCGTGTAATGAAAGATAAAAATGTTCATGAAGGTACTATCGAACAAATGTATCGTTTATGGCATGAATACCTCTCTCAACCACAACCAAAAGTAGATGATGAACACCGTATTCGCATTGATGATTTAGAAATGAGAGACGATGTACAAAATACTATTTTTGAATACTGGGATAAAGTAACTACTGAAAACTTAACTCAATATGCTGATGTAGATGGTTATTGGAATGACTTCTACAATCTCTTTGGCTTTGGTTTTGATAATGTAGATTATGATGCTGATGTAAATCCAGAAGTAAATCTTGATTTAGTTGAATAATGCAAACTCAAACAAATTTATATATTTTTTAGAGTAGAGAGTCTTCTCTACTCTATTTTTTTGATAAAAAGTTGCTACTAATGATAAAAGCAGTAATGTATTTAAACATTACTGCTTTTAGTTAATTCTAAAGGATTTTCACCATATTTATTTGGGCCATTTGTTCCTTTAGCCAAAATCAAATACAAAATAAAAATGAAATAACCAAAAGGAAAAACAATAGGAAATATTATCCACCAACCGCTGAAATTCAAATCGTGCAAACGTCGTATCATCAAAAAATTAAGTGGTAAAAATAATATTATTAAAATTAAAGAAGCTACTAAAATAAGCAAAATAGGAATTACTTCTATTTGTGATAAAACATTTAAGTCATTTACATCTTCGCCTAAAATAGCAATAGATAATGCACTAGCTAAACCTAATAAAGTAATAATCCCTATAAAAGCTAATGATATAACAATCAAAAAGATTATATAATGAATAAATGGCTTTCGATTTAATCTACCTTCTGTAGAAAAATATTTTTCTTCTAAATTCATAAAAAACTCCTTATAAATCCAAACTTAAAGGATCTTTTCCATATTTATTATCACCATCAGTCCCTTTTATTAAACATAAATAAGCAAAAAATAGCATATTTATCAATGGAATTACACATAAAATTATCCATACAGCCGATTTATCTAAATCATGCAAACGTTTAATTCCTAAAAATAAACTAGGTAATAATGCTAATTCAATCAATGTAGATACTATACTTATACTAATATCAACTACTGTCCCATCTGTCGTACTGATAATCACTAAAAACGTTGGTATTGTCAAAAATAGACAAAATAAGATAAAACATACTGCATATAAGATAAATATTTTACGATTTATGCGACCTTTTGTAGATAAAAATCGTTCTTCTAGAGATGAATTTTTCATTTTATTTTTATCTCCTTGAATTTTATTTTACTTATATTATAAAATAAAAATTCATTATTTAATAGTTTTTGCAATAAAAAAAGCATAGTATGACACTATGCTTGTATATTTTATATATTTTTTCATGCACTATAAGCTTTTTTAGTAACTAAATTAGCCAATTTATTAATATAATAATTAGTAAAACGAACTTCAATATTACGAGTAAATTGAGCTAAAATATTATTATCTTTTAAAATGCCTTCATGATAATCTATAACTAATTGTAAATCTTGATTTAAATCTATTTTCTGACCATACATATCATAAGCAAAAATCTGTGTATTAACAATTTCAATAATGAAATCAGCTCCAACACCTAAATCATTATTGCAAATTGTTTGCCATTCATTTGCATCAAATTCTCTAGCTAAAAGATTTCTTTCATATACTAAATAATCTTTATGGTTATATCTATATTTTTTCATTACTAATGACATTATGCCCAACTCCTTAAACAGTAATTATCTATAATCAATATCTTTGTTTCATATTTTCAAATTGACTATATTATATATTATAGATATAACAAATACTATATGATAAATGCAAAAAACATTGCAAAAAATGCTCTAAAATTTTCTCGTTGATAAAAAATTTTTTGCCAAAAAGCGTAAGATAAAGTATAGTATAATTTATGAAAAGAGGGATAGCTATGGAATATCAAAAAAAAGGCTATTTAACATCTTATTTTAAATTATTTCATCTCAAAGATGTCCAAAAAATAGAAATCAAAGCACATTATCACGAATTTGATAAAATAATTTTATTCTTAAGTGGTAAAGTTAAATATAATATTGAAGGACAAACTTATCAATTATTTCCCTATGATATTGTTTTTGTACCTCATAATTGTATTCATTATCCTACTATTAGCGATACAGCAACATATGAACGTATTGTCCTTTATATTGACCCTAATTATCTAAAAAATAAAATAGATACTACAGATAAATTAGACTTTTGTTTTAATTATGCTCAAGAACATAATTCATATGTTATGAATTTAGACAATATCAATGAAAATGATATCTTGAAACAAATCCAAATTTTAGAAAACTCCTTTAATGATAAAGGTTTTGCACATGAGTTATACAGTAATCTAAAATTCTTAGAGTTTATGATTTTAATAAATAGAGCCATTATCAATGATAATAAAAATTTGACTATTCACCATAAAGTTTCCTATGATAAAACTATTAATTCTGTTATTGATTATATAAATGAACATTTATTTACAGAATTAAATATTGATTATCTAGCTAACCATTTTTTTGTAAGTAAATATTACTTAATGCGAAAATTTAAATTAAAAACAGGTTACAGTATTCATCAATATATATTAAATAAACGATTAATAGTGGCTAAAGAAAAGATTAAATCAGGAATAGCTTTAACTCAAATATGCTTTGACTGTGGCTTTAAAGACTATTCTACTTTTTCAAGAACCTTTAAACAAATTTTTAAACAAACACCAAGAGAATTCAAAAAAGCTCTTAATGAAAAAACTGATATATATAAAGAGGCTAAACAATATGAATAATATCTTAGAACTTCCTCAACTAATCGCAAAATTTAGTTATGAATTACCTAAAAATCAAACAGTGCTAATAAGTGGAGGTAATCCACCTGATGTACAGTGGTTAAAATCCATCTGTGAAAATAAAAATATTTTTTGTGCTGACCATGGTATAGATATATGTAAAGAAGCTGATATCAAGCCACTTCAATTAATTGGTGATGGCGATAGTGCTACTTCTGAAGCATGGCAATGGGCTGTAGATAATAATGTTACTATAACAAAAGTTCCTACAAAAAAAGATGTTACCGATACGCAATTAGCACTTCAAATAATTGATGATAAATATCCAGCTTCAACTGTTATTTTAACAGGTGCATGGGGCGGACGTTTTGACCATGCTTTTAGCACTATATTTAGTTTTAATGGCATGTTAAATAAAAATTTTTGTGGTTGTATTGCTGATGAAAAAGAAATTTTATTCTTTTTACATAATGAAGAACATCTAACCCTAAATCTCAAACAAACACCAAAAGCAATCTCACTACTTCCTTTAGGTGGCACTTGTAGCGGTGTTAGCATCAATGGCGTATATTGGCCACTTGACCAAGTCATGCTCAATAATAATTTACCTTATGCAGTAAGTAATGAAGTAAATAATAAAGAAAATACCATCTGGATATCCCAAAAACAAGGTATACTAGGTGTATATCTATACTTTGAATAAAAATTATATTAATAGAAAAGCAAGATACATTACTTAGTATCTTGCTTTTTTACTCAAAAAACATATGGTTCTCTACCAGAAAAATCAGCTATTGTGCCATGAGGATTTTCTAGATAAAATACTTTAAAAATAGGATTATCTGCTATTTTATATTGACTTTTAATAATAGGATTATTCATACAAGCTTCTTTTATTTCCTTATTTTCTTCAAAAACAACTTTTCCATTTAAACGAAGCCATGCATATTGAGGAGAAGCAATAGATATTTCAATATATGGATTTTGTTGCATATCTTTATAAACATCTTTAGTATTATTTGTACTAAACCAAAGTTTATTATCTTTTGCCAAAACAAACATAAATGGTCTACATTTTGCTTTGCCGTCTCTACCAACTGTGGCAAGATATTGTACAGGATTTTGTTGTAAAAATTCAATTACTTTTTTCATTATAAAGACCTCCTAGAAAATTTTCATTTCTTATTTTTACAAAACCTATTTTATATTTGCGATATATAGCTGTAAAGTAAGCACTTTTTTGTTATTTAGTTACCTCTAAGTAACAATTATATAAACTATAGGATTTTTTATAGATAAAAATTTTAAATATAATTCATAAATTGACTTTTTTAATTTTCATTTGATAGATTGTATAATGAAGTGCGACACCTAGAAAAATAAAAAACTCATTATGAATTTTC
>ERZ859817.742-NODE-742-length-17541-cov-2.018129_pt1 | contig 17541 bp, 16 predicted proteins | sample MGYA00509986_ERZ859817 | MGnify/ENA primary metagenome ERZ859817 (study PRJEB30046, sample SAMN00715155) | human gut metagenome | study: EMG produced TPA metagenomics assembly of the A metagenome-wide association study of gut microbiota in type 2...
GCCGATAACAGGTTAAAATATTGCAGCTGGTTTAAGATATGGGCAATCAGGACAAAAAGTTCTCCCGTGCCTGCCGAACCGCCAAACAGCTTTGCCACCTGCATTAAAATAATCGTACAGCCGATACCGGAAATAAATCCGCCCATAACCGGCGTTGAGATGTAACTCACCAGCTTGCCTGCGCGCACGATGTAAAACAGCAGAAGCCACCCGGCAGTCACCAGCGTAATGACCGGCACCAGCCTGATTGCTTCTTCTGAGCCTGTTACAATGCCAAGTGAAGCCAGTGTCGCACCGACCAGTGCCGCCGGTGTTGCATCGACACCAAATACAAACTGCGGCGATGAAGTAATCAGACTGAATACAAGATCGGGAGCAGTGAGCCGTATAAGCCATATACAACCGGCAGCCCGGCAACCTGCGCATATCCCATTGAAATCGGAATTGATACCAGGGCTACAATAATTCCTGATAAAATATCTTTTTTCAAGGTTTTCGTTTTGTAATTCTGAAACATTTTCCCTCCGTTCCGGGGTGTACTTTTATTCCCTTTTGTCATTTTTTCTGCAAATATGATGTTATTATACTGATTACCCCGTTATTTTGCAACTTTTCCGCATGGATTTGCACTACGCACTCCCAAAATTCTGCCCCATATTCACATATCGTGGGATTGTCACCATCAAACCTTTATGATATGATAAATAAACATTCATAAGCGATTATTTATGATGTCTATGGCAGACGGCAAAAATCCGTCCGGGTCTGCATAAATGCTTGCCGGACTTCAGCCCATATACATCAGGAAAGAAAGGTTTTATATATGTTTATTGCAAATAACTGGAAAGATTACGAAGTCATTGATACTTCCGAAGGCGAAAAGCTGGAACGCTGGGGAACTTACCTGCTTGTAAGACCCGACCCGCAGGTTATCTGGAACACACCAAAAAAAGAAAAAGGCTGGCGTAAAATGAACGGACATTACCACCGCAGCAGCAAGGGCGGCGGTGAATGGGAGTTCTTTGACCTGCCGCAGCAATGGCAGATTCAGTATGAAAGCCCGTCCTTTAAACAGCCGCTGACGTTTAATTTAAAGCCGTTCAGCTTTAAGCACACCGGTATTTTCCCGGAACAGGCAACCAACTGGGACTGGTTTGGACATCTGATTTCCGAAAAGGTAAAGAAAAATCCGGATAAGCCGGTAAAGGTATTAAATCTCTTTGCCTATACCGGCGGTGCAACCCTTGCCGCAGCTGCTGCCGGTGCACATGTCACCCATGTTGACGCTTCCAAAGGCATTGTTGCATGGGCAAAGGAAAATGCGACATCCTCCGGACTGATTGACAAGCCAATCCGCTGGATTGTCGATGACTGCGTTAAATTTGTCCAGCGTGAAATCCGCCGCGGCAACCACTACGACGGTATTATCATGGACCCGCCATCCTACGGCAGAGGTCCGAAGGGTGAAATCTGGAAAATTGAAGAATCCGTTTATCCGCTGATTCAACTGTGCGCACAGCTGTTATCCGATGACCCGCTGTTTTTCCTGATTAACTCTTACACCACCGGCTTACAGCCTGCTGTGCTTTCCTATATGCTTTCTACGGAATTAAAGGCATTTGACGGACAGGTTGATTCACAGGAGGTCGGACTTCCGGTATCCTCTAACGGACTGGTGCTTCCGTGTGGCGCTTCCGGCCGCTGGTCCCACCCACTTTAAGCCGGAACAGCTAAACTTATAAAAATGCAGGAAAACGCAAAGCTTTACAACCTCCTTGCGTTTTCCTGCATTTTATTTTCACTTAGAAAACATAATCTTTTCGCTGTTAAACATTCTTGTCAGTACCCATACGAAAATTCCCGCATAAACCAGATTGGATACAAAGGTAATCATTACATGCACGGCATTGACCGAGAATAAAAAGACACTGCTCATGCACTGCACGCTGTTGTAAATCGGAATCAGATACCAGTAATTTTCCTGCGGCGTTCCGTTTCCAAACATCGTACTGATTGACACAATCATTATAATTATCATTAACGGCGATACATATGTCCCCGCTTCTTTCACATTTTTTGCATATGCAGATACGACTGAAATCAATGAAATAATCAGCAGTACCGAACACAGCACAATCATTAACAGCAGTGCATAGTCCTGTACATGATAGACATTAACATTCACCCCTACGTCGTCACCGCTCATTGCCATAAGCTTCGGCAGGGACAATGCCGTTCCCGTAAAACTTGACAGACCACTCAGCAGTGCAAGGATACTAAGGGCAAGAATCTTTCCAATCGCAATTTCAGAGCGGCGTACCGGTGTTACAAGCAGTGTGGTAAGCGTGCCGCGCTCCTTTTCCCCTGAAATCGACTCTGGTGCGAGGGACGTACATGCACTGAAAATAAACGTCATCAGAAGCATTGGGAACAGCATGGAGAAGATTTTTCCCGTAATATCCTTATCCGATGCCAGGTCATACCCGCCGTCTGCATTTGCGTTAATATCAAACTTGTTAATCATGCTGCTTTCGTACTGGTTTAAAACCTCTGTAATCATGCTGTAACCGCTTGCCGATTCGGTCTTTGAGGAATTATAATAAATTTCAACCTGCGGTGCCGGGGTCTGTGCCGTCATGCTGTCGTAAGCTGCCACTGCCTGTTCAAAATCCTTCGGAAATACGACAATCAAATCACAATCCTGATTTTCCACCTGCATTTTCATCTCGTCCATAGATTTATCCGCATCCCGGTAATCCAGATTCAAGCTGTCAAATACCGGCTTTAAGCTCTGCGGCGTATCCAGCATAAATACCGATGTCTTATAATCATCTTTGACCTCAAACTGGCTCGACATCGCCTGCCCCATAATCGAATACACAATATAAATCATCAGTCCCGGCAGTAGAATCGTTGTCAGAAGCATACGCCTATCCGAAAGATACCGGAACAGTTCCTTTTTCATGATTGTAAAAATATTATTCATCTGCCTTACCCTCCATATTTTCATACAGTTCAAAGAACCGGTCTTCTAACGGCTGTCCCGCCATAACATTTTCCAGCGTATCACAGCACACGGATTTGCCACGGATAATAATGACCACACGGTCACAAATTTTTTCAATCAGGCTGAAAATGTGGCTGGAAATAATAATGCATTTGCCCTGTTCGCGCAGCTCCTTTAAGAAGTTCACCACAATCCGTTCCGTAATAACATCGAGTCCGTTGGTCGGTTCATCAAAGATAATAATATCCGGGTTATGTACAATGGAAATGACCAGTGAAATCTTCTGTTTCATACCGGTTGACATATCGGCAACCTTAACCTCTGCAAATTTATCAATACCGAATTTTTCAAACAGCTCTTTTTTACGCTGTGCTGCCTGTTCTTCCCCGACACCGTACAGCTTTGAAAAGTAGTCAAACAGATAATTCGGTGTAAAGTAATCCTCAAGCTTTAATTCACTCGTTAAAAATCCGATATGTCTGCGGTAATCCATAAGATTGCCTGTAATGTCCGCACCGTCTAAACACACCTGACCTTCATCAGCCTTAATAACCGATGCTAAAATTCTGAGCGTTGTGGTTTTTCCGGCGCCGTTTGCGCCAAGGATTCCAAGGATTTCTCCCGGACGCGCATCAAATGAAACGTCTGCTACCGCCACTTTGATTTTTTCTTTTGTCTTTTCGATTTTCTGCTGCTTTTTCGACATTTTAAATGTCTTTTTCAGCCCCTTTACTTCTAACATACACTTCCTCCATTTCTTTAATCCGTTATTTTCATATTCGGATATACCCACTCAATAAAGCTGTCCGGATAGGTGTGGTCCAAAAACTGCTCCACTGCCGTATCCGCGCCGGTCTGCTGCTTTCTGTCTACATAGCGCATTAATGCCACGGACGAAATCAGCATATCCAGCGCCATTGCAAATACTAAAATATACGTAAGTACTTTTCCCCCTACCGGCGGAATCTTTTCAATCACCCTGCTGACTGCCGGGTACAAAAGCTTTAACCACACAATGGCAAGCACACCCCAGAAAAAGCAGAACAGCAGATTAATCCGCCCGTTGATATTAAACGGCATATGGCTGTAATCCCAGAACGTCGTTCCAATCACCACTTCCGTAAACACGCTGCAGCTGTATTCATACACACCACCCATGAAAAATCCTGCGATAAAAATATAACGGTCATTTCTTTTCTGCAGGGAATACAAAAGACCTGTCGCAATCGCGCCGCCAAGTCCCCACACAATGCTGAATGTTCCGTATAAAAGACTGCTTCGGCTCATAAGCACCCCGGAAGTCGCCCACACAAACACCGTTTCAATCCAGTCCCCGACCAGCGCACTGATAAAGAATATCCAAAACAGCTTATCAAAGCACAAGCCCTTTGCAAACACTCTGTTTACCGGCTTTCCAAAACCGTCTGCTTCGGACTTTTCCTGATGTTCCATTTCCGGAAAAGCGCGGTACATTCTTTTCTGAATCATGAAAATGAGTTTTTCCCCGATACTCTGTTTGGTCTTTTCAAGTCCTGCCGCCACCGTATCATAAACATTGCCCTGTATTTTCCACTTGAGCATGGTCGCCGCCGTCACTAAAACGTCCACCGCAAACAAAACCAGCAGTACCACTTCAAGCACCTTCAGCACCCGCAGCGGAAGCAGTTCATATAAAATGTATAAAAACGGATGCACCAGCCAGATACAAAGCATGGCAGTCACCGACCAGAACAGTGATGTCCGGACACTTACATAGCCGTTTAAATTCCACTTATGTCCCGAATAGTCCCAAAGGCGGTGTCCTGTGATTTTGCGTACAAGTGCCGCCGCCACATACTGAATGACCGTGATAATCACAAAACACATGACAAACTGTAAAAAAGGATTATCCATCAAATCACTGACATCGGTTAAAATCACAATCATGCAAAAGCCGTATTTCATGCAGAGCGGTCCGTTGACAAACCCGCGGTTGACAAATCTGCCGTACTTAAATGCCGCCAGCACTTCTTCAAATACCCATCCGATAAATGAATATAGGAAGAAAAAATAAATGTACTGAAATATTGTATATTCCATATCTGCTCCATTTCTGTGCGATTCTGCCGCTAAAGACATTTTCGCTGTTATTTATTTGATTCTCAAAATATCATCCCACGAAAATGCGGCTTTTTCCTGACAGATTCCCTCCCCTCTATGCCGGATTTTATACCACACTTTCATTCTATGCAGTTACAGGGCTTCTGTCATCCTGTACTTTCTAACCGATTTTTCACGTACAAACTTGAGAACTCATTATTGCTATGGTATCATATTCCATAGCTTTACGCAACGTAGTATTTTTAAAGAACCCAAAAACCGCTTTCGAAAGGAGCTGTCCATGACTGATTACAGTGCTTTTATCGCCATTACCAACCACCATCTGCTACCGCCGGATTCCGACACCCTGGATTTCATTCCGGGCAGTGTATCCTATCACCGCTTTTTAGCGCAGGTGGAAATAATCGCGGCAACAAATGTATCCGCCATTGTACTGCGGGAAAAGGATTTAGAAGAAACAGTTTATGAAGCACTTGCCAAAGACTGTATTACACTTTGTACGCATTATAATAAGAAACTGATTTTACATTCCTTTCTTGAATCGGCACACCGGTTAAATCACCCGTATATCCAGCTGTCGCTGTCACAGCTTGAAACATACCGCAAAGCGGGACTTTTATCGGATTTTGCACAGATTGGCACTTCGGTACACTCTGTAGATGATGTCCGCCTTGCTGAAAAGCTTGGTGCAGACTATGTATTTGCAGGAAATATTTATGAAACGGAATGTAAGGCAGGGCTTGCCGGACGCGGACTTGCCTTTTTAAAAGAAGTCTGTGACAACACCTGTCTGCCCGTGTATGCCATTGGCGGCATGACACCGGACAGACTTCCGGGTGTTTTAGAGGCAGGCGCAAAAGGCGCGTGCATGATGTCGGGATTTATGAAGCTATAATCAGACTGCTACGCTAATGGCAGCTTTGTGACGCCTGCGGCACAATTCGTCCTTCGGCGATTTCGATGATTTCATCGGATAAGAAGTTTAATTCCTCGGAATCGTGACAGGCAATGATACAGACGGCGCCGCGCTCTTTCTGTTCCTTTAGAATCGTGCGCACCTGTTTGGCACCACTTTCATCTAAGGCATTAATCGGCTCATCCAAGATGACGATGTCCGGATTTTCCATGACGGCGGCGGCAATGCCGAGCCGCTGTTTCATGCCGAGCGAGTATTTTCTGTAGGTGCGCTTATCGTCCGGGTCTAAGCCAATCTTTTCAAGCGTTTCCCGGATTTCATCTTCCCCGACACGCTTCTGGATTGCGGCAAGCACCGAAAGATTTTTAAGTCCCGTATACCCCGGAATAAACGAAGGATTTTCAATCAGAATCCCGACACTTCTCGGGAATGAAATCTGCTTTCCAAGCTGTTCCCCGTTAATGGTAATGCTTCCGCCGGTCGGCAGAATCAGTCCACAGACGGCACGCATAAGCATTGTCTTTCCCGAACCATTCTTTCCCTTTAATCCATAAACCTTTCCGCCCTCCAGATGTAAATTAATATCTTTTAAAACCTCTGCCCCTTTAATTTTTTTATTCAGATTTTTGATTTCGATTGTATTCATTTTTCTCCCACTCCTTTGCCCGGTTAAAATTGACCGTCATTACTTATTCATGCTGTTTTTGTTTAGTACGTCATATCTGCCAAAAAGAAATACCCCCGCCGTTATGCTTGCGGCTATGACTAAAAGATTTATCAAAATGCCGGTCTGCCAGTCCACACCGTTTGCATTGACCGGTTTCATACGGTAGAGCATCATATAATTCCCCAGCCAGCACCCTTTCATAAAAAATGCGGAAAATACGCAGTTTGTCATAAGCACCATGAAACTGACCCACGGCTGTAGGATCAATTCGATTGTCATCTGAAAAAGCGATACCGCCATGGAAGTCAGCACCGGAAGCACAAATACCATACAGCAGAGCATTTTTTCATTTAGTTTGTCAGGATTTTCACAAAAAAGCAGTTTTACAACCACCTCTTTGTGCGGTGCTATCCCTGAAAAAAATGCCGCACCGCCCGGTTTTACCGAAGCAATAAACGCCGCCGTAACCGCTCCCGCAATCAATGCCGCATAATATCCAAGGACACTTATCACATTCCAGATACATTTGCAAATCCACCAATCGGACCTTCTTTGACAGCGCACCAGCTTATTCAGCCCCGTTCCGTGCAGCTCCCCGGCCGCATAACCGCCAATCAGCACCGCAAGCAGAATATTTATCAGTAAAAATAATACCGGCACTTCAAACGGCTGGTGCTGATTCGGAATATACTCCTGCATACCGCGGAAAATGTAAGCGAAGCAGTCCCCAAATGATGCTGCCCGCAGCTCTCCTGTCCATGCTTCCAACAGCGCATACCGGTTTAAAAATGCTGCCGTGCTGACCGCTCCCAGCGCAAACGGCAGAATGTACAGATACCACCGCCTGACAATTCCCTGCTTTAATTCCGCCCTAATCTGCTGTTTCATTAATCTGCCTCTTTCTTTAACATATTTTTTCTTCGCATCAAAAACAGTCCCAGTACAAATGCCGCCGCCACACAGCACAGCGGAAAAAGTATCTCATCGCCCGCACGAATCCCCTGATAATAGAGCCTTGTGCAAGGAAAACACATGCGCAGGAAAAAGATATTGACCGGTGCCGGTGTCATCTGCTTTTCCAGTGTAAACAGCACCATCATTACCGCATAACCGTAGACCGGCTGGGACAGCTTCCACCAAAGCAGGACAATCATCATTGCCATAACGGTAATTTCCGCAAACAGCACAATCAGAAAAATGCCTGCCGTCTGCCACGCCGCCACTTCAAATTCCACCGGACGCTGCATTTGTGCATACGCATTGCTGTTTAGCTCCCGCCAGTTGCATTTCCACTGGAAATGTGTCACGCCGTATGCCGTTACCAGTACAAACACATACAGTACAAACAGTCCCGCCTGTAAAAAAATCTTTTTACACAGCGAAATCCAAAAACTTTTCATGCTTTTTTTACGCACCAGCACCGCCGCACGCATTTCATATTTAATATGGTTGATAATAAAAAGCTGGGACAACAATAAAAAAATAATTAATCCCTTTTCATGTGCATAGCCGTATATATCACTCATGCAGTACACCACGTCCGGCTCCGACATCGCCGTTTTAAAAATAACCATAAGCCAGACCGGAATAAGCACTGCCGAAAACCGCAAAAGTCCGGTATCCAGCCAGCCGTTGACAAATTTTTTCAAAATTTCTTCTCCCCTTTCCCCATTTTTTTAGACACGCTCCGCTGACACATTTCCCCTGAATTCCCCTGTAAAGCTTTTTTATTCATTGGTAAACACCAGTTCTTTTTGTACCGGATACCACCAGTAAACCAGCGTGTACGTCTCCTCCTCTAATTTTTGAAACCACTTTTTCCCGATAAGAATCTCCGTTACAGTACACGACAATTCGATCTCCTGCACCTCTCCGGGCTGTATCGTCTGATTTCTCTTTCGGTTCTCCTGTGACACACCGTTGTGAAATCCGCTGTTTTGTGCAACGGCTAAAAATGAATCCGCCTCAAAACGCAGTTCCTTCTCTGTCGTATTGCGAAATGCCAGCTTATACACAATCACCTTCCAGTCCTTAGCATGTTCTCCCGCATCGAGCGAATCGGGATACCGCTCACGATATTCATCATAAGAATAAATGTGTGTCGAAAGCGGTGTAATCTCCAGACCGTCAAGCATTGCGGGTGAATCCTTTGTATACTGCTCACAGACCGAAGGGTTTGGAAAACGCCTGTTAATATCCCGGATAAAATATCCCATAACCGCCGCTGTTATAAGACACGCAAGCACTGCCACGCTTCTGATCATCATTTTCTTTTTTGAAATTTGTTTCCTTTTATAATGCATCTTGTTTCACCCCGTTTACAAAATATATAATCGCCGTAATCACGCCGACAACCGCTCCGGTCACAAAAACGGTTTCCTTATGCAGTATCGCGCCGTGGCTCATATCCAGCAGCCAGATGAGATCCACCGTAATTCCCGACTTTCTTCCCACAAAATTTGATGCCGTTGTAAAACCATACCATATTAAAAAAGGAACCATTCCCAGCAGAAATATATTATCTACAATGCTTGCCGCCGCCAAAGCCGTTGTCGCAAAAATTCCGCCGTAAAAAAATGTAATCACCATGTAAATGGCGATGTAGGCAAACGGTTTGGTATAAAATATCGATGAAAACAGCTCTGTTGCCGAAAGATACTGTCCGTTCCGGATTGGTGTCAATGCCGGAAGCATACAGGCGGTAACCGGCAGGCTGACAAGATACGGAAACAGCACCGTCAGACCGCCGCTTAAAAAAACAGCCAGATACTTCGCCGTCAGATAATTGATTTTTTTCGTTCTGGTATACACATTTTTAATATAACCGCCTTTCCGGTCCAGATGATACGACAGTGCATGCGGCATCATTGCCAGCACCGGAAAAATCGTTAAAAAAGTCACTTTGTACGGACTGCCCGAATTTAATCCGAACCAGTACATAAAAAGGCTTGCCGGTTGTCCGTCACTGCCTCTGTAAAACATCAACGGATTTCTGGCATACGGATAAACTTCAAATACCGTCTGTGCTATGGCAAGCAGACAGCCTATAAAAACCGCAATCCACATCATTTTATTTTTTACGGCTCTTTCCCATTCTGTATGAAACTGCTCTCTCACAATGTTTCTCCTTTTTGCTTTTAATTCCTGTCCCCGATATCCAGCCGGAACATATAACTGCCGTCTGCAATCGAGTTGACACCGTCTGTACCTCCGATTCCGCCAATGCCCGAATACATATAAACATCTCTTAAAACACCCGGTGTATTTATCAACTGGTATACCATTACGGTTTCTATTTCCTCATCCTGTGCAAAGTTATAAAAGTATGCGTCCTTATGCAATTCTTCGGGACGCTTTAAATACGGACATTTATCAAATCCTATTATTTCCGCAAACGAAATCCGCTGGAATAAATTCTCACCATCTTTATTCACCAGTGTCCCGCTCATTTCCAGCTTTTTGTTATTCCCACCGGATACATTTTTCATACGGACCTTGACCGCAACATACTGGTGATTGTTCTTGGACGATGAGCCGTCTTCATTTAACTCGCGGCTTATAACCAGCCAGTTTTTAAAGGTGGCATCGCCGTTTTCAATTTCATCTAACCGGGTCAGGGTGTTACCGAGCTTCCACGCATTCAGCACGGTAATTTCAAAGCCGCCATACAGCTTTGTTTCACCCATTCCAACCTCTGTTACGTTTACCTTTTTGCCGTTAAACTGATACGCCGTCGGTTCTTCATGTGCTATCATTGCCGTGGTTGTCGCCTGACTTAAATCCTTGGTCTGTGCCTCGCCTGCATCTCCCACCAGCGTAAATTTTTCATCGCGGCTTACGGCATCTTCCACCGAATACTGATTCCCACAGCCGCCGCAGATGCCGCCAGCAGTACCGTAAGTGTGACTGCAGCGGCTCTCCTGCTCCCTGCCTTAACCCCCGGCATTTCCCGCTTTTTTCTTTTCATAACCTTCTCCTTTATTTTTTTATGCCCGCCTGCAAAATTGAAATTACCGATACCGGATTCTCTGAAATTACTGACACGCTCTGGCATTTCCTTAAAACAAATATACCCCCTCCTGTTATCTTCTAACAAGAGGGGGCGGCACAAGCGGTCACATTTATGGCACGAACGGTTTTATATTCTGTTTTATATTCGGATATGCACGCAGAAACAGCCGCTGTCTTCATACAAATCCATAAATCCGTCGTATTTTTTTACAATTTCCCGGACATTTTTCAAGCCAAAGCCATGATTTCCTGTATCCTGCTTGGTTGTACCAATATTTTTTACTTTCTGTACATCCTGTAAAACCGGCTCTGCAATGCGGTTTCTTATCAAAATGTCCAATACTTCTTCTATCATGACAATCTTTATTTCAATCTTTCTCTGTGCCTTGGAAAGCTTTAACTCGGCTTCAATCGCATTGTCTAAAAGATTTCCGAGTACACAGCATAATTCCGTCTGGGTTAATCCACGGATATTCTTATCCACCGAAATCACCGCCGGAATATCCTGCTCTTTACAGTACATCAACTTCGCATTTAACACCGCATCCGCCACGCTGTTTTTCGTCTTTACAAATTCCTGTAATGCCGCAGTCTGACGGACATATTCCAAAAGATACTGCTTTGCCCGCTCCTGACCGTGTTCCTCATCGGAAAGAAGCATATTCAGGGTATTGACGTGATTTTTTAAATCGTGGCGCATTTTGCGGACATGCTCGTCAAGCACTGCCACGCTGTCCATATACTGTTTCTGGTAAGCGCTCTCCTGCAATGCTTTTTCCGCCGCCTGCTCATTTTTCTGCATGGACTTAATACGGCACAACAAGACAATCAGAAAGCTTTCATTTAACAAAACACCTGCCACTACGATTGTTCCCATGCCACGGTCTGGCACCCTGTCCGACAGCATCCCTGCCGATACTGCCGCGCATATCAGAATCGTGAGAGCCAGCAGTCCCAATTCTTTTGGGTGAAGCTGATACAGCTCTCTTTTAACAAGTGCATCTGCCAGCACAAATTCCAAAAATGCAATAAATGCGGCGGATAACATCACACTGTCCTCCGCTCCATTGTAAAACCGTTCTCCTAAGACGCAGGCAATTCCTGCCGCCACAGTCAAAACACCGGTCGTAACCATCGCTTTTTTGATATTCCCGCCGGTCAATACCCCTGTAAGCACGCCCAGTACAACGCCCTCTGAAAGCACCAGCATGTATATGGCAAGTCCCTTTGCAACAATCAACTGATTTGCCGCCGTCAGCACCAGAAATGCCGCCGCCACACATACCATATAGTTACCGCGGTTTCCCAAAAACGTGTCCTTTTTATAACCGTTTTCATTTCCCGTGCGCCGCCGCTGTATATCATTTCTGATTGTACGGATAAACAGCAGTGACATTTCAAGCATAATCATCTGGAACAGCAGAATCCCCACGCTGTCCTTTGCCGACAGCAGCAGTTGATACATATTTTCATTAATCAGTGTTGTATTCATCTATACCGCTCCGTTCATGTTGCGCTGATACTGCGTGAAACGCTCCAGCACCGTATCCTTACACCGCCTGCTCATGTCCAGAACCGTATCATTCATTAACAAAACAGTTTCGTCCCGCATATTGACCTTTTTCACATATTTTAAATTTACAAGATACTGCTTGTGGATTCTGACAAAATCATACGGTTCAAGCTGTTTTAAAGTTTCCGTCATGGTCTTTCGCACCTCGTAACTGTATTTGGTGGTATAAATAACAACGTTATGCTTATCACTTGCCACATAACAGATACTGCTGACGGCAATGGATTCCTTTTCATTTTTACCGTCCAGTAAAAAGGTTCCGTTCTGATTTAAAACCGTTTTCAGCCTCGCCATAACCTTTGGCAGAACTTCCGTATAGTTTTCTTTTCTTAAAAAATAAAACGGCTGGTACTCAAAGCTGTCAAATACGAGCGATTCATTCGATGTCAGAAAAATAATCCGGGCTTCGCTTTTTCTTTCGGCTAATGCCTTTGCCGTATCAAATCCCGACATGCCTTCCATATATAAATCCAGAAATACCGCATCATAATTGTACCGACAGGCACCCTTTAACAGTTCTTCCCCTGAATGATACTCGTCCACAAACAGTTTGTTTCCGCCGGTATCAAATGCCGCCAGCTTTCTTCTTAAATTGGCACACAACAGTATATCATCATCACATATTGCAAGATACATTTTACAGGTCCTCTACTTTATTATTCATCACTTTCAATTTACGCTTTTTGTGGTGAACCGTCAACGGGTTTTCGGGCTTTACATTTTTAAATTTTCAGATAAAAAACTTTCTTTTATTTTGTTGACAAACTATTACCCGATTGGTAATATTATTTTCTGTAGCGAAGATGCCACGAAACCCTTGGACATCTTCGCCTTTTTTTACTTACGGCACTATATTACAACACCGTATTGCAGTGTGGAACAATCCACAGGCATCATAGCCGGGGATTTTTGACCCCAGCTTCATAATAAGTTTTTTATAGAAAAAGGAGGTCCCTTATGACAACTACAGCACTTTTACAGGAAGCTGCTTCTTATCAGGAACAGCTTGTCCGGACAAGACGATTTCTGCATACACACCCTGGTACGGGCTTTGATATTCAGGAAACCGTTGATTATGTAAAGCAGGAACTCATTTCCATGGGCTACGAGCCACAGATGTGCGGTAAATCCGGCATTGTCGCACTGGCAGGCAAAAAAAAAGACGGCAAAGTCTTTTTAATCCGCGGCGATATGGATGCCCTGCCAATGAAGGAAGAAGCCGATGTTTCTTTTCCCTCCACCAACGGCAAAATGCACGCCTGCGGTCATGATATGCACACTACAATGATGTTAGGCGCCGCACGCCTTTTAAAAGCACATGAAGATGAAATTGAAGGCACGGTCAAACTCATGTTCCAGCCTGCCGAGGAAATTTTTGAAGGCTCCCACGATATGATCGAAGCCGGTGTCTTAAAAAATCCTGATGTCGATGCCGCCATGATGATTCATGTAATGGCAGGGCTTCCTCTGCCTGCCGGTACGGTTATTTCCTGCGACGGCGGTGTCAGTGCGCCTGCCGCCGATTACTTCTATATTGATATTCAGGGAAAAGGCTGTCACGGTTCTATGCCGAATAACGGTGTTGACCCGGTTACCGTTGCTGCCCACATTATCACAGGTCTTCAGGAAATCCACGCAAGAGAACTCGGACTTTCCGATGAGGCTATTTTAACAATCGGAACGGTTAATGCCGGAAATGCCGCCAATGTCATTCCCGATACCGCCCATATGAGTGGAACGATTCGCACCTATGATGAATCTACGCGCGCTTTTATCAAACAGCGTGTTTCTGAAATTGCTTCCGGCATTGCCACAGCTTTCCGCGCCACCGCGACGGTTACTTACGGAAGCGGCTGTCCATGTCTTTACAACAACCCGGACCTTGCCGTCTGCACCGCAGACTATTTAAAAGAACTCTTAGGTCCTTCCAAAGCATTTACGGCTTCTGCACTTAATGCGATGTCCGGTGAAGGCAAAGCACCGAAAAGCACCGGAAGCGAAGATTTTGCCTATGTAAGCCAGGAAGTTCCATCCATTATGTTTGCACTGGCGGCAGGCACACCGCAGGAGGGCTACTGCTATCCGCAGCACCACCCGAAAGTAAAATTTGACGAAGCGGTATTATCCGAAGGCTGCGCCGTTTATGCCTATACGGCAATGCGCTGGCTTACAGAACACAAGAACTAAATTTTATTCTGATTTACATGCGCCGCATCCGCGGCAGAAAAGAGGTTTTATGGCTACCATGAAAGATATTATTACCAGTCCGCTGCTCCTTGCCATGGTTATAATCGGACTGCTCTACATTGTAGGATTTTCACTGGTCTATTTAAAAAAAGCATACACACACTGTCTGGAACTGGGCATTTCCAAAGAGGATTTAAAAAATGTCATCAAATCCAGTCTGGTCTTTTCCATTGTCCCAAGCCTGTCTATCGTTGTCGGGCTGTTTGCACTGATTTCGGTACTCGGAACAGTCTGGAGCTGGTGGCGCCTTTCCGTTATCGGCTCACTTTCCTATGAGTCGCTGATTTCAAGCTCCGTAGCTTCCGCTATCGGATTTTCAAGCAGTGCGGAAATGCTGGAGGGTGCAACCGGACAGCAGTTCGGTGTTGTTATGATTCTTATGAGTATCGGCATGTTAAGCGGTTTTTTCATTTTACTACCGCTTGGCAAAAAGCTTTCCATGAGTGTCAGCAAATCCGAAGAAAATGGAAACGGCTGGAAGTACGTTTTAAGCGGCTGTTTCATGCTGTGTCTTTTTGCCGTCTACATTCCGGTTTTATTAATCGGCGACACCGTTCAGGCGGCTGTTATGCTGACCGGTCTTGTCATTGCCGTAGGGCTGGGGCTTCTTTCTAAGAACCCGAAGCTTGCATGGCTCAATGATTTTATCATGGCATTTTCCATGATTGGCGGCATGATTTCATCCGTATTGTGGTGTAAGCTGTTTTTATAGCATTTTTGCAGATTGGAGATATCTTATGAAGAAAAAAGGTTCAAATAAAATTGTAATTACAGACTCCTTTCAGGCATGGGCGCACAAATGGGGACGCATCGGCACACTGATTGCCCTGTTGTACATGATTGCCATTCCGTTTGTTGTGCTCACCTTTTATGACAGTCTGCCTTCCATTGGTGAAGTCATTAACCTTAGCACTATCAGTATTTTAATGGTTTATATTCCGGTCGGATTTTCGGAAGCAATCAGCTACACACCGATTCTCGGCGCTTCTTCTTATCTGACATTTATCACAGGAAATATTATGAACCTGAAGCTGCCATGTGCCGTCAATGCCATGAAGCTTGCCAAAAAAGAACCGAATACCTCGGAGGGCGAAGCCATTTCTTCGGTTGCCGTTGCGGTATGTTCGATTATGACGATTATCATTCTTGCGCTTGCCGCACTGCTTAGCGCATGGATCAGCCCGGTCTTTGAACTGCCTGCCGTAAAAACAGCTTCCAACTATCTGATACCGGCGCTGTTTGGTTCGCTGACCCTCGGTCTTTTTGCCAGCACCAGCTCCGGTAAAAAGGTTGTAAAAAACGGTGTTATGGGCGTTGTTCCTGTTATTGTCATTATTACGGTGCTTGCCCTCGTTGTACGTATCACAACCGGTTCTTCCCTGTTTGGCATGGTCGGCTTCCTGATTTTATTCATGCTCCCGGTTGCCATTATTTCTTCACGGATTATGTGGAAAAAGAATATTATTAAGGTTGTTGATAAAGAAGATGCTGATACGGAAAAATCAGAATAAAAAAATATAAAATCAGGCGGGTATGCCGGGAAGTATAATTCTTCCGGATATGCCCGCCTGTTCTGTTTCTGTAAAAAATAATGTCAAAACTTTCCCTGCCATCGCAAAAAATAATTATCACATAAAATCTGCCAACGTCATCTGCTGCCCGCAGCCCGTTTCTTCAAGGTGTTCAGATACTCAAATATCTGATTCGTCCGCCATTCAATGCCCGCCGCTTCACATTTTTCCCTGAATACCGGAAAAATCTCCCTGTCACGCGGAATCGGCAGTTCATAGGCATTTCCATACGCTTCAATATACTGTCTGCGAAGCCCCGGAAATTTTTTATCGAGCTGGCTGTAAAAATACTGCCGGTCGCCGTCCCTTAACGTCACTCCAAATGAATGAAATGTCATAATACCGCGCACCGATGCCTTTTGACAGGCTTCTAAAATGCCGAAAATATTTTCTTCGGCATCATTAATAAACGGCAGTAACGGTGTCAGCCATACCACGGTCGGAATGCCTTCCTCTTTTAAAATGTTTAACACCTCTATCCGCCGCGCGGTTGTGCAGACACCCGGTTCTATTTTCCGGCTGAGTACATCGTCCATAGTCGTCAGTGTCATCTGTATGACACACTTTGTCTTTGCATTGATTCTGCAAAATAAATCCAAATCCCGCAGTACATTATCGGACTTTGTCAGTACGGTCAGTCCGAAGCCATACCGTTCAATCAGCTCTGCGCACTGCCTTGTCAGGTTTAATTCCATTTCCAGCGGCATATACGGGTCACTCATTGCCCCGGTACCAATCATACATTTTTTCCGTTTTCTTTTTAATGCTGCTTCTAATAACTGCGGCGCGTTTTCCTTGACCTCAATATCCTCAAATACATGATTCATCTGATAGCAGGTGCTTCTTGCATCGCAGTAAATACAGCCGTGCTGACAGCCCCGGTAAATGTTCATTCCGTTTTTTGCCGAAAGAATGGCTTTCGCCTGAACCTTGTGCATGATACTCTCCATTTCTGAGCAACTTGTTGCGAAGCGGCGATGAGAAATTCGCGCAAGCGATTTCTCATCTAACATGAGGAATATTTGTTTTTTTTAACAAATATCTGTGTGAAAAATCAGCACATCAGTGTGATTTTTCACATTAATCTCCATTATCTTCCAAAATACGCATCAATACCATCTGCAATGCCGCGCACCATTAACTGCTGATAGGTATCGTCCTGCATATTCGCATCATCTGTCGGATTGGTCATAAATCCGAGTTCCAGCAGGGCAACCGGATTGGTACTCCAGTTGATACCTGTCATATTGTCACTTCCGACTACCCCGCGGTTTTTCATGCCGGTTGCCGCACAATACGAATTGATAATACAGCTTCCTAACTGACTGGAACTGCCTGCCAGTTCCGGTATATACGGATTGGACGAACCTGGCACCAGTACCGAAGCCCCGGAAGCGGAAGCACTGTCCACACTGTCTGCGTGAATCCTGATTGTTGCCGCTGCTCCCG
>ERZ859817.747-NODE-747-length-17462-cov-1.605216_pt1 | contig 17462 bp, 19 predicted proteins | sample MGYA00509986_ERZ859817 | MGnify/ENA primary metagenome ERZ859817 (study PRJEB30046, sample SAMN00715155) | human gut metagenome | study: EMG produced TPA metagenomics assembly of the A metagenome-wide association study of gut microbiota in type 2...
TGCATCAATTGAAGACAGTGCCAAAATCGGCGGTTACTGTTTTTAATCAATACGGTTGGCGGGGACGTGAGTGCAGGACTGGCACTTGCGGAGATGATTGCATCTATGAAGACACCGAGCGTTTCACTGGTGCTTGGCGATTCACACAGTATCGGAGTGCCGCTTGCAGTCAGCACAGATTATTCCTTTATTGCGCCGACGGCAACGATGATTGTCCATCCGGTGCGCATGAACGGAACGATTATCGGTGCGCCGCAGACATTCGACTATTTTCAGCTGATTCAGGACAGAATTGTGCATTTTATAGCCGGACATTCACGTGTCGAAAAGGAAAAACTGGAACAGATGATGATAAATACCGGAATGCTTACCAAGGATTTAGGAACGATTCTGGTCGGGAAAGAAGCGGTCCGGCAGGGGTTGATTGACGAAGTCGGCGGAATCAGCGCGGCGCTTGAGAAATTAAGGTCGCTAATGGCTGATTGAAACTTTTTAATTTTAATGCGAAAATTTAATGTAAAACGGAGAAAAGATGAAATGTAATTTGTGTCCGCGCAAATGTAATGCGGACAGGGAAAAACAGGAAGGAGTCTGCCGGATGCCGTGGGATATTTACGCGGCAAGGGCGGCTCTGCATATGTGGGAAGAACCGTGCATTTCGGGAGAAAACGGTTCAGGTGCCGTATTTTTTACGGGCTGCACCCTGCGGTGCGTATTCTGCCAGAATCACGAAATTGCCGCGGGAAAACGTGGACAGAAGATTGATGAATCGCATCTGGCGGAGATTTTTTTAAAATTGCAGCAGCAGAAAGCCAATAATATTAATCTGGTGACACCCACACAGTATGTTCTGCCAATTATTGCGGCAGTTAAAAAAGCAAAAGCGCAGGGATTAAAAATTCCCGTGGTGTACAATACAAGCGGTTATGAGCGCGTGGAAACGCTGAAAAATCTTGAAGGGATTGTGGATGTATATCTGCCAGATTTTAAATATACAGATACTAATATGCAAAACGCTATTCCAATGCACCCGATTATTTTGACGTAACCAAAGCGGCGCTTGCGGAAATGGTGCGCCAGCACCCGGCACCGCAGTTTGCAGATAAGCAGGAAGCGGCGGTGCGCGGAATTGAAGAAGGAATCATGACAGGCGGCGTGATTGTGCGGCACCTGATGCTGCCGGGGCTGTTAAAGGATACAAAAGCAGTAATACGGTATTTATATGAAACATATGGTGACAGTATTTATATCAGCATTATGAACCAGTATACACCGATGCCGTTTGTGGAAAATATCCCCGAATTAAACCGGAAAGTTACCCACAGGGAATACGACAAAGCCGTGGATTATGCGATTGGTTTAGGCGTGGTAAATGGCTTTATTCAGGAGGGCGGTACGGCAAAGGAAAGCTTTATCCCCGAATTTTCGGGTGAGGGTCTGGAATAAAAACAGAAGTCTTAAAAATTTATAAAAATGCTTGAAACTGCCGCAAAGATAGGGGATACTGTTAATTAAGAAGCTTTGTGGCAGAATAAGTGATGTGAGGATAAAGTATGCAGGATATGCAGTCAGAAAATGCAGTAATTGAATTAAACCGTGCACATTTGTGGCAGATTGCATTATTTTCATTAAATAATACGTCTACGAATCTGTATCTTGCCATGATGGGCTACGTGTCATATTATGCAAACGGAATTGCGGGGCTGTCTGTTGTGGTAATTTCTTTTATTCTGACCGGAATGAGAATCTTTGACGGTGTTACAGACCCGGTTATCGGTTATGTGATTGATAAAACCAACGGACGTTTCGGAAAGTTCCGTCCATTTATGATTTCAGGATATGTCCTGATTGCGGGCAGCTCGCTGGTGCTGTTTTTTACGACTCATCTGGTGCCTGCGTTCTTTAGAATTCCGTATTTTATTGCCGTGTATTCTGTATACATTATCGGATATACGTTTCAGACGGCGGTTGTAAAGTCGGGGCAGTCGGTTATTACCAATGATGTGAAACAGCGCCCGATGATTACATTTTTTGATTCGACCTTTATTATGCTGGCACACGGACTGACGGCATTTTATGTGTCGGTCTACCTGATTCGCAAATACGGTAACTTTAACAGTCATGCACTTTTTGAGGAATTTGTGATTACCGTGGTTGTGCTTTCCGGTATCTGCACGGCACTGGCGGTTATCGGGATATGGGGCAAGGACAACAGCCGATATTTCCAGCTTGATAAGGAAAAGAAAAATAATATTCATTTCCGCGACTACTGGCAGATTATGAAACACAACAAGCCAATCCGTATGCTGGTCATTGCAGCGGCCTCCAATAAATTTGCATCCATGGTATACAGCAACTCCACGGTGCTTGTCATGCTGTTTGGCATTTTAATGAACAATTACCCGCTGGCGGGCATTATCGGTGTTATTGTGGGAATTCCTAATCTAGGCATTATTTATCTGGGTATCCGTTATGCGAAAAAAGTGGGGCAGAAAAAAGCAATGGTGGTATCCACATGGTTTGCCATTGCATTTCAGGTGGTCATGATGTATATGATGTTATTTACCGATCTGACAAAGGTTTCACTTGCGGAAATTAACGGGATTACCATAGCATTTTTACTGGTATTTGCCCTGTTAAACGGCGTAAAATCTATTACCAATAATATTGTTGTGCCGATGATTGCGGACTGCACGGATTATGAATACACGCTCAGCGGACATTTTGTTCCGGGCATTATGGGTGCGTTATTTTCTTTTATTGATAAATCCTTCTCTGCGCTTGGAACAGGCTTTGTGGGCATTGCACTTTCCATGACAGGTTATGCAAAAGTATTTCCGCAGGTCGGCGATGCGCTGACACCGCAGTTAAAATATATGACCGTGTTCTTTTACTGTGTTATACCGATTCTTGGCTGGTTTGTCACAATTTTTATTATGCGGTTTTACCGGCTGGATAAAAAGGCGATGAGCATATTGTATACAAAAAAGGGGCAGAAAGAGTAGAAATGAGGAGAGCTATGAACATAAAAAAAGGAAATCCGCTGCAAAAGGGGAGTACAAAACAAAAAGACGGCTATAATTTTGCGATTGCATCGGCGGCGGAAATAATTGATCTGCTGTTGTATGCGCCAAAAGCGGACGAGCCGGAGTACCGGATTGAACTGACAGAAGCCTATAAGACGGGCGATGTCTTTTCGGTGCATATCAGCGGCATTTATCTGGACAGGTATCTGTATTGCTATGAGGCGGACGGGAGGAAAATCATTGATCCGTATGCAAAGACGATTACAGGCTGTGAAGTTTTTGGCAAAGATGAAAACAAGCTGCATTTAAGCCGTGTATGTCTGTCAAAATATGACTGGGAAGGCGATATGGCACCGGAAATACCGTATCATGACAGCGTCTTTTATAAATGCAGTGTCCGCGGGCTGACAGCCTCAAAAACGTCAAAGGTGCGCCATAAGGGAACATTTTCGGGCGTGGTGGAGAAGCTGCCGTATTTAAAAGAACTGGGCATTACGGCGGTGCTTTTTATGCCGCTGTATGAATTTGACGAAATCGGAAAGTTTCCGCAGCTTTATGACAACGGATATGGAAAATATGCCTCTGGTCCGATAGCGGGCAGAATCAATTACTGGGGATACACCAAAGGATTTTATTTTGCGCCGAAGGCTTCGTTTGCATGGACGGGACGAAAGAAAGCGGACTATACGGCAGAGATGAAGGACATGGTAAAAGCATTTCACAAAGAGGGCATGGAAGTTCTTATGGAAATGCATTTTCAGGACGAGCCGGTCGATTTTATTTTAGACTGCCTGCACTACTGGGTGACGGAATACCACATTGACGGAATACATCTGTTTGCCGGTGAGGCGGCGTTAAATGCAGCGGCAAGGGATGCACTGTTGGCAAAGACAAAGCTGATTACAGTATTCTGGAACGGTGAAAAAAAGCATTATAAAAACATGGCAAATTACAATGCCGGATTTATGAACGTGGCACGTAAATTTTTAAAGGGCGATGAAAACCAGCTTGGCGATTTTGTTAATGTCAGCCGCTATAATCCGGTGCAGAGTGCCAATATTAATTATATTACAAGCCATGACGGATTTACGCTGTTTGATCTGGTCAGCTACGACAGAAAACACAACGAGGCAAACGGCGAAGGCAATGCGGACGGTGAAAATTTTAACAATAGCTGGAACTGCGGAACGGAAGGCCCTTCAAAGAAAAAAAAGATACAGCATCTGCGCCTTAGGCAGATGAAAAATGCACTGATGCTGGTGCTGTTATCGCAAGGCACACCGTTACTGCTTGCAGGCGATGAGTGCTGTAATTCACAGGCGGGCAATAACAATCCGTACTGCGTGGACAGCGAACTTTCGTGGGTCAGCTGGAACAGCCGCGGCATGGCGGCGGAAATGACAGCATTTGTAAAACAACTGATTGCATTCAGAAAACAGTACAAGATTCTGCATATGCCAAAGCAGCTTTTATCCTATGACAGCTTATCGTGTGGGTATCCCGACATTTCCTGCCACGGCAGCAGTGCGTGGTATAATACCATGGAAAGCTACAACCGTCATATTGGCATGATGTATTACGGCAGGGAAGCATATATTGAGGAGTTATGCCAGCAGGGAAATGCAGACGCGGATACATTTCTTTATATTGCATACAATATGCACTGGGAAGAACACGAACTGGCACTGCCAATCGGATATAACGAATGTGACTGGCAGGTGGCACTCTGCTCCGGTGATAAAGGAAGTGCTGTGCTTGGAAAAGATGGAAAAACCGTACATGTAAAGCCGCGCTGTATCGCTGTTTTAACAGGGGTGAGGAAAAAGAAAGAAAATAACAAGAAAACAAATCGAAAAACAGGTGAAGAAAATGGACATTCATAATTTAGAACAGATTAAACAGGAATTTTCCGGTTTTCAGCAGGAGTTTGAAACCGGAAATAAGGAAAAGGCACTGGAAAAACTGCTGGAGCTTTTAGATGCGCTGGAAGAAGAGGATAACTCAAGAAGGGCGGCGCAGATTGATAAAGACGGAAATGTTACACTGTCATCGGAAATCCCGGCAGGAAAACCGGCGGCAGAAAAATCAGCAGAAGACGGAACAGGCGAAAGTCAGCCGCTTTATATGAGCTTAAATCACGTCATGGAGTATTATATTTTTGCGTATTACTTCCAGCCGGCTACAGAGGTGCGCTGTACCGACATACCGTATGGGGAATATTACCGCACATATGGACAGCTTGCACTTTCCATGCAGAAGTACAACGGAGCAAAAAAGGCATATGAGCGTGCGATTGCGTGGAATCCGGTCGATTTGGACGCCTATCTGGGACTGGCAGAGGTGTATAAGTATCAGAACCAGCGGGAAAAATATCTGACGGTTACAAAGCAGGCATACCGTTACTGCTGTACACGCGCAACCATGGCGCGCTATTACCGCAATATGGCATTTTATTATTTGTCCGGTTATGAACCGGAAACGGCACGTGCATGCTACCAGTACAGCAACGTGTATTACCACACGGAAAATGCGGACAGCGAGTTAAAGTATATTTCTGAGGCAATTCAGCAGGAAACACCACAGACGGATATCCGTGCGATTCAGAAGCTGTTTGACGAAAAACAGATTGAACCGGGACCGGATTCCCAGACGATTGGCATTGTATATAAGGTCGGTGAAATTTTATTAAAGGACGGCGATTATAAGTTAGCAAAGGACTGCTATTCGATTGTCTATGATATTACGCAGGACGCAGCCGCAGAAAAAATGCTGAATGAACTGGAAGCTGCGATTTCAGAGTCAGAAGAGTAAATTAACAGAATTTTTTTGGGCAAAAAGAACATGAAGTAAGGGAGAAAATGATGAGTAAAATTGACAGTATTCTATTTGATTTGGACGGAACGCTCTGGAGTTCTGCAAAAGCCATCAGTGAAGCATGGGGACTGGTATTACAGAAGCATGAAGATATCGAAAAAAAAGAGGTAACAGAAGAAGAACTCTACAGCTGTATGGGACTTCCGATGTATGACATTGCGGCAAAGCTTTTTCCGTCGCTTTCAGAAGATGTCCGCAATCAATTAATGGACGAGCTGTGTGAATTTGAAAATGGTTATCTTGAAAAACGCGGCGGCGTTTTATTTAACGGACTGGAAGAAACACTGGCACAGTTACAAAAAAAATATAAGCTTTATATTGTAAGCAATTGTCAGGACGGATATATCGAAGCATTTATCAAAGCACATCATATGGAAAAGTATTTTGAAGATACGGAGTGCTGGGGAAGAACCCGCTTGTCAAAGGGTGAGAGCAATAAGATACTGATAGCGCGCAACCACTTACAAAATCCGGTTTACGTGGGAGATACCGCAGGGGATTATCAGTCTGCCATTGATGCGAGAATTCCGTTTATCTATGCGGCGTATGGTTTTGGCGAGGTTCGGGACTGCGATTATAAAATACAGAGTATCCGGGAACTGCCGGAGGTGGTGGAACAGGTAAACGAGAATAAAAAATAAATTTTTTGTAAATAAGAATAGTGGTATATAATCTTTTTTTAATAAAACAAAACTTGACGAATATCATTGCTTTGATATACTGGATATATAGATTCTAATAACATATGCAAATGTAAATTTGTATTGTATCTTTGCGGTTAAACCGCATCAGAAATGAGGGGCAGTGTGTATTTTGTTGGGAGAATACGAAAAGAAATATACCAATGTATAACATCCGATTGTATAACAGATGAAGTGATTATTACAGACAAGCAGGTAGAACATATAAAACAAAGACATCCGAATGATTATGAGCGTTATGGGAAATACTTAACAAGAATAGTAGAAGACCCAGATTATATTATAGAAGCAAATCGAAAGAATACAGCACTTGTATTAAAAGAATTTGTAGAGGGTGGAGAAGTTTTTAAAACGGTAGTCAGACTTGTCACATCAATGGACGATGTCAATTACAAAAATTCTGTTATTACATTTATGAAGATAGATAATAAAGAGTGGAACAGATTATTAAGAAATAAGAAAATTCTTTACAAAAGAGAATAAGAATGTTATTATTTGAATACAGTAAGAAAGGAATTGTCTGAGGTGGAGGAATTCGTACAATCCACACGCCGCTGGTACAGACAGGGGAAACCCGAGAGACGCAGGAGAGCTGTACGCCTGCCAGACAGTTCCTTTATACTAATGAGATGATTTTTGTAAATAAGAAAATTCTCAAAAAAAGAATTGACACACGTAATAAACCGTGCTAAACTATCAACAGTTTAATAAATTAAAGAATTAAAGTCGATGAACAAAATAGTACTTTCAGAAGGTACACTACAGAGAGCCGGTGGCGGTGAGAACCGGTGTGGAGAGCTGGAACGAATGGGTTTGGGAGATGCATTGGTGAACATTTTATGGTTAAGTAAGTAGCTGATGACGTGACCTCACGTTACAGGGGCAGGGTATTGCACAGGCAGTATCAGGAATGAGTCAGATAACAGGTGGCATATCCGGTTTCGGGTATGCTTTTTTTATTTTATCGGAAATAACAGCATTTCTATAATATAAAAATAAAAGCCAGACTATCCGTGACTTTTATTTTCCTATATTTGTAACAGGGAAAATGAAAACACAGAATCCGGTATCTGAGAAAACAGGGTGGCACCACGATAATTCGTCCCTTATGCAGTGATAATAGCTGCATAAGGGATTTTTTTTTATGGAGGAATGGCGATGAAAAGACGGTTAAAAGCATATAAAAAGACAGTCAGCATCGTAGATGAATCTACGATAGCACTGTATGAAAGCCTTGGCAGAGAAAAGAAAGGCTTTCTTATGGAAAGTAATGACAAGGAAAACGGAAGATACACCTTTATGGGTGTTGAGCCGGAAGCACTGATTCAGTCAGACGGTGAATCTCTGGTAATTACAAAGGCAGACGGCACAAAGGAAGTGCGCAGGGGCAACCCGCTGGAGCGGTTAAAAGAATATTACAGTGAATTTGAAATTGTAAAAGAAGACGGTGAACTTGAATTTACTGGTGGACTGGTCGGCAGTCTGGGATATGATTTTATCCGCTATACCGAGGATTTACCGGACGACAATGAAGATGAAATCGGAATTGAAACCATTCAGCTTATGCTGGCTTCAAAGTTTCTGGCAATCGACCATGTAGCAGAAACCTTTACAGCGGTAATAATGGAAGAAGACAGCCCGGAAGGCAAGAAACGCGCAGAACAGGAAGCCAAAGAGCTGATTGCGCGGGCAAGAAAAAATCCAAAGGCGGTAGAGAAAAAACACGTCCATGACGGCATTATCGTGAAAAAATCCGATACCTGTGAGCAGTACAGCAGGAAAGTTGAAAAAATTAAACAGTACATCAAAGAAGGACACATTTTCCAGACGGTGCTTTCACAGCGCTGGACGATTCAGACCAAACAGGACGGTTTTGAACTGTATAAGGAACTGCGGGAATTAAATCCGTCACCGTATCTGTATTATTACAATTTCGGTGATTTTGAAATTATCGGAAGTTCGCCGGAAATGATTGTCAAGCAGACAGATAACAGAGTTTATACCTGTCCGATTGCGGGTACGAGAAAGCGCGGAAAGACACCGCAGGAAGATACGGCATTGGAACAGGAACTGCTCGCAGATGAAAAAGAGCGTGCAGAACACGTTATGCTGGTCGACCTTGCAAGAAATGACATGGGAAGAATTGCACAAATCGGTTCGGTAAAGGTGTCCGAATTTATGAGAATCCAGCGGTATTCCCACGTTATGCACATTGTTTCACTGGTAGAGGGAAGAAAAAAAGGCGAGTATCATCCACTGGATTTGGTATCCTCATTTCTTCCGGCAGGCACCTTAAGCGGTGCACCGAAAATCAGGGCAATGGAAATTATTGACGAACTGGAAACGGTCAGACGCGGATTATACGGCGGCGCAACCGGTTATCTGGATTTTGGCGGCAACATGAATTTCTGCATTACAATCCGTACCATGATAAAAAAAGGTGAAAAAGTCTATTTACAGGCAGGTGCGGGAATTGTGGCGGATTCGATTCCTGAAAATGAATATCAGGAGTGCTGTAATAAGGTCATGGCACTGGCAAAGACACTGGTCGAGGAGGAAAAGTTATGATATTACTGATAGATAACTATGATTCGTTTACATATAACTTGTATCAGTTTATCGGTACATTTAACAATGATATAAAGGTCGTCAGAAACGATAAAATTACAATAGAAGAAATAGAAGACTTAAATCCTGAATCCATTGTGATTTCGCCGGGACCGAAAAGTCCAAAGGAGGCAGGTATCTGTCTGGAGACCATCCGCCATTTTGCGGGAAAGAAGCCGATGCTTGGAATCTGTCTGGGACATCAGTGTATCGGAGAAGCATTTGGCGCAACGGTTTCTTATGCAAAGAAAATCTGTCATGGAAAACAGTCGCTGATAGAACATGATACAGACGGTATTTTTGAAGGCATTAACGAACCAGTCAAAGTTGCACGCTATCATTCACTTGCAGTCATAGAGGATACCCTGCCGGACTGCTTACAGGTGACGGCAAGAACGCAGGACGGAGAAATCATGGCAATGAAGCACCGGGAATATCCGATTGTGGGATTGCAGTTTCATCCGGAATCCATTTATACAGAGCACGGAAAGAGAATGATAGAAAATTTTGTAAACAACATAGGAAATGGGCAAAAATGCCTGCGGAATGGGGATTAATATGATTCTTGATGTAATTGTTGAAGATAAGAAAAAACGGCTGGTTGAACATAAGGCGGCAGTCAGCGAAGAAGAAATGAAACAGAAAGCATTGCAGAGTACACGTAAAAGTGTGGGATTTGCAAAGGCATTAAAAAAAGACGGTCTTTCTGTTATCGGTGAGTTTAAAAAGGCATCGCCAAGCCACGGGGCAATGGATATCAAGGTGGATTTAAAGGAGCGGATTTTGCAGTATAACGATTCGGTTGATGCGATTTCCTGCCTGACCGAGGAAGACCATTTTTACGGTAGTACGGCGTATCTGGAACAAATCCGGAAAATGACAAATCTGCCGGTTATCCGCAAGGATTTTATTATTGAAGAATATCAGGTCTATGAAGCAAAGGTTATCGGCGCAGATGCGATTCTTTTAATTGCCGCGATTTTAGATGATGAAAACTTTAAACGACTGTATGACCTTGCTTACAGCCTTGGGCTGGACGTATTGTGTGAGGTTCATGACGAAGCAGAATTGCAGAGAATGCTGGCGTTAGATGTTGAAATCATCGGAATCAACAACCGCAATTTAAAGACCTTTGAAGTGACCATGGATACGACAAAGAAGCTGTCAGCCATGCTTCCGAAAGACTTCAAGGAACGCGGTAAAGTGCTGGTATCCGAAAGCGGTGTCAGCACGGACGGAGATATTTCAGCATTAAAACAGAGCCATGCAGATGCATTTTTAATTGGCACGGCGCTTATGGAATCAGACAATCCGGGGGCGCTTACAAAGCACTGGAAGGAAGTTTATGCAAATGGGTAAGACAAAGGTAAAGGTCTGTGGGCTGACGCGGGAAGAAGAAGCAGAAATGCTTGCGGACTGCCGGGTGGAATTTGCGGGCATGGTATTGTTTTTCCCAAAAAGCAAACGCAATGTCACTTACAGCAGGCAGAACAAATCCTTGCGGCACTCAAAAAATACGGTGTATCAAAGAGCGTTGCCGTGACGGTGTCCCCGACAAAGGAACAGGTAGAACAGATTATGCGGCTGGGATTTGATTACATACAGATTCACGGAACATTGTCCGATGAGGTACACGATGTGCTGAGGATTCCGGTAATCCGTGCAGTCAACGTGGCAGGAGAAACGGCGGAAGATAAGGAAAGTATCCGGCGGCAGTTAGAAAGCGTTCTGGCGATGAAAAAACGGCGGGCATATTATTTGACGGCAGTTCGCCGGGCGCAGGAAAAACATTTGACTGGAATTTGTTAAAAAATATACAAAAAACGGATAAGCTGCTGTTTCTGGCAGGCGGCTTAACACCTGAAAATGCCGCGCAGGCGGTAAAAACCGTAGCACCGGACGTTGTTGATGTCAGCTCCGGTGTGGAAAAAGACGTTTCGCCGTGTGCAGCATTTGCGGGAAAAGATGCAGAAAAAATCACAAAATTTGTAGAAAATGTAAGGTTATAAGACATGATTACCTGGAATCCTGAGTAATCATGCGGGCAGAAGGAGGATAAAATGAGTAACACATATTATGGAGAATTTGCGGACAGTTTGTATCGGAATCACTGATGAACACACTGGCCGAACTGGAAAAAGCATTTGATGAGGCGATTAAAGACCCGAAATTTATTGCGGATTATAATTACTATTTAAAAGAGTATGTTGGCAGGGAAACACCGCTTTATTTTGCGGAGCGTCTTTCTGAAAAGTACGGCACAAAAATTTATTTAAAGAGAGAAGATTTAAATCATACCGGCGCGCATAAGATTAATAATGTCATCGGACAGATTCTTCTGGCAAAGCGCATGGGAAAGACAAAGGTTATCGCCGAAACCGGCGCAGGACAGCACGGTGTTGCAACAGCAACCGGCGCAGCTTTATTTAACATGGAATGTACCGTATATATGGGGGCGGAAGATATTGAAAGACAGCGTTTAAATGTATTCCGTATGGAGATGCTCGGTGCAAAGGTATGCCCGGTTACAACCGGAAGTTCAACTTTAAAAGATGCAACCAATGAAGCTATCCGTACATGGGCAGAGCGCGCAGAGGATACATTCTATATTATCGGTTCAGCCGTAGGACCGCATCCGTATCCGAAGATGGTAAAAGAATTCCAGAAGATTATCAGTGTAGAAGCTAAAAAGCAGATTCTTGAAAAAGAAGGCAGACTGCCGGATGTGGTAACAGCCTGTGTCGGCGGCGGTTCTTATTCAATTGGTATGTTTGCCGATTTCATTGATGAACCGTCTGTACGTCTTGTCGGTGTGGAAGCAGGTGGATTAGGTGTTGAAACCGGAAAGCACGCAAGTGCAATGGCACTGGGCAAGGTCGGTGTGTTACACGGCATGAAGACTTATCTGTTACAGGATGATAACGGTAATATTGAACTGGCTCATTCCATTTCTGCCGGACTGGATTATCCGGGTGTCGGACCGGAACACGCTTATCTGCGTGATACAGGCAGGGCAGAATATGTGTCTGTGACGGATACGGAAGCAATGGAAGCACTGCTGGAGCTTTGCAAGCTTGAAGGAATTATTCCGGCAATTGAAAGCGCACACGCACTTGCTTATACTTTTAAGATGGCAAAGAATATGAAAAAAGATGACATCATTGTAGTCTGCCTGTCAGGTCGTGGTGATAAAGATGTCCATACAGTAGAAAAGTATTTAAACGGAGAGGAGACTAACAAATAATGAATCGCATTGAAAAAAGATTAGAGAATTAAAGCAGGAAAATAAAAAAGCATTTATTACATATACAACGGCAGGACTGCCGGATTTACAGACCACGGCAAAACTGATTTTTGCACAGGAAGAAGCGGGTGCGGATATTTTAGAAATCGGCGTGCCGTTTTCAGACCCGGTAGCAGACGGCCCGGTGATTCAGAATGCCTCTTATCAGGCAATCCAGAAAGGCACAACGCTTACAAAGATTTTTGATATGGTTGAGGGTGTCCGCAAAGAAAAATGTGAGGTTCCAATTGTGTTCATGATGTATTATAATACAGTATATCATTATGGACTGGATGCATTTGCGGCACGCTGTATCGAGTGTGGTGTCGATGGACTGATTATTCCGGATTTACCTTTTGAAGAACAGGGTGAATTAAAGACAGTACTTGCAAAGAATGAAGCTTCACCGATTCTGATCCAGCTGGTTTCACCGGTTTCAAAGCAGCGTGTGCCAATGCTTCTTGAAAATGCAAGGGGCTTTGTATACTGCGTATCCCAGATGGGTGTTACCGGCAAAGGTGCCAATTTCCATAAGGATATCAGAGAATATCTGGCAGCAGTAAAACAGACCAGTGCAATTCCGGTGATGGTCGGTTTCGGAATCCGCACGGCAAAAGATATTGAACCGTTTGAAGATATTGTGGACGGCGCAATCGTTGGCTCTAACCTGCTGCGGATTTTAGAAGAAAGCAATTATTCCGTGGATGCAGTCAAAGAATATGTATCCGGATTTAAAAAGGAATTAAATGAAAACAAATAAGCGGGGGTGAACAGCAGTGGTACCGGTTCTTGCCAAAAATGCAGTGCGGATAAAATGTAATTTCCAGAATGCAGGCATGACGGGAAATTATGAATGTGCCTATGCGCTGGGTATTTTAAATGCCCAGCTGGGGCTTCCCGAAATAACAGAATATGAAGATATTGCCGCATTAAAAGAACAGCTTTTGGAAAAAGCCGCAGATTATAAAACGGAAGAGGCAGGCTTAAAGCAGATGGTGCATCTTTTAAAAGAATATGAAGCAGCGCCTGTGGCAGACGAACAGATGCGGGAACTTTTTGCTATGGGATTTCATGATAAGAATTTATAAATTTTAGCTGATTTATTATGAAAAATGCCAAAAATTCGGATACCTGTTGACTTATTCTTTCGAATAGAGTATATTTTGTAAGTGAATTAAAATATATGAAATTATTAGTAAATGAAAGTTAAAGGTGGATGTTAAACTATGACACAGACAGTAGAAGTAGCAGACATTGAAAAGACACATAAGAATGCAATCGCTGAGCTTGTGCAGACAGCCTGCAAATTTGAAAGCCATATTGAGATTGAAAGCGAAGGAAAAAATATCAACGCAAAGAGTCTTATGGGGATTATGGCATTTGGCTTGAAAAAGGGAATGGAAGTAAGCATTTCCGCAAAAGGAACAGATGAAAAGGCAGCAGTAGACTGTATCAGCCAGTTCTTAACAAGCAATGCAGAATGTGCAATGTAATGTAAATGTGTGATTAAATGGAGGAGGTCCGTTTTATGAGAGGAAAAGGAAAATCAGGAGCTACAACAGCAGCAAAAGAAAATGCAGTAAACACAGTTGCAAAGAAGGCAGAATCAACTATTGAAGCAGTGGCTGAAAAGGCAAAAGAAGCTGTAAAGAAAGTAGAAGTTAAAGAAGAAGCTGTTAAAGAAACACTTGCAGAAACAAAAGCTGAGGTAAAGGCAGAAGTGAAAGCAGCAGAAAAGGCTGTAGAAAAAGCAGCAGAGCCTGCAACAGCGGTAACAGCAGCAGAAGCTGCACCTGCAAAGAAGACGGCGGCAAGAAAGACAGCTGCGAAAAAGACAGAAACAAAGCCTGCTGAAAAGAAAGCAGCTGCAGTTAAGAAAACTGTGAAAAAAGCAGTAACAAGAAAGACAGCTGCAAAGAGTGAACCGTCTACGGAAGTATTTATCCAGTATCATGGTAAGCAGATTGATGAAAAGGCATTACTTGAAAGGGTTATGCAGGATTGCGGTGAGGATAAGATTTCAGTGGAAGATTTAAAGCTTTATGTAAAGCCGGAAGATAACGCTTGCTATTATGTTGCAAACGGTAATGTGGCAGGTAAAGTAGATTTATACTAAAATTACTTTATATAGTCAGAACAGAGCTGTTGCGCGAAAACGTTGATTTTCGTGTGGCAGCTCTTTATTTCAATCAGATAAAGGAGAGAGGATGTATGTTTGAAGTTGGCGACAGAGTATTTTACGGTGTTGTGGGCGTGTGTGAAGTAGAAGACATTGCAGCACCGCCGATTAAAGGTATTGACGGAAAGTATTATTATTTACAGCCGGTTTATGATGATAAAGGCATCATCTACTCTCCTGTGGACAGTAAGAAAGTGTCTATGCGGACTATTATCACAAAAGAGGAGGCACAGACATTTTTAGAGCGTGCCAGAAACTGTAAAAGTGATGAACTGCTTAATCAGAAGATTACACCGAACCAGTATGATGAAATGGTAAAATCCCAGGATACGGAAAAGCTGATGCACCTGGTACGTTTTTTATATGATATTAAAAATGAACGTGCAAAGGAGTTGCGCAAAATGAAGTCGGCAGACAGCAGAATGTTAGTAACGGCAAGAAAACTGCTCTACGGTGAACTGGCTGTTGCACTGGGAAAAGATTACAGTGAAATGTCAGATTTACTTGATCAATATCTTGGACAGAATTAATAAATCCGTACAATAAAAATGTTGCAAAAAATATAGAAATAACTGCATACAGTTTTTCATAGATATAAATCAGACAGGATTGATTATCGCAGAACTGAATAAATTCAGTTCGCGATTCCTCCAGCATTAGAATGCCTGCGGAATGGGGATTGGTATGAAGAAAAAACTGATGCGGCGTTTTTGTATTTTGGGCGTATATTGTCTGTGTGTCCTGCTGATGCTGATTGTCAGCGGTGTAGGCGGCAAGGCAGAGCAGACGGCGGCGATTTCTGCAAATGACTGTTATGAGAACAGGATTGCAATTACATTTGACGATGGACCGGGTAAAGGCACAACGGAAAAGTTATTAGACGGACTAAAGGAACGTGGCGTAAAAGCGACGTTTTTTTTAGTTGGTGAAAAAATTGAAGACAACCGTGAACTGGTGGCGAGAATGTATGCGGAGGGGCATCTGATTGGCAATCATACATTTACCCATGTACAGCTTAGTAAGGTGGACGGAAAGCAGGCGCTGGAGGAAATTGTGAAGACCAATACACTGATTGAAGAAATTACAGGCGAACCTGTCCGGTATATCCGTCCGCCATACGGTTCGTATTCCAACAGTCTTTTAATGCAGATTAATATGACACCGGTTTTGTGGAGCGTAGACCCCGAAGACTGGAATACGGATAATACAGGGCAGGTTGTAAAGTCTGTTGTCGCAAATGTAAAATGCGGTGATATTATTTTACTGCATGATATTTATGATTCATCGGTGGCGGCGGCGTTGGAAATTGTGGACGAATTAAAAGCGAAGGGATTCATTTTTGTTACCGTGGATCAATTACTGCTTGATTAATTGTACGAAAGCGTGTACACTGGGGTTGAATTTGAGAGGAAGATTGAAGGAAGATAAGAAAATGAGAGAATAAGAAAATGAGAAACGGAGGGATTACGATGAAGTGGGGTATTATGGCAACAGGCAGTATTGCACAGAAATTTGCGTCAACCGTGAATCGTATGACAGACGAAGGAGAAATCTTACAGGCAGTGGCTTCCAGAACAAAGGAATCTGCGGAAAATTTTGCAAGACAGCACCGGATTCCGGAGGTATTTGATTCATACAAGGCTATGGCGGAGTCCGACAGTGTCGATGTGATCTACATTGCAACACCCAACAATATGCATTATGAAAATGTAAAAATGTGTCTTCTGGCAGGAAAACACGTTCTTTGCGAAAAGCCGTTTACAACCAGTGCGGCACAGGCGCAGGAACTCTATGCGCTGGCAGAGGAAAAAGGTCTGTTTTTAATGGAAGGTTTCTGGATTCGTTTTCTTCCGGTTTTACAGAAAATGCAGGAACTCATCAAGGAGGGAAAGTTAGGAGAAATCCGCTATATTCGTTCCGAATATGGATTTGTTGCAAAAGGGGACAGAAAAGTGCGCAAGTTTAATCCGCAGCTTGGCGGTGGCGCCTTGTTAGATATCGGTATCTATAACCTTGGTTTTTTAAATATGATTATGGGAAAGAATCCCGATTCATTTACCAGCGACGTCCATATGACAGACGTTGGCACAGATGATTTCAGCGTGATTCATCTGCATTATTCGCAGGAGAATGGACAGGGAGCAGAAGCGGTTGTCACAACGGCAATCGGGCTGGATATCCAGCGGAAAGCCGCAGTTATCGGTACAAAGGGCAGTATTTATCTGGACGATTTTCAAAAGGCGGAAACAATGACGGTTTCTTTATCGGACGGAGAAGAATATGAAATTGAAATTCCGTTTGAAATCAACGGCTTTGAGTACCAGATAAGAGAAGCTTCCAACTGTATCAGAGAGGGCAGAACCCACAGTGGTATCTACACCCCGCAGATGTCCTTGCAGACGTTGTCATTGATTGATGATATCCGTGCAGGCTGGAATATGAAATTTCCATTTGAAAAATAAAATACAGTAAAAATAAAATATAAATTAAATATAGCAAAATAAAATATAGTAAAAGCCTGAAATCACAGGGGTTATGTTATGTATGCGGAGTTGGAATACATGGCGGCACGGGTGGTTTCAGGCTTTTATTTTAGCATTTTACCAGAAGTAAAAATTTGTCGGACAGATTAAGATAGAATATCTGCATTTACATCATCTGGTACAGACTGTAGTATAAAGTGATTTTTATTTGTGGTAAGCAGTCCCTGCTTTTGCAGGCGCGACAGCTCCGCGGACATGGCAGCACGTTCCACGCACAGATAGTCGGCAAGCTGCCGGAGGGCATAAGGC
>ERZ859817.749-NODE-749-length-17434-cov-13.209966_pt1 | contig 17434 bp, 14 predicted proteins | sample MGYA00509986_ERZ859817 | MGnify/ENA primary metagenome ERZ859817 (study PRJEB30046, sample SAMN00715155) | human gut metagenome | study: EMG produced TPA metagenomics assembly of the A metagenome-wide association study of gut microbiota in type 2...
GCGAGCTTATATCCCCATAAATAAATTTAGGGGCTTTACGCTCGCATTTGGTAAACAGGTCTATATCTTCTGTTAAACTTATTTGATCTATCATTATATCTTCTTCTGGTTGTTTTTTTATATTCCTTTATCGCATTTTCATACTTTCCTACTGTATCTACATAATATCCTCTACACCAAAAATGTCTATTTTCATACTTATTTTAAAGTAGTAGATATTTCCGCTTGACAAAAAAATTTAAACTGGCAAGCACTAAAACGAGCTGATATCAAAGGCGTTATCATTAAAATAGGTGAGTATCATCATTTAGATAATATGTTCATAACTCATGTAAATAACACCGTAGCTCACAATCTGCCTTATGGAATATATTATTATGCTCATGCTGCAACAATTGATGAAGCTATTGATGAAGCAAACTGGGTAGATATGCAAATAAAAACATATCTAAATGTACAAAATCCACCACTTGGCATTTGGTATGATGCCGAAGATAAATCTATGCTCAAATATAATATTAATATAGCTTATATGATTGGAAACTTCATAAACCAATTAAATGAGCTAAATTATAATTATGTAGGTTTATATAGTTCCTACAATTGGCTAACTAATATCATAGATTTAAATCTACTAGCAGATTATGTACCTATTTGGACAGCACAATATTACCATGAAAACAGCTTTAAACTTGAATATCCCAATCGCATTTGCAAGATATGGCAATATACCAACTGTGAACAAATAGATGATATGTGCCTTGATTGCAATATTTATTATGAATGACAAAAAGCCCCCCAAAATAACCACTTGGGGACTTTATTTAAAAACAATATTATTTATTATAATAATTTACTTTTTAATTTAATAACTAACATCTTTTCATCTTTATTAAATGAAGTTATCCACATTATTATTAGATAAATTAATGTATATATTAATAATTTTATAATTAATATACTAACACTTCCTACACCTAATATATAATTTAACAAAATTCCTATAAAGCTACATAAAATAACACTAATCGTTATTTTTAATATTTGTTTCCAAAATATTTTTATATCTATATTTAAATATTTTTTAAAATACCAATTCATTATCACTCCATTGGATACAAATAATGCTATTCCTGAAACACTAGCAGCTCCTATACCACCATAGTATTTGGCAGCAGGTATTGCTAATATTAAATTAAATATCCCGACACCTAAATAGACATATGCTCTAAAATTATATACATTTTTAGCTTGCATTATACAATTACCAATATTTTGAATCAAATTTATTGTAAATGGTAAAATAATAATTATTGTAATATAATAGGCATCTATAAAATTTTCATTTGTCCATAATATTATAAATTCTTTTCCAAAAACTATAAAACCACTCAATACTAATGCTAACAAATAATATTGTACTCTACCTACTTTTAAAAATTGATTTGATAACACACTATCAGAAACACGTTCTGCAACTAATTTATTTATTTTTGGCAAATATACACCACTTATAGTAGTAGATAACACCATATAATTCATATAAATTAATGATGCTATGGAATAAATAGCTACTACTGTAGTACCACTAATTATTCCTAAAATAATTTGATTAGTCTTCCAAAAAATTTGATCCACAATTGTTACAATAAATACACTTGTTGCCAATATTTTCATCTCATCAAAAGCACTTTTGTCCCAATAAAAATACTTCATTTTCATATTTATTTTATTATAACAATAATACATTCTTACAACAGTTAATATAAAATTTATTGCTGTCATAACACAAACCATAGCAAATGCTGTTGGAGCAGCTTGCATTACTAACAATACTGCAAATGGTTGCAATATTAATTGTACAGTTTCTATACCCTTCATAAATAAGAATTTTTCATTTGCTGTGATAACTGAACGATACACCATTCCCCAAAAAGTTATTACAATATTTAATAATAACAATATAAAAATATATTTTGCACTAGTTATCTCATAATCAGTCAAACTATTACCAAAAATTTCGTCTATAAAATTATACAAAATACAACCAACTATTACTGCAAAAACACATATACATATATATATTCTCTGTGTCATTGCCAAAAAATTTTCAATTTGTTTATATTTATTCTCTACTTTATATTTTATATAAGTACGAATTGTTGCAGACGTCAATCCAAAGTCCATAATACTAAAATAAGCTATAATAGAACCCATTAATTGATATAAGCCGTATTCTGATTGCCCCATATAATACAATAACAATGGCACATATAAAAAATTTATTACTGTCTGTATTATAATATTAATATAAGATAATATTATACCTATTTTTCTTTCATTCATAACAAATATACTTTCCTTATAAATAAGATTACTATTTTATTCTATCCTTTATTTTTTTTAATATTGTATATAAACCAAAAAGATTTAAATAATATTTTATCTTATTTTTCCTATATAACTTTATATTACGTTCTTTACATATGTGATATAAATCTTTTGCTTCTTCATTTTTTCTATATAAAATATTTAAATTTAATTTTTCATTGATATATTTAGTTTCCAATATTTTTTTATATCTATAAAATAAATTTTCTTCCATCTTACATTCTTTTAATATACTAATTAATCCTGTTTCAATATTTATAAGTCGTTTAATACTTTCTATATAAGTTCTTTTTTTATTAGAATGACTATCTTTATATATAATATATGTAAATAAATATTTATCTACTTTACCTATATCATAATTATATGCCATTGGTAATAGCATTTGCCAATTTTGTCCTTGTCCTGTTATAACTATTTCTCTTTTAGGATTAATTTTTTCAAAATACTCACTTCGCAACATCCATGCCCCGCCAGCAAATATGATATTGCCTAATAATATCTCCTCAAAATTTTTCAATCTATCTTTATATAATATTTTATTCCATTTTGTTATTACTTTATTAATATCCTCATATTGAACTATGTTTGTATTACAATATACTAATCCACATGTTTTATTTTTTTCAAGATATTTTACTTTTTCTTTTATATTATTAGCTTCTAATATGTCATCTGAATCTGGCCACATCAAATATTTTCCTGTAAAATATTTTAAACCATTATTTAACGCTACATCTTGTCCTGCATTTTTTTGTTTTAAATAAATAAATTTATACCCTTTATCTATAAATTTATTTTTATATGATAATATTATTTCTTCTGTATTATCTGTTGAACCATCATTTATTATTATAAATTCAACATTATCATATGTCTGTTTTAGTATTGAATCTAAAAATATATTGACTTTTCCCTCTCCATTATAGCAAGGAGTTATTATCGATACTAAAGGTTTCAATTTATCGTCCTCCTACTATCATAATTTATCAATTTTTTTATTTCCATTTTAATTTTATTTTTTAATTTTATACTAAAACTAATCCTAGTATATCTAGAAAGTAAATCTATTAAATCTTCTCTAGAATTTAATTCCATAAAAAAGTTCTTTCTTTTTTTATTATATTTTACGGAAGTTATCATTGATGAATTATACTTTATTGCTTCATTTAAATTAACTTCATTCACCATCATTTTTTCACTAAGTTCATCAAACAATTGTTTTCCCTTTTCACTGTGAACTACAATCAATGATGTACCTTTATCATCATCCATTTTAGGTAAAACATTTTCTATTCCCCAAAAATCAGCTACTGTAATATCACTAATACGATTTATCTTTTTAAACTTACAATCATAACAAGAAGGTCTTAAATACACATCTTGAAGAAACCCTTTCATAAATAAATCATTATTTAAAGTATTACTATATATTTTTTCATCAAAAATAATTTTCAGTGAAAAATTTTTCCATCCAATATCTTTATTTCTAAAATATATATTTTTTATATTTTCTTGTTTAGATTTTTTCATTTCTTCAAGATATTTTTTCCAAACTAATGGTGATGGTACTCCATGACATATAAAATCCATTGTTATTAAATTAACATATTCTTTTTTTAAATAACTTCTTAATCCTTCAACTTGACAAGGTGTTCCTGTAAATAAAACAGGCTTATTGCTTTCTAAATCATTTTTAACTTGTTTATAAATATCATCAATAGCACTTTGCACATACTTACTACCACGTAATAAATCTAAATCTGTACAATATAAAATTCGTTTATGTTTTACACTAAAATTTTCATCAAAACTGGCACCATATACAATACCATTATTTTTTATTATATATTCCGCTAATATAGAAAATATTCCTCCAGAAGAACTTTTTATTCTTATTTGTTCATCTTTATTCATACCAGCATATGCTATTTTTTTTGAATCATTTCTTTTAACTGGATTTATAATTGGACATACTTTTTCACATAAATTGCAATTAATACATATATCTTCATTTATATTAGGATACCAAAAACCTTCATCATCTATTTTCATTGTTATACATTGCTTAGGGCAAATATTATAACACGCATAACAACCACAACAATCTTTTTTAGCTTTTATTTCAATCATATAAAAAACCTACACTTATTCTAATTTTAAAGCTTTCTTCATGTATACTACAGAACGCTCTATTTCTCGTTTCTGAATAGCTTTTACATTACTAAAATCCATATACAAAATATCTTTTTCAGATAATTCACATTTACCATTTACAATGTATCTATCTTGATAACCAAACAATTCCATCAAGGTGTCTATACGAGATGTCATATCGGCCATTCCAATTTCTTGTCTATTAACAACTAAAAAAGGGATATTCATTAAAATTGAAAATACACATGCATGAAAGGAATCTGTTACAACTAATTGTGCATGATTTATCAAATATATAAACTCTTCTACTCTTGAAGTATATAAATCAAAATTATTTTTATCCATTAAATTATATATCTTCCAATTATTTTTTTCAGCAATTTTTTCAATTACAGGCGATGAATTTCCTAAAAAATAGGTAAGAATATATTTTTCAGCTTTATACCATTCTGGAACTATTTCAATTTTTTGCCATTCTTCTTTAAATAATAAAATTGTTGGATCAACTAATACTGGCACTTTCTTCCCTATTAATTTTTCTATAATTTCACTTCCTGCTTTTTCTCTAACAGATATTGACCTTATATCATTTAAAGCCTCTTTAAAAATTTTTCTATATGACTCAGGTATATTCGATATTCCAAAACTTGCTGAATATGCTATTTTCTTCTCTCTTATTGTAAATAATAATAATCGTGCTTTTCGTTGATTATCCTTAAACCAGAAAAAAGGATTCCATACTTGATCACTACCAACAATAAAATAATCATATTCATTGGATATATTATCTTTTAAACAAAAGTCCAATTTGGTTTTTATTTTCTTTGTAAATTTTTCTATATTATACATTCTTATACAATCATTTATATAAAAATCTTTTATATATCTTCTAAAATTACCTTTATTGAAAATATACTTTATTAATGATTTCCAACTCCACAAATTAATAGTAGATTTATACAAAGATTTTTCATCATACCAAATAGTATCTACCTCTACCAAGAAATTACTCTTAAGAAATTTTTCTAAAGCATAATTTTGTAATCTATTACCATAATTATTATTATCATTCAATGTAATTATTGCTATTTTCATAAAAACTCCTATTAACAGCTATAAAAATCCATCTGACTTATGCACGCTTTTCCTTTTTACTCAAAAATATACATTCTATTATTTTATAAAATATAATTAACTTTATAAAATCAAGATTGATTATGTTACGATAAAATTGTTCTAAACAAAAAACTCTAAATAAAGGAATAAATAAAAATGCATATAATACTATATTGTAGTTTATTTTATTAAAGACATTCTTATATCTTATAGAAAAATAGATAAATGCATATACCATTCCTTCTAATAAAGAAAGAATAATTACTCCGATATAACCAAAATCAGACACATATGGTCTAAAGACTGTATATAAATTACCTAAATCTTGTCCATTATCACTTTGAAATTCTGAACTAATTAGATTACTCATTTGAACTGATGTTAATGAATATCTACTCAAAAATCCGTAAATACTACGAAATGTTTCTATTCCAAATGCTATACTTTCTTTAGTATAATCCGTATACATAAATAAATCTAATAATTTTAAAGGAGCAGCTATATACATAGATATTTGATTCCAAATGCCTAACAATATATCTGCATCTTGTATTTGACCTTCTCTACCAACTAGCATTAATCCTACACTAGAAAATAAAACTAAAAATAATATTAAAAATAATACCATTAAAATTATTTTCTTTAATGATAACATTTTTTGCCATTTATCTTTTTTCATTTTAAAAATATACATCATAATAAAAAAACTAACTAAGGTATCAATTAACGGGCCTCTAGCACCATTAAGTATTTGAATTGATAATCCTACAATTATTAAAAATAATATTTTTTTATTTATCTTTTTTTCAGTAAAATATTTTTCACAAAAATTATACATCAATATATAAATAAAAACTTGACATATTAATAATAAATAACTTGTTAAGCTTGAAACATTACCATTTTCATTATCATTTAAAATTATATTTGTTCTATATAAAAATAATTTTTCAGTTAAAGTATCTCCTCCTCCCATATTAGCTGCAATCATAGAAACATCTTGATAAAATAAATATAAAGTAATAACTTGTATAAAAAAAATTGCTACTAATTTATATTTTTTTATATATACATTACTATTAACAAGACCTGTAAAATTCAAGTTTTTATTTAAATGTTTTCTAAAAAAATATATGATAAAATAGCCTATACAAAAAGAATATATTCCCAAAAAAAGAACTATAAATGTTCTTTCTCCCATATCAAATGCCCATAATTCCAAATTAGGAATAGCTACTAATATTGCAATAACAAAAACCCCTGAAAAAACAACAGGCGGCGCAAAAATATCTTTATTGACTAAAACATAAGATAAAAAAAATATAAATAAAACTAATACTAGTAATAAATATATCAACATCAAAACCACTCCAATTAATCAATTCAAATCTTATTTTTATTAGATAAAAAAATATACTTCTCTCTTATTTTCTTCAATAATCTTTTAGAAAATAAAATCAATACAAATTGTATTTTTTTATTTATTCCTAAATATTTTCTCGTAATTAAAAAACATAAATATCTTTTAATTAATTTTCTAGGATTACCATATATTTCTTTATTTAAGTTTTGAATTTCTAAAACAGCACAAGATGCTGACAAAACTGGAACTAATCTATATTTTTCTTCTATTTCTGGATAATTTTTTCTAAAAAATTCTTCCCTTTGTAATGATATATTATATATTAACATAACATCTTTTTTCTTTTGTGATAATGAATCATTTACCAATCTATAATAATATAATGGCTTTCTTATATAATAAAAAGTTTTAGCTCTATGAAATAATAAATGATATATTGAAAAATCTTCCATCATTTGTACACCTTCTGGAAAATGTATATTTTCATATATATCTCTTTTTACTACTGTACGCCATAAAAGACTACGAAAACTATCTTGTGCAACTTCTATTAAAATCTCTTTCTTACTTAATATTTTACTTTTTTCAAAAATAAAGCATGGTTTAACATCTTTTTCTCTTACAGTATAAAAATCAAACATAATAATATCTGATTTTGTTTTCTCTATTGCATCTTTTACAAATCTTATGCAATTTTTATCCAACCAATCATCGCTATCTATCCAAAAAATATAATCTCCTGTTGCTTTTTTCAAACCTGTATTTCGTGCTATTGCTACACCTTCATTTTTTTTATTAATCAATATTATATTATTTTCTTTACATATTTTTTTTATATTTTCACATATATTAAAACTATTATCTGTAGAACCATCATTAATTAAAATTAGTTCATCATTTTTTCCTATTTGTTTTAATACACTATCCAAACATTTTTCCAAAAATTTTTCTACATTATAAATTGGAATTATTATACTTAATCTCATAACTTCACCATACCAAATAAATATCTATTTTATAATATTTATTTTATATAATAGTTTTTTTACACACCATTTAAAAATATTTTTACCACTATTTTTGTTTAATAAAGGTTCATCTCTCCACTCTGTTTGATTTTCATAAAAAGAATATATATTTTTAGTAAAATCATTATATATTATATTTAAATTCCACTTTTTGTTCCAAGGTTTTGGTTGATTAGCAAAATGCAATAATATAATATCAGAAAATTTTATATTAGAAATACTTATACAATTAAATTTTCTACTGAGATATTTTATTTTTTTTGTCAATATCAAATTTAATGCATCTTGGTCTTGATACAAAAATTTTTTTGGATCTTCGTTTAATTTATTTAAACATTTTTCCAATACATTAAAATCATTCCATTTTTTTACATTAATAATTAAAACACCTGCATTAAAATATATATGTTCTTTTAAATCCAATGCTAAATTTCTTTTATTAGCCGTCTTATCCAAATCTGGAACGGCTCCTATTATATTATTTTCTAAATCAATTTCAAAAAATTCACTTGCATTTTTTAAACATACAACATCTGCATCAATATAATATAGTATGTCTACATCTTCTAATAACAAAGGGAAAACTAACCTAAAATATGTAGATACTGGAATATGTTCTTTTACCGGTAGATTTTTAAAAAAATTGATATTTACTTCATATATATTTATTTCTATACAATATCTTTCAGCTAATAATTTTATTTTTCTTTTTGTATCTTTAGATAAATTATATCCTATTACATGAAAAATAAATTTACGTTCCTTATTATTTATACATATTGAAGCAATAGAAGTCGCCATACATCTTGCATAATTATTATCAATACCATAACCAATATGCACTAAATTTTCTTTTATTGGTAAATATTTATATTCTATAACATTATTTATAATATTGTTTAAATCCATTTTTATGCCTCATTTTCATTTTTTATCAAATCTATTATATACTATATTATTTTATTTACATAAAGTCTTATATAAATCACAATATGAATTTGACATATTTTTCAATTTAAAATTTCTATTAAACATTTCTTTTGATTTTATACTTTCTTTAGTCAATAAATTTCTATTTTTTATATAATGACTTATTATTTTTATAGCTTTTTGTTTATCTTGATATAAAAAGTCCTTATTTTCCACTAAATCCCGATTTCCTACACAATCAGATAATATAACTGGTAGTCCTATAGACATAGCTTCCAATACAGACAAAGGTAATCCTTCCCATAACGAAGTAGATAAATATATATCTGCATTGGCTAAATAATTTTCTAATTCTTTTCTCTCTATCCAGGCTGTACATTTTATATTTGGTGAATTCAATTCTGATTTTAATTCACCATCTCCACACCATATAAATTGAATATTAGGATTATCTATAAATTCTAATGCTATATCATTAAAAAGTTTAGGATTTTTTTGTATAGATAATCTTCCTACAGAAATTATGGTTATTTTATCACTTGTATTTACTTTTTTTTCTGCCTGCAACGGTTTTATTCCATTATTAATAAAGGTAACATTTCTAATACCCTGCTCTTCAATAGCTTCTTTTTCAGATTGAGAACAAGCTACTATCTTACCACCAAAAAGACTAGCAAATTTTTCCATCCAAATAAAAATTTTTCTTTTTTTAGGACTTACATCTAATCGTAAAAAAGATATTGCATGAGGCGTATATATCGTTTTATTTGATTTACCTAATAAAAAGCTTACAATACGACCAAGAAAACCCGCTTTACTCGAATGTAAATGAATTATATCTATATCATCTATTTTTTTTAATATATTATATAATTCCCACAAAGCTTTTATATCTTTTAATGGTTTCATTTCTCTTTGAGCTGTTTTCCACTTTATAAATTTAACATTTTTATTAAATAAATCTTTAAAGTTTTTAGGTGTATTTTCTCTATTAGTACCATAAATTACTATATGTTCTTCATTATATAATTCATTAGTCAAATCAACTAAAAAATTAAAAGTTCCTCCTGCAAAACATTCCATTATATGCACTATTTTCATTTCTAACTCTTCCCAAAATCTATTTTAAACTGCACCTTTACTGAAAAATACTGCTTTAATCGTCTTAAAAAGTAATACCATATCTATCCATACAGACCAATTATAAATATACCAATTATCCATTTTTAATCTGCCTTCAAAAGTTACATCAGAACGCCCATTTACCTGCCAATAACCTGTTATGCCTGGCACTGTGGAAATGATTATCTTATAATACTCTCCCATTTTTCCTATTTCTCTAGGAAGATATGGTCTAGGACCTACAAGATTCATTTCACCTTTAAGTACATTTAGTAACTGTGGCAATTCATCAAGACTTGTCTTACGCATTATTCTGCCTGCCTTTGTAACCCTTGGGTCAAAATCATGTAATTTTTGAAACTCATCCCACTCTGCTTTTGCCTCAGGATTTTTCGCTAAATAATCAGCTAATATCTTATCTGAATTCATATACATAGAGCGAAATTTATAACAGGTGAATTCCTTGCCATCTTTACCAATGCGCTTTGCATTGAAAAATACTGGCCCTTTGGAGTCAAATTTAACCCAAAAATAACACAGTATTAAAATCGGTACAGCTGGTATACAGATGATCAACCCCATTATTATATCAAAAATTCTTTTTGCTATTCTATTACGCATATACGCTAAATTATTTTTTATATTTAATAATACTATATCTTCTCGATAGATACGTCTTACATCAAGATTTGCTATCGGTGTACCAATTATATTCGGTATAAAGGCTACATTTCTAACTAAAAATTGAATATTAGTCAATAATTCTTTTAAACTATTTCTATCCAATCTAGTTTTTGCTATTATTACAGTCTTCACACCACATTTTTTTATATATTCAGCAGATTTATCTATGCCTTTAAATAGTGGATATCTCTGCTTTAAATACTCCGAGGAAAAATCATCATCAATAATTCCCACGACTTTTATACCAAAACAACTATTATTATCATAAAATTTAATAACTGCTTCTGTTACACTTCCGCCGCCAATAAAAATCACTGGCTCTTTTAAGATATCTAAACGATTGCAAATAGATATGATAATTTGACGCATACCACAGAGAAATATAAGACCAAATATAAATAATAGCGCTACATATAAACGAGAAATCCGCGTTATATCTTCATGTATTAAATACAAAATAAATATAGCTGCTATTATGCTATAAAAATTAGCACAGAAAATATCTTTTATCTTCTCCCAATACGGCACCATGCGCTTATGTGTACCAGCATAAAATAAGAAAAAGATAAATACAGCAGGCACCCAAAGATAAAAATATGATTTAGGGATATCCATATAGAAATCTTTCGGCACAAAGAAAACACAAAGATGAAATGCTACCGTTTCTGCCAAGATGATCGCTATATAATCACCTATACTGACCAGTACAGGCAATATATAGGCAGTAAGACTATCCATCTTAGATATTTGATTTTTAGAAAAATTATTATCCACTAAAATCCCCCGCCTGTATTTATCTTTTATATTTATCATAAACCGTATCTCTTATTATACACATATAAAGTATAACCAAAAGAAACTATAATACCTACAACAAAACCAATTGCAGCAATAATCTTTTTCTTTGGCTTAGCTGGCATATCTTCTTTTGGCAAATTAGCTGCATCGATTATCTGGATATCCATTGACTCTTGAGCTTCTTGTATTCTTGTATTTTCATATGCTTTTACAAGATTTGTATATACCTCTGAAGTTATATTTTTATCTCTTAAAAGACGCATATATTCCACACTATCAGCAGATAATGTAGACATATCGCCTTCTGCTTCCTGTTGTTTTGCCTTTAAAGCATCGAGCGATGCACTTGTTACCGCTTCTGCAGTTTCTGTCTGCACTTTTTCCATTAAAAGATTACCCTGAACTGGTGTAAGTGTAGCACTCTTAGAATTTACAGCACTTTGAATTTCTCTATCCAAGGATTTTTTAAGTTCAGCAAGTTCTTCTCTAGTACGAATTACATCAGGATGTTCTTCCGTATAACGCTGTTGCAACCCTACGAGTTCAACTTGTTTATTGACGATCGCTGTACGCAAATTCATAATGGCATCATTATCTGAAATATTGTATTCAAGTAAAGAACTATTTTGTTGTTCTAACTGTCCTGTCACATCTTGAAGTTTAGCACTATTAGCTTGCTCTTGTGCTTCTAATTGAGCAATCTTTTTATCATAATCATCAAGTTTATCAACAAGAGCTTTAGTTTGATCATTAGGGGAATAAATACCTTTTTCCTGCTGATAAGCTTGCAATTTATTTTCTGCTGTTTCCATCTCTTCTTTAGCTATAGTCATGCGATCATTTAAGAAATTAATAGCAGAAGAATTTCCTTCTTTATTTAATTTTGTCATCAAAGTAAGAAAATTATCAGCTACAGATTGAGAGATCATCTGTGCTTCTTCTGGCGTTTTGCCATATGCAGCAATATTGATTAAATCTGTTTTTTTCGTATTTGTAATCTCTAAATATTTTTTAGTAAAAGATTCTGTCGTTAGTTTTTCTTTATCCTCTTCCGGCATATCTATTTGTTCCATAATCGGCTCTAATACTTCTCTAGATTTCATAAGCTCTATATAATTTTCTGGACTAGCAGAACCACTTCCACCAATATCTATACCAAAGCCTGCTGCCATTGCTGCATAACCAGATAAATTAGATGAAAAATTAGATGAACCTGAAGATTTAATGCGCACTAAAGTATTGGATTGATATGATTTTGGCAATACAAATGCAATTACAATAGCGACCACTATACAAACAACTATAATTGGTATAATTATTTTCTTTTGCTCTCCCATTATAGAGAATAATTTCCTTAAATCAATTGTACTATCATTATTATTTATATTATCCACTCTTTGTCCTCCTATTAATCTGTAATTGCCTTATAAGTATTATAAACATTGAGAAGTGGCAAAATATCTTGATGAAAATCAATTTTATTAGATTTAGGAATAAATACAATATCGCCATCTTCTAAAGCTAAATTCTGCGCAATATCGTGTTTTTCAATATAATTTTTAATATTAGCTTCTTTTACATACATAGTACCATCAATAATGCGAATTACTTGTGCTTTTTTTATGCGACCATACGTTGTAACCCAGCCTGCTTTAGATATGGCATTCGTCACATTCATATCATCAGAAGCAAGTTCTACCGTTCCTGGCTTATTCACTTCGCCTAATACCTGAACTTTACGCGGTCCATAAGAAGTGACCATAACTGACATATCTGGTATCTTTAAATACTTACTGAATTTCTGTATTAATACTGCTCTTGCTTCTTCTAATGTAAGTCCAGCAAGTTTTACAGAACCAGCGTATGGCAGATTTACATAGCCATCTGTACCTATCATGATATTATCTAAACCTTGCGCATCTCTAAAACCGATTATACGCACTGATATAACATCGTATTTATATAAACGATAATGTTGATTATAATCCGATATAGAAGTTATAGCTGCTGGTTTAAAAATAGCAGTATCATCTGCCCCTACCTCTATAGGTACAGTATTCAATCCCATATACAATGTATTATCATCCGTCTTATCAGCTGCAAAAGAAGTAGCAGCAATCATGGATAATATTGCCGTTGTTACTATCACTTTTTTATACATAAAATTCCTCCATATTCTTTCTATGTATTGACTTTTCCTTTTTTATTAAGTTCTATTTTATACATATAATCAAAATGCGTCAAGCCTTTAAATATGAAGCTTTTTTTCATATAAAATAACTAACACTATTAATGCTTATATATTTACTAATGAAATTATTTTTCTAATATATGCTTATAAAAAATAAATGTTAGAATAAACTAGTTTATCCTAACATTTATTGAAAATATTATCACTTAATCTTTCATTAAAACTTTATAAATATAAATCATAGCTATAGCTAATAAAACAAAACCAGCTACTACACCGATCCAGCCACTGCCTGCAATACCTGCTACTAAATATCCTAAGAAAGAGCATGTAGCTACTACGATTACATATGGAACCTGTGTACTTACATGGTCAATATGACTACATTGAGCCCCCGCAGAAGCTAAGATAGTTGTATCAGATATTGGTGATACATGGTCACCACCTACAGCACCAGCTAATACTGCTGCTACTGTAACTACTAAAAGATGAGGATCAGTAGATACTACAGCAAGAGCGATAGGAATCAAAATACCAAATGTCCCCCAAGAAGTACCAGTAGCAAAAGCAAGACCGATAGCTACAAGGAAGAATACTGCTGGCATGAACATACCTACAGTAGCATTATTGGATACGATACCGCCAACATAACCACCGATATTCAAATAATCTTCACCGCAAACACCAGATAAGCTCCAAGCAAGACATAAAATAAAGATAGCTGGAGTCATAGCTCTAAAACCTTGGTTGAAACATTCACAGAATTTACCAAAGCGAAGCACCCCACGTGGTACATAAAGTAAGAATGTGAATACTAAAGCGATAAATGAACCAATTACTAGACCTCTAGCAGATTCACAATTTGCAAAAGCATCAGATACGCTAGCACCTTCTAAAATACCACCAGTATAAAGCATACCGAAGATACAACCACCGATTAAAACGATAAGTGGTAATAATAAATCTAAGATTTTACCATTACCTACTGCTTCCATTTTTTCTTCTTTATATTCTTCAGGAATGATTAATTTGCCACCACTTTTTTTCTCTAAAGTCTTCATAGCAGCAAAATCTTTACCAGTCCAAATCAAGAACAACATAAAGATAATAGTAAACCATGCATACATATTAAAAGGAATTGTCTGCAAGAATAAGGAGAAACCATCAATAGCACTGTCTTCTGGAAGTGAAGAACTAACTGCTGCTGCCCAGCTGGATACTGGAGCGATAATACAAATTGGTGCTGCTGTAGCATCGATGATATAAGCGAGTTTTGCACGAGTTACATTAAATTTATCTGTAACAGGTCGCATAACTGTACCTACAGTCAAACAGTTAAAATAGTCATCGATGAAGATAACTACCCCTAAGATAGAAGTAACGAGCAAGGAACTGCGTTTTCCTTTAATTACACTTGCTGCCCATTCACCATAAGCACGAGAAGCACCAGAGCGAGCAATAGCTGCTACAATAATACCTAATAAGACCAAAAATACTAAAATATATACATTTCCGCCAACTTTATCGGACATAATTGCAAAAAATGTATCAATAGCAGCCAATATATCAAAGCCTGTGAACATTAAAGCCCCTACAAAGATACCCACAATCAACGACATGTATACTTCTTTTGTCGCCAAAGCCAATACTATGGTAATTATCGGAGGCAATAGCGACCATGCTGATTCAACCATTCATTTCCATCCTTTCTTATATATACAAATTATAAATAGTTAAAAACAATAGCTATATTATACCATCTATAGACTATTTGGCAAAATGCTTTTTAATAACAATTTCCAGTCCTTAGTTAAAACAAATCGACAATAATTATTTTATGCATAAAAAAATAGGTTTAGATATAAAATCTAAACCTAAATAGTATTAAGGTATATTCTTAGAATTTTGAAGGCTTCATTATTTAACAATATTAGTTATAGTACCAAAAACAGTTTTTGCTCTATCCCCCATATTTACAATCATTTGTTCATGTAAGAATTTCAAATATCTGATGAACACATAAGTTACAATCGCTGTAGCTAAGATAGTTTCTACTCCTACTACATAATTTAAAATGCTAGGTACTGCTATATTGATTTCATTTAAATAACTAACAGTCTGACGAAGTGCAATCGCAGTGATAACAAATGGGAAAGTAAATGCTGCATAGCTTGGATAGAATTTTAATTTTAAAAGTTTTGGCATCTGTGTAAGCACTGCCACAAATAAACCTTGAGCTAATATCTGCATAATCACAATCATGATTAAAGATTTATCAGCAACACAAGCAAGATATCCTGCTAAACTTAAACTCATTGGTGCAGTATAGATACAAAATAAAGGTTTAGCTGGTTCAGCAATTGCATGTTTACTGCAATAACGTATAGTAACGAGCGCAAATAATATCATATACATAGTGAAACCAAACCAGAAAATATATTCACCTAAATTGTGATGATTAAAAGTAGGCGCTGTAACAGACGCTACCACAATACCTACATATGCTATAAAATATGTTGGAAAAACATCTCTTAATTCAAAATTGATGATATAACGATAAGTGAACCATGCCATCAACATAAAATGACCACAAATCGCCCCATACCAAACTACTTCACTAGCTATAGGTGCAAACGGAAAAGTATAAGTGCAAAGCTGCATAATTGCCATAAAGAAAGTAGCAAATACACTAGCAAAAATAGAATTTCCATTTAAATCATTTTTCATCATCTGCGGATGTAAAATAATTTTGCTAAATAACAACACCCCTAAAAACGCAGAACTAATACCACAAACATATTTCAAAATCATGGAATATGGTGCAAGCAAATTGCCAAGAGCCGCCAATCCAAGCATCACCCCAGCAGTAGGTACAGGAACTTTTCTAATCATAATATAAAGCCTTCTTTCATAAATTATCTTATTTATAAATTCTTAATTAACATCTCGTTCAACCTTGACCTTATATTATCATATATCTATTCATAAGTAAAATATATTATTTACTTCAAAACGATAGGTAAATACTTATTTATAAAAAATAGAAAAATCCCCATAATATAAATTTTATATAACTATTATAAAATCTATATTACAGGGAAATTATAATCTGTAACTTTCCTCGCGTTAGCAGACTTTTACGGTAGCCATAGGCTATTGAAAAAGATAAAATCATGGATATGTTTTTAGTCCTACTGTTTGAGCGTAGCGAGTTTAGGACTTTATATCTTTGATTTTATCTTTTTCAAAGTAAAATCAATATCGCGAGGCGGTTTCTTTGGTTCGTTTCTTTGCCATCAAAGAAATGAACATCTAAATTTTTAATCCAATAATAAAAAACCCTCATAATATAAATCTTATACAATAAATATAATATCTATACTATGAGGAAAATCTTCTAATAATACCTATTTTTTCCCGCATTTTAGCATCTTTTTATGGTAGCCATAAGGCTATCATAAAAAGTGCGTGAGCGGGTGGTTTCTTTTGATTCGTTTTCTTTACCACTAAAGAAAATGAATTACTATATATTTTTCAAAACTAAAATTTTATCTGTGGTGGCTTTCTCTGGTTCGTTTCTTTGCCATCAAAGAAATGAGCACCTACATTTTTATACTTACTTTTCTTTCATGAGCAAGAAAAGTAACAAAAGAA
>ERZ859817.762-NODE-762-length-17013-cov-9.870563_pt1 | contig 17013 bp, 9 predicted proteins | sample MGYA00509986_ERZ859817 | MGnify/ENA primary metagenome ERZ859817 (study PRJEB30046, sample SAMN00715155) | human gut metagenome | study: EMG produced TPA metagenomics assembly of the A metagenome-wide association study of gut microbiota in type 2...
ACGAGAAAAAAAATGTGCAAAGTAGCACTGATAATACATAAATTTTGCATTTCTTTTTTGTATACATGACTATAAATAATTAAAAATGAATTACTTTTTGTTGTTACATATTTGATAAACTCAGTTCTGCTTTATTGAATACTGTATCGTTGGGGGTGTTCATGCAATTTTATATTTTAGGTTATTCTACTGTGTGCGATTTACATTATAATAATATTCACATTTTATTTAGGTGCAAAGTTCTATATTTGGTGCTAAAAAGAAGTTGCGTATTTAAAAGATTTGTTTGCATATAATCAATCTTTTCTTTTATATCTGCATAAAAAGGTTTCCTATTTTTCTTAATGTTCGTTTTTGGATAGTTTTAAATGGTAGATACTTCATATGATTTTACATAAGGAGTATATGTGATAAGTTTTTTCATATATTGATGGTGGATTATGATTAAGTTTTGTGATATTTGTTTTTATATGACGTATAGAAACTCTTAAAATAGATCCATATACCGAGATCAGGAAACAAACTTATTCTTAGCTTCAGTATGTATGATGGAGATAAGTATATTCATAATCTTTAGGATGCGGGATGTTTGTTTAATCGTTTGCGGAAACAGAATATGTTTCGAGAGGAGGTGTACCTTTTGATTCTTCTCCTTTTTTACGTATTTCGTTAGGAGTGGCTCCAATATTCCTTTTACAGTAGGTCGTAAAATGGGAAAATGTCTTGAAATGATAGTCCAACATTATTTGTTTGATGGGTAGGGTACTTTCTTTTAACTTGAATTCAATTTCATAAGATGTTTGCTTTTGTAACCATTGATATGGTGTATCTCCATGAAAGTTTTTTTTGAATAACTGTGTGAAAATAAGGTCGTTATATCCGCATAGAATAGCTAATTCTTTGGCAGTTCTGCAAGCTTTGTAATGTGTCATGACGGATACGAAAAACTGAAGATCATTCGAAAGGGCATAACGGAAAATGGAGGCAATTTCGTTTTTGCTATAGCAAATTTTAAATAATGAGAACAGCTCATATTCTTTGGCTCGATGTAAGTCGGGAATTTCTGTTCCATTTTTCATGTAATCGACCAGCAAATCCAAGTAGGAACGTATTAACGGATAAATGGGAAGAACTTCTACCGGTTTTACTTCTTCGATGGATATGTCTTGTAGATATTCTATTATTCTGCTATGTAGATAAGGGGCCACAATATTACATGCATGGATGACGAGTTGTACATCATCCATTGTTTTGATTTTACATTTATGTAAGCTGCTGATAAAGAAAAATTCATTTTGCACTGCTATCAGAGGCATTGATTCCATTTGATCTCTGAAGAGACATAAAGATCCTTTTAGTACAAAACAAACTTGGAATTCATGGTTTTCATTCAGATTTTGGATAATTTCTCCCTTGCCTATATGAAGATATCTGAATTGGCTGAATCTGGATAGTGCAAGAGGATCACGGTATAAATTCTTTAGTAAAAATAGCATTTCCATATATTATAAACATTTTAAGATAAAAAAAGTTTTGATACATCTATCCCGGGCAAATATAACTTGATATTTAAAATGTTTTAAAGCTATAGGAGGAATATGCAACTAAATCATTGCTAATATGAAATTGAATCTTCTGTTTAAGAAAGAGTTTATCAACATATGAAATTATAAGGTATTTAAGGCCGGATGTTTTGGATAGTAGCTTATAAAGTGGAAGATGTTTACTGATTTTTTATGAGTGAATGTAAATAAGTGATTTGGAATGGAGAAAAATTTAAGGATCTTTTCCTTATTGTTTACAAGATAACAATAAGGAAAAGATCCTTAAATTTAAATTATTGCTGGTATTGGCCATTCACTATAACATTTTTCATACGAATATTGTGAAAAGCATCTTTATTCCATTGGGAAAATTTAGTTTCGATCTTTACATCTTTAAATGAAAAATTGGATAACTCATACTCAGCTTCATTTTTATTCACATTTAGAAATTTGTCACATTTCAGTTCTATGTTGTGCATCGTGATATGGCTTCCGTAGGATTTAGGAATCGTTGTTCTTCCTTTCAAGTCATAAAATTGTTTCCATGACGAAACTCCTAGTAAAGCCTTGCAGAAGCCTTTTACATTTTCTACTGTGATGTATTCATAGTGTTGCGGAGTATCAGGCCGCATTTTCAATAGAAGTAGTTCATTACCGCCTTCTGCTCTGCAATTGCGCATTAATACATTATAGACATGGATGGACTCGCTGCCACAAGTCATGCAACTGCCAGTAGTATGATCAAAGAAACAATCTTCTATTAGAATGTTTTTATTGGGACCGTTATAAGTATCCTGATCGGCATAAGGTCCTTTTCCACCTTTAAAGCAGATGGCGTCATCATTTACAGTAAACCGGCATCCTTTAATATGAAAATTGGTACATACATCCATATCTATACCGTCCGCACTAGCTGATTTTATAGGTTTGATAGGAGAGAAAATTCGTAGATTGAGTAATTTCACTTTATCGCAGCGATAATAATGGCTGGTCCAAAAAGGAGAGTTCTGTAAAGTCACATCAGCAACCTGCACATTACGGCAATGAGCTATGTAAAGTAGGCGTGGTCGCATTTCGTCCTTGTTTGTACATTGAGGATTCCATTCGCGACGTAGGCGGAAAGCTTTCCAGTAGGGAGTGCCGTTTCCGTCAATTGTACCTTTGCCGCTAATTGTAAAGGTATCTAACCCGTCGGCATTGATTAATGCACCGAAGTATTTGCAGTATTCACCTTCAATGCGAGTCATGAGGAGAGGGAAATCCATAATGTTCTCACTACCTAGTAAGGTGGCGCCTTTTGACAAATAAAGATGAGTCCCTTGTTTGAAAAAGAGGGAACCGCTTTTATAAATTCCTTCAGGGATGTAAATGACCCCACCGCCATTGGCTGCCGCTTCGTCTATGATCTTTTGTATTTTCTGTGTTTGAACGATATGGGGATTGCTTTCAATTCCATAATCGGAAAGGTCGTATTTTTTTCCTAAGGAGTCAGGATGGACCACTTTAGTTTGGAGAAACCATTCGGAGATAGGAGTACCATCAGGAAACACATTTTGTTTTCTTTGTTCTTTTTTTGCCATTGAGGGTACTATTATGCTCAAGCATAACAGGAGTGATAGTAATTGTTTCATAAATAAGTTTTTCATTTGGTTCATATTATGTGGATGACAAAGAAAAACAATAACAGTCAATTGTATCTGTATTTATTGTTTTATTCAATGGAAAATTGTACGGCTTGATTCTTTTCATTAAGGCGGATGGTTGTGATATAGAGAACTTCCTTAGTCTGGAAAGAACAATTCAGGAGCCTTTTTTTATCTGCACAGTCGTTTCTCCAAACTTATAAAAGCTTGAATAAATCGCGCTTTTTGCCCTGTTTATACTATTTTCCATCTATGTAGATTCTTTTCCATATTTTCAGAGGTTTGTGGCTGTTCCGGCTATTTTTTATTCATGGCATTATATCTAGTTTTGCCATGTTCCTTGATGAAGAAATGAAGGGATTAGATTTTATGTATAACTTTAATTAATTACAAATGAAAGACTCGGAGAACAAACTATCGGGAAGTATGCATTCTTTTAAAAGGATGCTTTCCTTTGGTATTCTTATGGTAATTGCGATGACCCTGTTTGCTCAGGTTAAGAATGTATCGGGCGTGGTGCTTGATAAAAAAGGGGAGAGCATAATTGGTGCCAGTGTATTGGTGAAAGGTACTACTAATGGTACGATTACCGATTTTGACGGTAATTTTGTTTTGAGGAATGTGGCCGACAATGCCATTTTGCAGATTAGTTTTGTCGGATATCAAACTTCAGATGTATCAGTTAAGGGACAGAACAATATTAAGGTGGTATTGTCAGAAGATACTGAGACATTGGATGAGGTGGTAGTCATAGGATATGGCTCGGTTAAGAAAAGCACTTTGACGGGTGCGGTTGCCAAAATGGATTCTAAGGCAATAGAGGATCGTCCTTTGGCTCGTGCAGAGAATGCTTTGCAAGGTCAATTGGCTGGAGTGACAGTACGTAATACAACAGGTGAGCCGGGAGCCGATATGCAGATCCGTGTCCGCGGTGCGGCTTCTGTCAATGCAAATTCCGATCCACTTTATGTGGTTGATGGGGTGCCTATGAATACGTTGAGCGGATTGAATCCTTCGGATATCGCTTCCATAGAAGTTTTGAAAGATGCTGCTTCTGCTGCGATTTATGGTTCACGTGGTTCCAATGGAGTTGTTTTGGTTAGTACTAAACAAGGTAAGAGTGGAAAAGCGAAGGTGGCGTTCAATGCTAGTTTCGGTGTACAGACATTAGAGAAAAAAATGGATGTGCTTAATGCGACGGAATGGATGGAATTTAAATTGAGATGGAATGATGCAAACTATTTGCAGGAAGCGAAGAAATTGGGTTTGACTAGTGCCAGTATAAAGGATGATAATGCCACACGTTTGTCTAATCTCGGAATTCAGGCAGGTACGGCAAACTCTTATCTGGTTGTTTTTGATGAACGTTGGTTTAACTATTTGGGAGATGACATGAGGAATGCGCATACTTATACTCCCAATCCGGAACAACTTAGCCTGTTGGATTGGCAGGATGAGTTTTTTCGTAACTCTATCGTACAGGATTATAGTTTGAATGTTTCGGGAGGGACGGAAAACACATCTTATTTATTCTCAGGTGGATATATGAATCAGGCTGGTATCGTTACCGGTACGGGATATGAAAGATTCTCTTTTCGTGCCAATATTGAATCAAAGATAAACAAATATCTTACAATAGGTATGAATATGGCTCCTACGTATATTGTGCAGGATGGTTCCGGACAGGCAAATGGTAAGGATTCCCAGGTACATCAGGCTTTGTATGCTACACCGGTATCGGAACCGGGGGTAGGATATATGACAAATGTTGATCCGAATCCCTATTATCTTTGGGCGGGAAGCACATCGAGTCCGGTTTATAATATGGAGAAGAATATCAAACAGAATAGAATGATGCGTTTGGTTGGGAATGCTTTCGTACGTATCACTCCGTTTAAAGATTTCAGGGTAGAACTTTCTGCTTCGGCTAATTATTATGATTTGGATGGAAATGATTATAAGTACACTAGTACAACCGGTAGTTGGGCGCAGGGAGAAGGACAAAACTCTTCGGGGGGGCATAATACGGAAAGAAAATGGAGTACTCTTTTGCAGGCTCTTGCAAATTATGACCATGTTTTTGGCAATCATGGAATTAGTGTAATAGCGGGTTTTTCTTCCGAACAGAGTAATCTTGGTTTCAGTACGGCCCAATCTTTTAACAAACCATTTCCCAATGATGCCATAACAGGTTCCTTTGATGGTTCGAAAGTTACAGCAGGAACTAATACGGTAACAGAGAAAACAGCCAATAAATTGTTGTCTGTGTTTGGACGTTTGCAATATAATTATGCAGAACGTTATATGTTGTCCGGTAGTTTGCGTTATGATGGCGGTTCCGTATTCGGAGCTAACAATAAGTGGGGCATCTTTCCGGCTGTTTCCGGAGGTTGGTTAGTGTCAAATGAGAAATTCTTTAAAAATTGGAGAATGTCTTGGTGGAATACATTGAAGCTGAGGGCTAGCTATGGTGTGACCGGTAATAATTCTATCAGTAACACGGCTGCTTATCCTACTTTGTCTGCAGGAAATTATGCAGGTGCTCCCGGTTATAAGGCAAATTCTTTAGGTAATGCTGATTTAGGTTGGGAAAAAACACATAGTACTGATGTTGCGCTTGATTTAGGATTCTTCAATAATAGAATTCAATTGTCGCTGGATTGGTATACCAAGAATACGACTGATTTGTTATATCAGGTACCTGTGGAAGGAGCTTCCGGTTTTACTACCGTTTGGGATAATTTAGGAGATATCCATAATGAAGGCTTTGAGATCGAATTGAATACGCATAATCTCACAGGAAAATTTTCATGGAGTACGTCATTCAATATGTCATATAATAAAAATGAGGTGAAAGCTCTAGGGAAAGATAATACTCCGGTATATTCGGGATTTGATAAGAACAATCCGTCTAATATTCTGACTGTGGGAAAGCCTGTTAATACATTCTATATGTATGATGCAATAGGTGTATGGAAAAATCAAGCTGAAATTGATGCTTATAGTGCTGCCCATGGAGGAAAGCCGGTTACTTTTGAAGGAAAACAAATTGTACCGGGTGATATCCGATACAAAGATGTAAATAATGATGGTGTGTTCGATAAAGATAATGACAGGGACTATTTAGGTAGTCCTACTCCTAAATTAGTATTTGGAATGACGAATACTTTTACTTACAGAAATTTTGATTTGTCTATCTTGATGACAGCTCAGACAGGAGGAAAGATTTTTGGTGTATTGGGACGTGCCATTGACCGTCCGGGTATGGGGGCTAAAGGGAATGCTTTAGGACATTGGAGAGAGGCATGGTGGTCGGAAGATGAGCCGGGCAATGGAAAAGTACCTTATATTTTAAGCTCTACTACAGGTGCTACGTTAGACTCCCGATGGTTATATTCTTCCAATTATCTGCGTATCAAGAATTTGACTTTGGGGTATAAATTACCTATTAATCCTAAATTTATTTCCTATGCACGTGTATATGTATCCATTGAAAATCTAGCTAAATGGGATAGTTATTATGGAGGGTACTCTCCGGAGGCGGCCAATACGGCAGCCAGTTCCTCACCCGGAGGTAGCAGTGCTTTGGGATTGGACTATGGTGGTTATCCTTCACCGAGAATTTACACTTTGGGTATCAACGTTAATTTCTAATAAAAATATAGAGCTATGTTCAAATTAAAAAATATATTGCAATTGAGTGCATTGATGTTCTTTGTTATGTCGTGCGATGATTATTTGGAAACTCCTCCTGCTGATTTAATGACCTCTGATGGTTTCTATCAGACTCCCAGTCAGTCTGAACAAGGGGTGGTAGGTATTTATTCCGATTTGCGTGAACTTGCCAATTCAGAGTATTTATTGATGTCTGAATGTCGTTCGGATAATGCATGGACAGAACCAAGACCTAATGGGTTGAGAGATTTTTCAGAGATAAGCACATTCAGAGCTACCAGTGATTTGGCAACTTTTAATAGTGTATGGAATACATGGTATAAAGTAATTTATGATGCGAATACTGCTATTGCCAAAATAGCAGGATGTAACTTTGAATCGAATGATAAGATTAAAAAGCAGTTTATGGGCGAAGTCTATTTTCTGAGAGGATGGGCTTATTTTGAGTTATCACGCCTTTTTGGTAATGTTCCGATTATTGATGCTCCTTTATCGCCTAGTGAAGTGAAGAAAGTACCTCAATCGTCTGCACGGGAAGTTTTGGATAATATAGTGGTTCCTGATTTGATTAATGCGCAGACGATGCTTCCTCTAAAAGAAAATATGGTGAGTGCGAATGGAACTTCGATTGTATTGCAGGGGCGTGCGGACAAGATGGCGGCAGAAGCTATGCTGGCACGTGTGTATATGACTTTGGCGGGTTTCCCATATTATGATTCCGATGCCAAGATATTAGCTAAAAAGCAATTGGAAATTGTGTTGAATTACTCAAAATCCAATCAGAATAAATATTGGGCTCCGACACTTGATGAATGGAGAAAGCAGTGGATGCCGAGCACGGATTATTATAATAAATACTCTATTTTTGCTATTCAGTATCGTACGGGAGGAACAGGCAACAGCGCTTTGTTTAATTTCAGTATGGCTCTACCTCCTTCCTATACGAATAGAAGAATCTTTGGAAATGAAATTTATGTGGAAAAGAGTTTGATGTATGAATTTGATAAAATTTATTCTGATGGGAAAAAAGATGGAAGAGGGAATGGTTTTTCTGTTCTGACAGGATATGAGGCAGAGCCTAATTATCCGGCTTATACGAATACAAAAGAGAAATTGATTTTGGAAGATGGTTCGCAAGTGGATGTTTATACAAAATCAATGTTTTATAAGTTTATGCCTAGTAAACGGAAGATAGCGGAACTTGGGATGTCACTGACTCCGGAAGTCACAATGAAAGACGATAATGACTGGCCTGTAAATCTTCCTATTTTACGCTTGGAAGATATGATGTTGATGTATGCTGAGTTATTGGTTGAAGAAGGTAAAATAATGGAAGCTGTAGCTTATGTGAATGATATCCGTAAAAGAGCCGGTTGTGATGAGGTGAATACGGTAAGTGCTGCAGATGCTTTGAAATTGATAAAACGGGAGCGTAGAATAGAATTAATGGGAGAAGGAGTGCGTTGGTTTGATTTGGTGCGTTGGGGGGAATGGCAAACGGAAATTCAAAGTTTATTTGATAGTTATCATAATCCGGATGGTACCGATAAGAATAATGTAAAGACAGGACGTTATTTATATCCTATTCCATTGAATCAATTAAATGTGACTCCGGGATTATATAAACAAAATGAGGGATATTAAGTATATAAGTTAAACAAAGTTAGTTTTGAAGGTGAAAAGGTAAAGAGGTGTGTCAAAAGCTATTTTTGATAATTGCTTTGTTATGTGGCACACCCTCTTTTTATCGGAAAATAGAGAAGTAGATTATTTATGAAAAATAAAAAGTTGCTTATTGCCATTTTGTGCATATTTGTATTTGATTTGCCGGGGGCTGCTAATCGCATTCGGCAGAATTTTGACTTTGACTGGCAGTTTAGATTAGGAGAAAATGGAGATTTTAGAGAGGTACAATTACCGCATGACGGAGTGTGGAGTTGGATTTTGATGAAAAAGCAGGAGGAGCGAGTGGTTATTTGCCGGGTGGCATAGGTTGGTATCGCAAATCTTTTATGATTCCGGCGAGTTACAAAAATCAAAAAGTTAGTCTTGTTTTTGATGGTATTTATCATAAAGCTACTATTTTTTTGAATGGAAAGGAGATTGCTTATCATCGTTATGGATATACTTCGTTTGAAACAGATCTGACCCCTTTCCTGAAATATGGAGAGAGTAATGACTTGAAAATCAAGGTAGATCATTCAGAAATTTCTCGCTGGTATACTGGTTCCGGCATTTATCGGCATGTCTGGTTGCAAGTGACTAACCCTGTTCATGTAAAAATGTGGGGAACTTATGTTACGACACCGGAGATAACTGAATCCCAGGCAACGGTCAAGATTGTCACTACTATCGAAAACTCCATGGAGTTACCGACAACAGTGATTGTCCAGCAACGCCTGTTGGATGGTGATGGAAAAATTGTAAAAGCAGAAGGTAAAGAGGTGATGGCCCGGACTACGTTGAAACTTGATAAAGAAAAAACAGCTGAAGTAGTTCAGAATTTGTTAGTCAGCCATCCTAAATTATGGGATTTGGATTTTCCCTATCGTTATACGGTGGAAACCATTATAAAAAAAGGAGGAAAGACAATTGATAAATATCTGACTCCTTTTGGAATACGTTCAGTGAAATTTGATAAAGACAAGGGTTTTTTTCTCAATAACAAACATCTTAAGCTGAAAGGCATGTGCCTTCATCAGGATGCAGGATGTTTGGGAACGGCTGTACCGGATAGGGCTTATGAACGCCGTTTGCTTATTTTAAAGGAATTTGGCACGAATGCTATCCGTTGCTCGCATAATCCTCCTTCTCCGGAATTTCTTAACTATTGTGATTCTATTGGCTTTTTGGTTATAGATGAGGCTTTTGATAAATGGAAATCGGGATATTATGAAGAATTTTTTGATTCTAGCTGGCAGCAGGATATCAGCGATATGGTAATTCGTGACCGTAATCATCCTTCTGTTATCTTGTGGAGTATAGGTAATGAGTTGGCTGAGGCAAAATTAAAAGATGATACAGGGATTGAACGTGCTGGTATGTTGCAGGATTTTGTACATCAACTGGATCCGAGCCGTCTTGTTATGCTCGCTTTGCAGCCGGGATTTGAAGATAAATTTGCTTCGGTGACAGATGTACTAGGGTATAATTATATGGAACCTCGGTTGATTTATGATAAAAAGAAATACCCGGAACGTATTTGCCTGATCAGTGAGAGCTATCCTTATTATAGTAGCATACGTGAATTTGATTCACGTGATTATGATGAGAAAAATCCATGGAATTATGTAATGGAACATGAATATATTTGTGGCTCTTTCATGTGGACCGGTGTGGATTATATTGGGGAGAGTTCAGGTTGGCCTAGTAAGGGATGGCCTTCTGCTCCGTTTGACATGTGTATGTCTGAAAAACCTAGAGGAGGATATTTTCGGGCTTTGTGGAATGAGAAGCCTTTTTTGGGACTTTATGTCATAGATTATAATTTGGATGAAGATCCGGGTAAAGACCATTGGCAAGCACCGGGAATGGTACACGATTGGACTTTTCCTTATCAGGATGCGCGTGTCATGCAGATTCAAACGCCGTCTAATTGTGACGAAGTGATGTTGATAGATCCTAGAGGAAAGGTATATGGACCTAGAAAGCCACGGGATTATATAAATAATACGATTAAATGGAATCAACCTTATCGTCCGGGTAAGGTGGTGGTGATAGGGTATAAAGATGGGATAGAAGTGTGCCGTGACAGTATACAGACTTCCGGAAATAAAGCTGTCCGTTTTACTCTGAAAGCGGATCGGGAACAGTTAAAGGCTGACGGGCAGGATTTATCTCATATCTCTTTGAATTTATATGATGAACAAGGCATCCCCATACGGATAGATGACAGACAAGTGAAAGTGACCGTGGAGGGTAACGGACGTTTGATGGGGATAGATAGTGGCGAGATGCGTCGTAGTGAACGTTTTAGCAGTCATATTTTACCCACTTATTTGGGTCGTGCCCAAATAGTAGTACAGGCAGGGCGTATGCGGGGACAGCTCAAAGTAAAAGTGGAGGTCGAAGGAATGGCATCGCAGGAACTTGTTCTGCTTGTTGGTTAGTAAAGACTTCCTAATTAAAAAAGGTATTTTAAAAATCACTTTTAAAATACCTTTTTTAATTTTGCGGTATTATTCTGATGTTAAACCGAATGATATGAAAAATCGTATATTTTTTTTGTTGCTCTTCTTTGTTTGTCTGGAATGGAATGCATATGCAGTTATTGATATACAATCTATTCATATTACATCCAGTGACGGATTGGCCAATAATACAATTAGAGATATTTTTCAAGATAAGAAAGGCTTTATCTGGATTAGTACCACTAATGGACTGAGCCGGTATGATGGTCACTCTTTTATAACATTGTTACCGGAAAAGGATAGTCCGATTTCATTAGCGGATTATCATGTCAAGAAGATTGATGAAGATAAAAATGGTTTTTTATGGGTGCTTTCTACTTCAAATGTATTCAGTTGCTATGATTTAAGACATAATTGTTTTGTGGATTTTACAGGATGTGGGGAACACGACCAAGCTTATGCTTATCGTGTAGAAACTGCTAATGGTGATAATTGGTTATGGGATGGACAAAAAGGTTGCAGAAAGATTTCATTTGAAAATGAACATTTTTCCTCTGTAACATTTCAATGTGAAAATGGCAAACTACCTTCTAATAAAGTGAATAGTTTGATTGAAGATTCTAGAGGGAATGTTTGGATTTGTACTCAGGAAGGATTGGTGAAAGTAACAAGAAACAAAATCGAAGTAATTTCTGATATGCATAATTTCAGAGCAGCATTTTCTTATGAGAACGCATGCTTTTTTCTTGCTGATAATGGTGATATTTATGTTTATGATGAGGATGAAAAACTACATTTTGTTCAAAGAATCGGAAAGGATGACGTTGACTTTCATTTTACTACTCATTTTGGCACGAAAGATGATTGGTGGCTTTTTACAACAAAAGGAAGTTACAGGTTTCATTTATCTACCCGGCAGGTAAGATTAGACAACCCGATTAATATCCCCAACGCTCGTTTTGTCAGAGATAATCAGGGGGATTTCTATGTTTTTAATCAGACCGGTGTGTTGCATTATTTTCAGAAGGAAACCGGAATATGTAAAATACTGTCATTGATAGATGCCGCTCAGATGATGCCTGCTGCCGAGGAACGCTATGAAGTAATACAGGATAACAGAGGATTGATATGGATATCTACTTTTGGCTATGGTTTATTTGTGTATAATCCCCAAGAAGATATAATCAGCCATTACACTTATCAGGAGACTGGTAAAAATCTAGTTCATTCCAATTTTCTGCATAGCTTATTACTCGATCACTCGGGAAATGTATGGGTAGGATCGGAGTTTGCCGGTGTTACACTTTTGTCCGTATTAAGTGAAGGATCTTATCGTATTTATCCGGAACATGAGAGTATAAATGATTATGTGAATGCTATACGTACAGTGGTAAAGATGCCCGATGGTGGTTTCTGGTTTGGTACGCGTCAAGGGAATGTTTACGCTTATGATAAAAATTTGGAGGCTGCATCTTGTTATAAGATGCCATACAATTATATTTATGCGGCTTCTTGTGATGGAGATGGTAAATTATGGTTGGGAACCCGTACGATGGGTTTATGTATTGACGGACGTTGGTATCATAAAATGGCAGGTGATACCTTGTCATTGGCACATGAGAATATATTCGATATTTATCGTGATGATAAAAATAGGATGTGGATAGGAACTTTTGGGGGAGGACTGAATTTGGCGGTTTCACGAAAAGACAGGTATGTTTTTCGTAAGTTCCTGACTGGATCCGGTCGTTTGCAGGAAGTCAGGATGATCACTCAGGATAATAAAAAAAGGTTATGGGTAGGAACTAATAAGGGATTATGTGTTTTTTATGGAGATTCCATTATTGCTGATGCTCATAATTATAAACTTTATAATTATGAAAATGGAGATTTGCCCGGATATGAAATTAAATGTATTTTTCGTGATAGTCAGAATCGTATGTGGATAGGAATGTTGGGAGGCGGATTTTCTGTTTGTAACCCTAGTGAGGATTATAGGAACTTGAAATTTGTCCATTATTCCACAACTGATGGTTTGGTCAATAACATGGTAGAGTCTATTATCGAAGATAAGACTGGAAAAATATGGATTGCCACTCAGTATGGTTTATCTCGTTTTTCACCTGATACGGAAACTTTTGAAAATTTCTTCTTTTCAGCTTCTATGCAAGGAAATGTATATAACGAACATGGCGCTGCCATAACTGAAGATGGACTTTTGCTATTTGGAACAAATCATGGAGTCATAGTCATTGATCCTTTGAAAGTAACTTCATCTCCTATGACCCGGAATGTTATTCTAACTAATTTGAAAGTGAACGGAATCACAGTACAGGTTGGTGAGAAGGATTCTCCTTTGACACAGGCGTTAAGTTATACACAGAATATAAAATTAGATTATGACCAGAATTCATTCATTATAGAATTTTCAACATTGGATTATTCTTTGGCATTTCCTTCAAGGTTTATTTATAAATTGAGTCATTTTGATAATGAATGGAGTACCCCTTCTTCTTTGAATTTTGCTTCTTATAAAAATCTTTCTCCCGGCACTTATCATCTGCATGTAAAAGCATGTAATTCTGCTGGGATATGGAGTGATGAAGAAACTGTGCTCAATATTGTTATCACGCCTCCGTTTTGGGAAACCACTTGGGCTTATCTTTTTTATTTTCTTGTCGTTGTTATTGTGTTGTATGTTGCTTTTTGTTTGATACGGAATTTCAATAATTTACGGAATCGCATTCAGGTAGAAACACAGTTGACAGAGTACAAACTCATGTTTTTTACTAATATTTCACATGAATTCCGTACTCCGTTGACAATGATTCAGGGAGCTTTGGAAAAAATAGAGAGCTTGAATAAGATTCCCAAAGAGATGGTTTATCCCATACAGTTGATGAATAAAAGTACGAATAGGATGCTTCGTCTGATTAATCAATTGTTGGAATTTCGTAAAATGCAGAACAATAAACTTTCCTTGATGCTGGAAGAAACAGATGTGATGGTGTTCTTTTATGATATTTATCGAAGTTTCAAGGAAACGGCAGATGACAAACTGATTGATTTTCATTTTGCTCCTTCTACGTCATCTTATAAGATGTTTGTTGATCAAAGTAAATTGGATAAAATAGTCTATAATCTTCTTTCGAATGCTTTAAAATATACTCCTAAAGGAGGAAAGGTTGTTTTTGCAATTATCGTTAATGAGGAAGTGGGGAAATTATTTATATCGGTTAGTGACAACGGCGTAGGGATTCCTAAGGAGAAGCAAGGAGAGCTGTTTTCCCGTTTCATGCAAAGTGGTTTTTCACATAACAGTGTGGGAATCGGTTTACATTTGACTTATGAACTGGTAAATGTACATAAAGGAAGCATTTCATTTGATGAAAATGAGGGAGGTGGTTCTGTGTTTACTGTTATCTTACCGTTAGATTCCAGTGTTTATGGAAAAAACGATTTCCTAGTATCAAGCATCCTTCAGGAAGAATCGTTTGTTCATGAGCAGTGTGATACCTATTTAACAGTAAATCATGATTCAGTGACCCCGGACCCTTTGAATAAAAAAAGAATATTGATAATAGAAGATGATGGAGATGTGCGTAAGTTTTTAGAAACGGAACTTGGTATTTATTTTGAGATCATAAGTGAACCGGATGGGCTTTCCGGTTTACAAAAAGCTCAGTCTTTTGAGGTAGATTTGATTATTTGTGATGTATTGATGCCTGGTATGAATGGCTTTGATGTGACACGTAAACTGAAACGTGATTTTGAGACCAGTCATATTCCCATTATTTTGCTGACTGCTATGAGCACTTCGGAAAATAAACTTGAAGGGGTAGAAAGTGGTGCGGATGCATACATAACGAAGCCTTTCAGTTCCAGATTGTTATTAGCACGTATATTTCAACTTATTGAACAGAGGGAAAAGTTAAAACGAAAATTCTCTAATGACCCTGCTATGACAAGTCAGGCTTTATGTTCTACAGAACTGGATAGGAAATTTGGTGAAAAATTGCAGACTATTTTGGAAAAACAATTGGACAACCCGGAATTCACTATAGAGGATTTTGCATCTGCGGTGGGGGTAAGCCGTGCTGCTTTTTTTCGGAAAGTAAAAGGAGTGACCGGATATACACCTAATGAATATATGCGTATCCTTCGTATGAAAAGGGCTATGGAACTTTTGCAGGAGGGTATATACAATGTAAGTGAAATAGCTTATAAAGTAGGAATGAATGACCCTCTTTATTTTAGTAAATGCTTCAAATCTCACTTTGGAGCACCCCCTTCGGCTTATCTGCATAAAAAATAAATAAAGGAGCGCTTGAAAGATTATAATGTTTTCTTATTTTTGATGGATTTATACCATAAAAAGGTGACTAGCACGATAAATGCAAGGAAAATGGTAATCATTTCTGATTGGTATGTCATTGGTTCCACCCAGATTTCGTGGAAGGCATTCCATCTTCCCATAACTTCTACGAAAGTCCAAAATACGACTACTGTAGCAATAGAAAAACGGAGAGCGTATCCCCATTGACTGATATTTATCAATCTTCGGAACATAAATAGTGATCCTACAAGGCAGCCGAATGCAACCAATGCGGTGATAGGATGGCGGTCACCTATAAAATTATCATCATAGCAGAATAGCAATACCATGTAATTGGTCCATAAAATAAGATTCAGCTCCATGAAAGTAACCAGTGAGGTGTGGCGTGTCATGGGACGCATTTCTACTTGTACTTTGCTGTTGCGGAAAAATACCCGTTGCAGATAATTGAAAAAATCGCATCCGCTTTTTATATTGAATAAGTAGAGTAACATGAACATAATCCAAAATCCGAAAGAAGAGGGCATGATCAGATATTCTGGTTTGGTTACCACTTCTCCGTCTACTATGAGTGGCTGTACTCCGAAACGATGTGCGTAATACACATAAATGAATTCAATCCATCCTGTCCAAAATAACAGACCTCCGAATAGCCCCCAAAGAGTTTGTTGAGTATCTCCTTTGGCAAATACGCCCGTTATGACCATTATTAAGCCTATTAATCCCATGAAAAAGGTTGCGTAATGCATGGTTACCGGTTCCATCAGGTGTTCCATTAAGATCATCAATGCATGTCCTAGCGGCATGGTAAACAATACAATTAGGAATGAGGTGATACCGATAAACACATTTCTTTTTTTTAGTTTCATTTTTTCTTCTTTCTTTCTATGTGATATAAAATTACAAATAAAGTTCCGAATATAAGTGCCGCCCATGTGATACTGATTACTACTAAGTATCGATTATATAAATATTCCCCATCTTCGGGAGTATGGTTCAAAGTGCAAAGCAAACATCGGCACAATGGATTATTTGCGTCGTGGGAACAATAGGAGTAAATAAGGAATGACAGACTACCTATAAGTAGGGTTAGTACAGCCAGAATCTCTATCTTTCTATGATGAAGTGTCTTGTTCACAGGCATTTCATGATGTACCAGTTTAACCATGCTTGTTTTTTTTTGCAAAATTAGTTATAGAAGTATATACTGACAATACCTATTAATGGTGATAAAATCCAGTTTTATACCTAAAAATAAGTACTTGTGTACTTTATTATATATGTGATTATTAGCAATAAAACCCCAATTTTTAGGTATTGTGTACCCTTGGTAGTAAGGGTAACTTTGCAACAAATTTTAAAACATAAAATAATAACTATTAATCAATAAAACAAAAGTATTATGAAATTGAAAAACTATTTAGCGATGATGGCTATTGCATTGTGTGCAGTAGCATGTAGTGATGATGATAATAAAAAGGAAGATACCGTGATCCCGGCTCAGGAGGTTGCTGGTACTTACAATGGAACATTATCACTCTCAGTATCAGGAAATGATCAAGGAACGTCAGACAGTCAGGTGAAAATTACTGCGGAAGAAGGAGGAACTGTTCAAGTTCTTCTAGTTGGTGGTGCTGGTGAAGGAATGATGTCATTGCCGGATATTGCTATACCTGGAATTAAAG
>ERZ859817.768-NODE-768-length-16886-cov-13.316499_pt1 | contig 16886 bp, 22 predicted proteins | sample MGYA00509986_ERZ859817 | MGnify/ENA primary metagenome ERZ859817 (study PRJEB30046, sample SAMN00715155) | human gut metagenome | study: EMG produced TPA metagenomics assembly of the A metagenome-wide association study of gut microbiota in type 2...
TGCCCCATTAAATTTCAAACCCTATTTTCATTAGACGCACCTTTTGCAATCCTATTACCTCAATCTAATCAAAAATAGAGGGCTATACATTGTATAACCCTCATTCAAAATTAACACATATCTGATGACAGTTCAGCGGTAAAAGCTGGTATAACCACATTCTCTAAGCCGCTTTTTGGATAATTACCCCCGTCTAAGCATACAAATGATAATATTATTTTTCTGTTAATAACGTTAAATCTTACGCTCATAGCTCTGGTTTGACCGTCAGCGAAATGTCCAAAACACATTGTTGTAAAACGGCACCCATTATAACTATTATCACCACAAATATAACCTTTATTAAATGTAAAAGCTTCTAAATCAGCACCACCATAAACATCTAAGGTTATAGGGTTTGTAATGTTAAACTTTAAAGCATCAAATCCCCAGTGTTTAACATTGTTATACATCCACTGTATTCCACTATATTTTGTGTTATCAAAAGGTGTAATTTTATTTGTACCATTAAAATCAAACCCATAATACTTTTTAACTACAGACACATTACCACCGTTTATAGCTGAAAGTAAGTAACTAGCCAATAAGTTTTGTCCTGTTTGTGTGATGTGAATATTGTCACTTCCAAATAGAGATAAGTCGTGTAATATGAAATTGCAATTATCAATGAATCTTGCACCGTAATTTCCACATCTACTATAAGCATCTTTTACACCGCTCATAATATATGGTCTACCGTTCATTTTGCACCCAATCATACCAATTGATATTTGAGCGTTAGGAAATCTGCCTTTACAATAATCACAAAATATCTCAATCTGTGCTAATAGCGGGTTTATGTTATTGTAATCAAAACTACCAAGTGCATCGTTATCGCCACCAAACACATAAATATCTGTAATAGAGTTGTCGTCAGGTGTAGTCAATTTTTTCATTGCTTCAATCCATCTAAATGCTGTTTCTGGCACATTAAACCCAAAGTTATTTCCACCACATATGAAGAAATTAGTACCTGTTGTTAGTCCCATTTTCTGCCTAATGATTTCAGTGAATCCTGTCACATGTCCATCTGGGTTCGTCCCGATACCAATACTATCGCAAGCAATAATAATTTTACGATTAGCACGGATCCCCTCAATTCCTTTAATTTTTTCAATTTCTTTGTTGATCTTTGTGATATCACCGTCAACTGCTGTAAAATTATCATTTGTTTCTTTTTTAAAATCTGTAAGAGCTTTGTTTGTTTTCGTAATTTCATTAGAATTTGCAGTGATATTGTTAGCATTAGTTGTGATATTTTTTTCAGCTTCTGAAATTCTAGTTGGAATTGTAGTTGTTGATTCATTTTCCACCATAACTTTATAGGAGCTATCTGCATTAACTGTTTTCATTGTAATGGTGTCATAGAAACTATCACCGGTTGCAGGCATCGAATAAACTAAGTTAGCATCTACAACAAAATCAGTGCCATGAAAAATTTTCTTATCCGCTTTACTTTCTTCGTATTTGCGATAAATTTTTACATTATTATTACCATAAGCCTGTTTACTATTGTAAGAGTAATTATACATTACATTTACAACATTATTTTCACCACTAATAATCAAAGGATCTTTAACTTCTTTATCGAGAATACAGTTGTCAATGATAGAATTATCACACCCTACATTTAAGAACGTTTTCCCTTTAACATCTGATATAGACTTAAACATAGAGTTAGTAAGTCTAATACCTGTCCCAGTTAAGTTAACTGATTCTACAACTGCACTTTCAAAATAACAATTAGAAATGTCAGACTGTACTTTAGAATTTAATTTTACTAATGTATAACCATCAGTAAAGAAACAATTACTAATAGAACAGCTATCGCAATTAACATCAATAATGTCAACGTTGTTAACTTGTATATCGCCATTACCGTCAAATCCTAACCCTGTTAATGAAAGATTAGTTAATGTGCCACTAATGATTGCTTTTTTAACTCCACCTCTAATCACTAATCTAGTATTATATCTATCTTGACCGTACATTGATAAAGTATCATGTAAAGTTAATTCACTAACTAAGTATGAACCGTTCGGAAAGAATAGTGTCATTCCCTCATGTCCCGAAGCGTAGTCAATACAAGCTTGAATAGCTTGTGTATCATCTGCTGTTCCATCACCACTTGCAGGTTTTAACCCACTAGGCGGAAATTTAACGTTAAGGTTATAATTAGCTAAAATTTGTGCTATAATAGCGTTAATGTCACCACTTTCAATGTATTCCTTAATCTTCTTTTCAATATATTCTGGAATACCGTTTTGAGCTGTAATAACTTCGTTAAGTTTGTTACAAATTTTACATAATTGTTCGTAATAGCTTAAGCTATCGTCGTAAACCAGTGGTAGCACCTTTTGACAATAAAAACGCAATGTCTTTATAGTTTCGTCCATTATAAATTCCTCCTTTTACCATAGTACAAAAAATAATTCGTCAAATTCTTTAATAACCTGCATGTCAATATTCAAGAATGTTTCACGGTATTTCATAATTAACGAACTGTAATTTTCTGAATTTTGCTTGCCAACAATAGTTTCGATATAATCTTCTGTAGTGTCAATATTACCGCTACTCTGTTCGCTATCTTTATAGGTACTACCACTTTTCTCGGTAGAATTACCACTCATACTCTCATTCCCACTATTTGAAGTGTTAATTTTTCTAGCGTCTGTCAGATAGGTCTGGTTATCAACACCAACTAAACCACCCTGTGGTGTATCACTGAACAAGTTCTTTTCTTCGCCGTTTGCACTACTATTCTTATTACTACTTGTTGTCTGTGTGTTGTTAATATCTCTACTTCCATTTCCGGTTCTATTGTCTGTACTTTTTTCGTTTTCAGTTCTATTATGCTTTCTAGTTAACTCAACATCATGGAACGGATCAAACTTTAACTTAGCACTTTCATATAACTGATTGTAGTATGGCATAATTTCTTCTAACTTAGTGTTAACCCAAAGTTTCCATAGTCCTACAGTTTCACAACAAATCTCTCTTAAATAATAATGCTTTAAGATTTTACAACAAAGTATCTTTCTATAATCTTCATCAAAGAAAGGAACTTTACTGGTAAAAATCTTGTTCCATGATTTTGATATAACTTCATCTACCGAGTTAAACCCAACACTTTCATCTAACCCACTATCAGTTTCACATATATACCTAACTTCTGTTGTGTATTTACTCATTTCCTGCACCACCTATCGTATCTGCACCTGGATCTTCTGGTTGATTATCGTCACCAACCTGCTGAAAATCTTCACGATAATTGACTTCGATATTTGTACCGAACATTTCATTTATTTTTTCAACAGCTTGCCTTCGTGTTTCTAACCTACTATATCTGCTAGCAATTGTGCCACCTTGGTTACGTGTAACTTCATCGGTTATCAATCTTTCTTTCTTCTGAATATTGATATTACTGATACCTAGATAAGTTAATGCTTCATTCCATATCTGTGTTTTTAACTGATACAACTTATCACAAACATATGGCGCGTTAGTGCTAAGTGCTTTCAATGCGTTAATATCCAGATTCTTGTCGCCAAAAATAAAAGGTGCGTTTCCGTCATACTCTTTATATAAATTCAAAAGAGCAAGTCTTTGTTTCTCATTACCTAATACCAACACGGGCGTTTTCTGTGCATTTGCATTGACATCAATAATTCTATCAATATTGTACAATCTTCGTGCAAACATTTCAACATCAAGAATACTGTTGCTGTGTAAATAATTATTCCAGATAATAACACTGTTATTATATTTTAGCAACTTCTGGTAATTATTATAACCACTGTACGCACGTATAAGTAAAGGGTTACCATACACATCAAGTCTACCATTAACGATACAGTCCAAACACAAGTCACCTATTACTTCGTCTTTGAAATAGACCATGCATCCCGTTTCAAATAAATGTAATTCCAGATATCTTGCGTCAACTGTTTTTGGCAGGTTCTTCCATTCAAACATGGATATAGCCAGTTCTGTTAACCTGTTCAAATACTGACGGTAAGTAAAATTATTCAGTATCATACTTTCGTCAAAAATGTCATGCTTTCTTCGTCCCACTTTATCACCACCTTATTACACTGGACTGTTATCTAAGTCATATCTGCCAACTTCATATCCGTTTTTCCAGAACGTCACACCGTTGTCATAGATACTGCAAATTTTTTTCATGTCATCAGACGGTACACTACCTGTCATTGTAGCACTAACAGTTTTTACATAGTTCCAATGTGGTCTACTGTTTCTATTCGGTATTTTTACTCTCTTAGTTGCGTAACCAAACTTAGTAAAGAAATCGTCAATCATTCTGGCATACTGATAACTTACACTTATCCTACCACCCCAAAATGTTTTCTTTCCACTTGCAACATCAACGTTACCACTGTGTATATTACCTCTAGCTACATCAGCGGCGATAGAAGCTTTATACCCTTGTGATAAAAGATTCATTACAGTTCCAACGCCTGCTAGTACACCTAAAGGTGGAAAACTTACACCTAAAGCAGACAATCCTAGAGCAGATGCACCTGCCGTTGCTGTTGTTGCTAATGGTAGTGCGTTCTGTGCGAGCCATGCTTTGAAAGAGTCAGTAGACCAACTGCACATAGGATAATCGTCAAGAATTAACGATTCACCATTAAGAGTTGTACCAACCTTACTGCCCTTGTACCCGTTTGGTCTTAATGCTACTTGCACGGGCATAGTAACAGGAACATCAACGTGAAGTGCTACAGTCAAATTGTTAAAAAATTCATATCTAAAACTGGCTGTAGATTTTCCGTTTTCTACTGATAAATAGTTATACGGATAAGTGTACAGTTTATTATTTTTAGGCTTATACCCATCGAGTGTGTCTCTTACTGTTAAGGCAGGAACAGAAATGTCAAATCCAAAAGCACCTTTTGAAAACAGTAATTGTACCCCGTCATCTGGAATAGCTTTACCCGTAGCTATAACAGGACACATATAAAGACCAACAATTGCATCTGGCTTTTGGTTATAGCTTTGCAATTTTTTGGTCAACGCGGTAACGCCTTTCTTATCTACGTTATACGCAAATAATGTACACCCACCGTAAATACCGTCATATAGTGTACCGTCTGGGTCTTCTGCCGTGTCACATACCATGCATATAATACACAATGGGTCAAGAACTTTAGTTAATTTACCATACCCATTATATACATACTCACCAGTGTCAAGATTCTCTGGTATAATGTTAGCACCTATCTGGTCACTTTCTGAGTGTTCTCTTTCAACAAAACAATAATCTGGTGAACAGTCAAATAACCATGTTTGCATAACATCAATTTCAAAACTGATATTAGATGTAACATCATTCACATATTCAACACTAGTAATAAAGGCATAAAACCACTTGTTACCATAAGCTGAATTTTGAAACATCATATAGTTACAATCGTAAAGACTGTCAGCTTTAATACCGACTCTTGCTACACCTCTTTGTACTCTTTGATAACTGTAGTTATTCATATTGTACTTAGTTAATGCACTGAAATAATTAAACTGTGCGCTTGCACTGTCAAACCATAATGTATGATCATATGTTGTATCTAGTGGCACATCTTTTAGTAACTTTATATTAGTCTGAGGATATATATACATAATAAATTCCTTTCTAACTGATGTGTGGCAGTAACTTAATACCACCACACATCCTTATCATTACCCTTTATTTAATGTAATATCTGTACCAACAGTTGTAGCACCAGTAATAGGTGTAGCGGCTGTATACTGTGTACCGTTAATCTCTGCTACCAGTGTAATATCTGTAGCAACCTGACTGTTAGGAATCATAATACCACCATAACGCTGAACTGCGATACCTGCTTTGGTTAACGCTTCTGTCTGGATAAAGTTAACGTTATGTGGTTCAAGGCTCTGTCCGTCTAAGTCTGGACTGATTGTAAATACTGTAGCTGTATCACTTTCGTCCTTAGCGTATACATGTGCTGTGATTGAAGCAGGTAATGTAATTGTAGTGTCATCTGTTACAAACACGCAAGCGTTTGCAAACGGGGAATTGGAAACAGTTTTCCATGTGTGGTAGAAATAATTCCAGTACAAGCCTGATGCAACATACTTCTCTGTGAATTTGTTATTGTTGTCATAAACCTGAAACCAGTTCTCGTCCAGAATAACAGCTTTAACATTTTTCAACAGTGCGAGTTCAGCCGTAGTAACTTCTTCGATACCATCAGAATTAGCCCTGATAACGTCAAATCGTTCATTGTCGAACTCTGACCAGTTATCAATGAGGAACAATCTACCCATAAAATCCGCTTTGTCCATATTGAAAGCACTTGCAAGCACATTCACATCATACTGTGCATTGAACATAGCGTCCATGAAAATAACCTGTCTTTCTTTTGGTGTGTTTGTTTTAACGCCTGCTTCATTGAACTCACTTGACATGAATGGTAATAAGTTGGAAGTACCTCTGAACTGAACAGCACTTTCTGTAAGTTCTTTACCAGTACCGATTGACTTTGGATACATTCTACCATGACTGATTGCTTTAATCAAAAGGTACTTAAATAGCAGGAACTCGTCATACTCTGCACCAGTGTAAACAGCATCAACAATCTTAGCAATAAGGTTCTGTACACCATCAATACTAAGAAATGCCTGTCTTAAATCTTCATCCTGAATAGTTACTGGGTACATTACACGCCAGTTCATTACGTGAAATGCTGAGCGAACATCCGGGATACTTCTCTGGAACTCTCTCTTCGGTGCTTTTTCTGCACTAAAGTCTACCGCTTTTGCAATTGATACAAAAATATCTTCTACAGTTTCGCCGTATTCAAGATATCCTTTTTTAAGAATTGAATACGGATTGTTAAAGTTTGCAGACTGCACACGCACAATAGCAATTCTGTTTACAAGTGCGTTAATAAACTGGTTTGCAAAAGCAGGTGTTCCGTAGATAACTTCTCCGACTTTAGGAATGTCACTTGCCTTTGCGACAGCCGGTACGTTCTGCTGATAATCATATGAAGCGTTCTGTCTGATAACGTTCATAATGTCAATTGTAGACGCATTAAGCGTACTATTAGCAATTCTTCTAGCCATATTTTAAATCTCCTTAAATAAATCTGAAAATGTCCTTGGGGTATCATCTGGTTCTGGTTTTGGCTCTGTTTTTGGTTCTGGTTCTGGTTCAACTGAGAAAAATCTTTCTGTATATTTCTTTCTCCAGTTCGCATCGTTTTCTTCATACTTACTTTTCCAGTCTGTGCCGTCACCTTTTGCTCTTTTTTCAAAGTCATCAAGTGTGTCGGTAAAGTCCTCTAAAAACGATATGGATTCATCATCTGCTTTTTCTCCTAACCTTGCTTTGAAACTTTCCAAAATTTCTTCTCTAGTTTTTACTGCCATCTAATCACCTCCTTTCAACTTAATAATGATATTTTAGCATCATCCAAACTGGTATTGATTTCTTTTTTGTAGTGTGTGTTCCACCACCTCCACCACCTGCCGACAAGAATCTGTAAATAAGAACGGCATTGTTGAGTCTTTCGTCAATCGTTAAGAACTCATTTTTTGAAAACCATTTGTTGATTGAAGTGTCATTAGCATGTTTTGTAATAAAGTCATAGCATTTTTCTGCAAAGGTTACACGGAAATCCCATGTGTGATCGTGAATACCCTCCCAACCTACGTTGAAAGCATGTGTTAATTCAGCTAAATCTGTACTACTGGAAGCCAGAAAATCTGTTAACGTGGCATATTGACTAGCTTCATCTCTGGAATACCATACATTTTCGTGAATTAAATAATTTAACTGTCCGACACCATCATCATCTTGATATCCATTTTCTTGAAGCCATTCATGCAACTTATAAAGTCTACCGTGTGTATCCCCACCAGTGTTTGTCCATTGTCCCAGTCCAAAACCAACATTTAAAGCAGTAAACGAACTAACATTCTGTCCTTCCCACATTCCAGGGTTTATGCCACTTTCCTGCCACATATTACCACATATTGCTGATACAACATATGCACTACATCCGTAACCGGTTGCACCACCCTCGCCATATCTGAATAAACGTGGGAATGATGTTTCGTAATTTTGATTTCCGGTTGTTGAACCTATGCTAACCTGATACTCTAGTGGTGCATTGTCTGTGTGCGCACCCATGAACACTCCTTTTCCTTTGCCACCTTTGTAGCACATTTCTGTATGGGAAACTGAAAGACCAATGTCACCGGGTAAGTATTCGCCACTAGCATCAACTTCTTTGAAACCTAGTGAAAGTAAAACATCTGCTTCTGTGTAAGTTGTGAAAGCGTTATATTTTGGTGCGTAGTTAGGTGTTGTAAATCCACCTGCTAAGAGTGCGTAGTTTATGAAAGAACTGCAATCGTAATATGTAATGCCGCCTACGGTCTGGGCGTTTCTATATGCCTGACTGTATCCCACGTTAGGGGCATTACATGTTTCGATTGCCCATGAATAAGCTTTGTTGATGTCTGGCATGAAATTATCCTAACATCTGGTTAACGAGTTTTTGAACCTCGTCGTAATTGTAACCTGCTTTTTCAAGTCTGTTTTTTCTTTCTTTTCCTACACCCCATACACCTTTAATAACTTCTCTTGCAACTTCGCCGTTCGACTTGTAACCACCTTTTGTAAAGAGTCCATTTACATAACTTTGTACTTCATCATAATTATAGCCTGCGTTTTCTAAGAGTCTTTTTCTCTCATTACCTACACCCCATTTACCTGCAATAACCTGCTTAGCTATTTCTTCAATAGTGAAACCTTTATTGCTATTTGTGTTTACACCAGTAAATCGTAAATGTAAATCCCACCCTAGATAATAATTATAATAGGAAGTAATTCGAATTTCTTTACCTGTCTGGTCACCAGTTTTACCACCTGTTACTGTACCTTTTTCGTTGATTGACGCTTCAACTATCTGGCTTTCATTGATACTCATACATACGTGGTTTCCCCTGTTTAAATGTATATCACCTGCTTTCCATGGTGCTTTGCAATCTACAAAACCTGCTTTTCTTAACTGTGATTCTAAGTTGCCAGTCCATGAATATGGCGATATAGCAAAACCTGCATAGTATAATGCTGTTCCTACCAGTGAACTACAGTCATAATCTGGACCGTTTCTGTGCTGTTGGTCATAACCATGAATATTGTCCTTTGCTGTGTTAATCATGAAAGAAACAGCTTTGTTGATATCACCCATTTGTTACACCTCTCTTATTCAGCAATAATTGTTTCAATCATGTAAGCTACTGCACAAGAGTGTTCAATAATACAACCCCTAGCATTTTCCCAACCTTTAGCAAAATATACTAAATCTGCTGATGATAATAATTCAATAGATTTACCTATAAACCATAATGGTTTTGCATCATGTGGAGCTGATTTAAAGAAAGAATCAATAACTTCAAATGGCTCGTCTACTGTTTCACTGATCTTTGAAACAATACTTAATCGCTCTTCTTCTATTTCTTTATCTGTTTTTCCGTTCATTGGTTGTGAAATAAATACTCGTAACATTTTAATTTTCCTTTCTGGTGTTTGAAATGTGAAAAAGTTCCATAAGTTTGCCCGGTAAAAGGTCTGAGTTGATTTTAGATATGTTTTCAAGTATTGAAACTAGCTCGGTTGTGCATACATAAAGAACAATAACTGGTAATATTGCTACACCTAGTTTGAACCCTATAACACCACCGTATCCATCAACTAACCACGCCGTAAAATAACAGAAAATAAAACCCACTTTTTTGAAAAGACCATCACGTAGTTTAGCGGATTTAATGTCTTTATTTTTTATGGCTGACACGAGACCGGTTAGTATGTCTAGGGCGTTAAACCCTAACGCTACAAAGATTGGATATAATTTTTCCATGGGATCTCCTTTCTTATTTAATTCAATTTTATTATATCACACTACTTGCGAAAAATCAATAGGTGTGGTATAATTAAGTATGGAAAGGAGATTTTTGATATGTCAAAATATTATGACGGTACTAAATTATTGTCAATGCTAGATATCAATGGTAACAAACCAGAAATCTATATGGTTACTTCAAACCGGAGTGCGGGAAAGACAACTTATTTCAGCAGACTGTGCATAAACAGATTTCTTGATAAAGGCGAAAAGTTTGGACTTATTTACCGTTATAATTATGAGCTTGATAACGTGGTAGATAAATTCTATAAAGATATAGGAAGTTTGTTCTTCACAGATCATACTATGACATCAAAAAGACGGGCAAGTGGAATTTTCCATGAGTTATTCTTAGACGAAAAAAGCTGTGGGTATGCTATAAGTTTAAACAGTGCCGACCAGTTGAAAAAATATAGCCATTTATTTGCTGATATTTCTAGGCTAGAGTTTGATGAATTTCAAAGCGAATCTAATCACTACTGTCCTGATGAAGTAAGAAAGTTTATTAGTATTCATACGTCTATTGCAAGAGGTCAGGGGGAACAGGTTCGTTATGTGCCTGTGTATATGATAGCAAACCCTGTCAGTCTTATAAATCCATATTACACAAAAATGGAAATAAGTGCTAGACTTCATAAAGATACAAAATTTTTACGTGGCGACGGGTTTGTGTTAGAACAGGGATTCAATAAATCAGCAAGTGAAGCACAGAAAACTAGCGGTTTCAATCGAGCTTTTAAGAAAGACAGTTATGTTGGATATAGTAGTGAATGTGTTTATTTGAATGATAACCAGAGTTTTATTGAAAGACCTACTGGAAAAAATAAATACCTTTGCACTCTTAAATATAAAGGGTGTGAGTTTGGTATAAGAGAATTTACTGAGAATGGCTACTTATACTGTGATGATAGACCAGATCGCACCTTTGGCTTAAAAATCAGTGTAACTACTGACGATCACGAAATCAATTATGTTATGTTAAAACGTAACGATTTCTTTTTGAATAATCTTCGATATTTGTTTGAACGCGGTTGCTTTAGGTTTAAAGATTTAAGATGTAAAGAAGCCACATTAAGCGCACTTAGTTACTAGGTATATCTACTCATGCGATTAACATTGAGAACATAGGATAGCACTCTTGAAAGTATAGAGCCTGTGTTACTTGTCGTTTTCGCTGAACGCAATGATTAACACATGGGTTATAGATATAAATAAAACAGAGGGTATGAACTTAGTTCTCCCTCTGTTTTTTACTATTTGCATATAATGAACGCTATATATGTGACTATAGATGTTATTTCGCACCATATATTGAATTTAATTTCAATTTAATTAAATTTTTCTCGTCTTTGCTTAACCACTTTATCCATTTACCACAACTAGCACAATATAGTCCTGTTTGACTCCCTTTTTTCATCGTTGCAAATTTATTACTACCACATTTACATGTCATATCTTTAAATTCAAATTCCATATTTTTTACCTCATTTCATATGATGTTTCTACGAGTAAAACACCACCACGTATTCTCTTTGGTCGTAATTTCCCAGGTACTTTCAATCCTATTTTAAATGAACTATAATCACGTTTAATAGGGTTGTTATCTTCGTTAAATAGAAATTCTTTTTCTTCATCAGTCCATTCTTTGTTTATATCAGCATCACCTGACAGTGATAATTCAAATAAATCTTTGCAACGTTTTGGCATACCTGCACACTTTATATTGTTGTATGGTTTTTCTATTGGCTCTAGGTTCTCTGCAACTACGTGTTCAATGTAGGTTTTCTGTCTTGTGAATATTGCTTTATCCCAACATGATTCCAATTTCCAACAACAAAAGTTTTTATCGTGTACTTTGATTCCAACTATTTCATCTGGTAGTAAATCACAGTGTATGCTGTCTGTATCTGCATAAATAAAACCTGCTTTATCAACACCATGATAGTTCGCCTGTGCCGCTCTAATAGTAAAATTTCTAGCATAGCTTGTGATAGCTGAACCGACAGGAATATATCCAGGTTTCTTGTTTGACTCTGTAACTGGTAAAAAACCGATAGTTTTATCATCTTTCACATACGCCAGTTTGAATGATGAATCTTTACTAGACGCCATTTTTCCGTACAGATTATTAAGAAAAAGTTTAGCCAACTCACGCAATGCACCTTTACTAACAAGCTTCTGGTGTTTGTACTTTTCGATATATTCATCAAAGATACCTGTTAAGGCATAAAACCAACAACCATCCAGTATTTCAAAGTCAACTAAATCATAGTGGTCTTTTAACAACTGGTAATCTGTCATTGTTAAGACTAATTCAACCCTTGTATCTCTTAATATGCCGTCCTTATCTTTATAGAATGAAAAGTAAGAATCTGTTTTACTGTCATAAATATCTGACGATTCCAATGCTTCTGTACCTTTATATAAGTAAGAACTTTTTATCTGGATAAATGGTAACTTATCTTTCTTAATATAAAATCTTGTTTTAACTCTAACAAAATAATACTTATTATCTGCTATAGCTTCGTCTGGAATATAGTTTCCTTTCCAGAAACAAGGTTTGCCAACAGGATACCTGTTTCCAGATTCAGATGACATCATGGACGGGTACAGTGAATTTACGTCAGCTGTAGTTCCGTTTGTTTTTATCTGGTTCTCTTTTCCTTTTACTAAATAACACCAACCACCTCTGTACGATTTTCTTATATAATCACCGGCATTTTCATATGTATATTCTGTAGGGTTAATACTCACATTATATACGTCTGGAAACATTTCCTTATACTCTAACTGGTTCTTAAGTGATTTCTTGCAAATTTCTTTATATTCTTCCAAACAACAAGAACCTATTGTTAATTTATCGTGACCCTCATTAAACATAATTTCAAGTGCTTCTTTAACAACAAGAACGTCATTAGCAATGTATTCTTTTTCGCTGTCTGTTATTTCACACCCTGCATATCGAAAACCTGTGTATTCCATATCAAGCTTCTTATGCTTTGTTCCAAAATTATCACCAATTCTTTTAACACTGAATGGTAATAATTTTAGTGAATCCCTTATTTCAATAAAGTGGTTATTTACCTTTATAATAATAGTGTACCACATTCCTTTATCGGATATACTATATTTAAAGGTATTGTTTTCCATAAATTTTTCCTGCAACCACTCTACCTCATTTATAGCTTCGCCTGTTTTTCTGTATGCCTGTTTGAACCCTTTATCTACCATCAAATATGATAACCAGAACGACCCATCAAACTTTAAGTTGTGATAATAGGCTACAATATTGCAATCTTGCTTTACAAAGTAATTAAACTGCTCATCGATTGAGTGAAATATACTGACATCTTCTGTGAATAGTTCTACCGAAGCTGATGCCCATACCTCTGTGAACTCTTGTCCTTTGTAAACAGTTGTTTCGAAGTCGCACATAAAATATCTGTATTTTTTAATCTTCAATGGTATAGCCTAACTCGTTAAACTCGAAGGCATCAGCTAAGTCCATTTTATACTGGTCACTTGCGTTAGGTAGTGCATTTATAATTCCTGTAGCATAATCTTCCAATGCTGATTCACTGTCATACTTATTTTTATTCAAATAGTAATGTAAATCTGGTGTTGACATGATAGCTTCTACTACATCATCTATGCCCTGTTGAGTGATTAACTGGTCAATTAAAGAAGTAACTTTATCAGCTATCTCTTTAGGATAATGTGATATGTTATTTTTTATGTCTGCTATTACTGTCCTATTAAACATTCCGTCGTCACCGACTTTTAAATCACCATTTTCGTTAAAGTTCTGAGGTGTTTTTGGAATTGGAATGGCTTCACCTTTTAAGAAATCCGATGTTACCTTTTTCAACTCATTGGTGTAACGAGTTAACTCTGCACCTTTTATTCCTTGCAATTTTAGTTCTCTTTCTGTCGGGAAATACAGTTCGGTTATAAGTCCTTTTTTGTTTAATCGTCTTATGTAGCTGTTGATACGGTTTCTGTTACGTGTATACGCTGATACTTTCTTTTTCTTTTTTGCCATGAAAAATCACCCTCTTGTCTAAAAAAGCGTGTACCGATTAAAGTACACGCTGTTAATATTTATTGGTTACTTAAGACTTTCAACGTCTAACTCACAGTTAATAAAGTCACGACCTGCTTTCGTCTTGCCAGATGTCTTTACGATTGTAAACGATTTACCTTTCATGATATTTGAAATATCACGAATTGAACGTTTGAACGTTGATGATTGACAGGAATATACTTTCTTTTCTGGTGTAATTACTGAAAGGATATCAGCGATTTCACCCGTGGACTCTTTGGTGTCCTCAAATGTCAGAATACCGTCAACTGTAATGTGCGTACCGTCCGGCACATCTTTCATTGAAATGATTGACGGTGCAATAGTCATAAGATACTGCTCGACTTCTGTAAATTCTCTACTACATTCTTTGATTTCTACCATATTCTTTTACCTCTTTCTTTTTCTGTTATTCTGTTACGTTTTCTTCTGATACTGTTCTTGGTGGTAAGACTTTGGCATGTTCGATGAACTCCTGCTCTGACATACCATATAATGTTTCAATTTCTTCCTTATCAACTACGTGTACCGGTTTCAATGTCTCAGTCTCAAGAACCTCTTTTACTTTCTTAAGAAGTGTTTCATCATCCTTATAGGTACGTGGAACTACTGCAATCATATTACAAGGTTCTCCTGTCTCGATGTCTAAGCACATTACGTTAACTTTTGTTGTGGTAATCGTTCTTGTTACCATTGGTACTCTTGCCATGTTTTTCTTCCTCACTTTCTTTATTTTTTAAACGTCAAGATATAGTTTAGTGCTATAAAGCACTAGAGCAGGTGACAGGGATTGAACCTGTTTCGCGTAAATGAGCGATGAGAGGATTATTTAAGATTTACGCATTTTTACTATTAAACTACACCTACTAAGGGGGTAGGCGGTATAGAAGGTTAGAAACTATACCACCTATGGCAAACGTAACTTGGATATTTTGTGCATTTCCTTGCTACAATTATATAATATCATATACTGGGACGAATGTCAAGTATTTATTTGAATTTTTTTCGAACAAAATACTTATCCAAAATGAACTGCTTATACTGATTTTTAATAGTATCTGCTATAATTTTAGCCGTCATATATGAACTAGCCCGCAATCCGATACGTGGTATAGCTGTGTGCCAACATAAACAGTGATTTACATAGATGTCTACTACAAGAGTGCCGTTTACAACTGTTACTGATACATCATCCTTGATGTCCTCTTTAATCATTTCCTTTACTAACTTTACATAGTGTTTACTCATTTTTGTTACCTCTTTCTTTCTGGTTTTATTTTGATTAGTTACCGCACCTTGTTGGTGCTAATGGGTGTACAGTGTTGAAACTGTAATCGTGCCAGCCACGCACCCTTGTTAGTTTTGACTAACTTTATGTATTCTTAGAATATGTAAATTGACTTGATATAGTCTAACCGTAATGTACGCTTACCATAATCTTGCTTGATTATCAGTACTCCAGAATCAAGCGAAAATGAGTCTGTTACAAAACGCTCTGCATCAAAATCTTTAAATTCTACAATTATATGCACCCTGTTTGACGTTATCATGCTAACTCTCCTCACTTTCTTTTTTAGCGCTTCTAGGCGGAAGAACTGTAGCGTATCTGATAAAGTCCTCTTCTGTCATTCCCAGAAGTAAATCTTCTACCGTGGTACTGTTGATATTCACAAGTTTGAATGTATCGGTCTGGAAAAGCTTCTGGAGCTTTTTAAGTAATAGTTCGTTGGTGTCATAAGTACCACCGATAGTGTACTCACGTATCTGTACTTCTGCCGATGTGACATCAATCGTCATAACTTCTGCCGTTGTCTGGGTTACTGTCCTTGTTACCATTTTTTCTCTTGCCATAGTAATACCTCTTCTTTCTACTGTGATGTTTTTTGGTTACCGCACCTTGTTGGTGCTAAAGGGTGTACAGCGTTGAAACTGTAATCGTGCCTAACCACGCACCCTAGTTGTTACAGTTCATAACCCTGTTGAATTGCATATGGAAGTGTAGAATCGTTTACAAATATCATTTCTTTGATTTCATCCTCTGCATAGACAAAAGGTATGTTATCTTCAAGTATTGTTACTGTCCCATATGTGAAGTCTATACTATCACACTCGTCAAACTGTGAATAGCGACCGTCGTTAAACTTTATAAATATACTCATATTAACACCTCATTATATTTCTCGGTAGGTTACACGTTCCTTACAACCATACGAACCACGCCCATAGTCTTTATCGAACTTTGAAATGTGTTGTGCGGATGTGCTAGTGTATCCGTAAACATATCTGAGAAAGTCGTAGCAAGTGTCGGTACTTTTTTCAATAATAGCTACTACTGTGCTGTAGCTTCTCAGTACGTAGAAAGTAGGCGTTTCATAGACGTATGCCTGACAGGTTCTAAGTCGTTTTCCACCGCCTATTGTACAGTGTTTCATTTCTTCATTGTAACGGTCAACTGCTTCTAACACTTCCTTGTTAGCTTGTATCTGTAATCTTTTACCCATAGTGCTACCCCACTTTCTTATTTATTTTCTTGCCATACCTCATATAATAGTGACCATGCTTGATTAAGCTTTTCGTTAAAATTTTGCTTTCCGCATTCACAATCCATTTTAACCGTCAAGTCATAGACTCTATCCTCTAAGTCCTTTATGATTTCCAAGTTATCCATATAGAATGCTTTTCTAGATTTCATATTGATTTCTCCTTTCCTTTCTTTGTACCTTTATTATAGCACATGTACGGCGGTTTGTCAAGTACCTATGTGCAACTTTTTGGGAAACTGGACAGGGGGTTTGAAATTTAATGGGGCA